>OHWM01000615.1_pt1 | contig 17143 bp, 12 predicted proteins | sample 1579731 | NCBI WGS metagenome assembly OHWM01 (sample SAMEA3882510, study PRJEB24775) | human gut metagenome | biome: human-associated habitat; feature: intestine environment; material: feces | place: Netherlands | collected 2009/2010
CCGTTCAACCTGGGCGGGCGCATCAACCTGCTGTACTGCTTCTTCTGGGGCTTTGCCGCCATTGCCTGGTTCAAGGTGTTGTACCCGCCCATCTCCCACATGATCGAGTCCCTCCCCAAACGGTTCGGCACCGTGCTGACCTGGGGGCTGTGCGTGTTCATGGCCGCCAACATCGCCGTCAGCTCCGCCGCGCTGGTGCGCTATAACGAGCGTGTCCGCGGCGAAACCGCCGCCACCAGCCTGGCCGCCTGCCTCGACGAGCATTTCGACGACGCCCGCATGGCCAAGGTCTACCCCAAAGCCGTGCATGTAGAGAAGTAAGGCGGCGGGGGAGAGAGCCTTGCCTGAAACTCTCTCCCTGCCGGATAGAGGCTTTTTTGAGTTTGTATCTTTTCCCGAAGTGTGCTATACTGATAGCCGCACGAAAATTTGAAGGAGGAACTGCCCATGCTGCGTACTGATGCGATGGAAGAATACGGCAAGGCCCAAAAGCTGGGCCAGAAAGATTACCGTGAGAAGATGCTCCACGGGCAGTCCCCGTTTTTGCCGGTGCTGGATGAAATCCTGCGAAACGTACAGGTGGAAAACCAGCTGCCCCTGGGCCTGGTCGAAATCCCGATAAAGCTGGTGGTCGGCACCAAAACGGCAGGCCGCACCGCCGCTTTTGCCAGCAATTTTATGCCCCTGCTGGATTTAAAGAGCGAGTTCGGCTCCAAGTGGGTCTCCCTTTGCATGGCCCATGTGGACGAGGGCATCCGTGACCCCATCCGCTGCTTTGAGTACATGGGCCGCTTCTATGTGCAGGAGGGCAACAAGCGCGTCAGCGTGCTGAAATACTTCGAGGCCGGCAGCGTGACCGGCAACGTCACCCGCGTGGTGCCCAAATATAACGATACCCCGGAAGTGCGCCTGTACTATGAGTTCATGCACTACTATCCGCTCATCCAGACCTATCTGTTTACCTTTACCAAGCCCGGCAGCTACGGCCGCCTGCAAAAGGCCATGGGCAAAGGCCCCGATGAAAAGTGGACTGCCGAGGACCGCTCCGCCATCATGTCCCTGTACAACTGGGTCGAGAAAGCCTACACCGCCCTGGGCGGCGACAGGCTGCGCGCCACCGTGGGGGACGTACTGCTGCTGCTTTTGCGCCTGTACTCGATGGAAGAGCTGGCCAAAGCCAGCCCCAACGAGCTGCAGCAAAAGGTCGACGCCCTGTGGGATGACGTGCTGGCCCTGCAGAATGATGACCCCGTCACCGTCAGCGAAAAGCCAGCCGAGCCTGCCCAGACAAAACTGCTGGAACGCATTTTGCCCCTCCACCCGGCAGCCCCCACCCACTTAAAAGTTGCCTTCATCCATGAGCGCACCCCGGAGACCAGTTCCTGGACCAGCCAGCACGAGTTTGGCCGCACCCAGCTGGACAGTGTGTTTGAGGGCAAGGTGGAGACCTTTGCCTACTTCAACGCTGTGCCCGGCCGGAACGCCGACCTGCTGATCGAAACCGCCATCTCCAACGGCGCAGACATCGTATTCACCACCAGCCCCAAGCTGGTGGGCGCCAGCCTGCGCTCGGCAGTCAAGCACCCCACGGTGCGCATCCTCAACTGCTCCATGGAGATGCCCTACGCCAGCATCCGCACCTATTACACCCGCGTATACGAGGCCAAGTTCATCACCGGCGCCATCGCCGGGGCCATGGCCGGCACCGACCGCATCGGCTATGTGGCGGATTATCCCAGCTTCGGCGTGCCCGCCAACATCAACGCCTTTGCGCTGGGTGCCCGCATGGTCAACCCCCGCGCCCGCATTGAGCTGCGCTGGACCTGCCTGCCCGACCAGGAGGACCCGCTGACCGTCTTTACCCGCAAGGGCATCACGGTGGTTTCGGGCCGCGACGCACCGGTGCCGGGCCGCCCCCAGCGGGAGTTCGGCACCTTCCTCATCCGTCCGGGCGGCGTATTGCAAGATCTGGCTACGCCCTTCTGGCACTGGGGCCAGTTCTACGAGAATGTGGTGCACAGCGTGCTGGACGGCGGCTGGGTGCGGGATAAATCCGGCACCGACGGCCGCGCCGTCAACTACTGGTGGGGCATGAACAGCGGTGTCATGGACGTGCTGCTCAGCCGCGAGCTTCCCTCGGACGTGGCGCATCTGGCCCACATCCTGCGGGCAGGCGTCACCGCCGGTATGATCGACCCGTTTGCCTGCCGCATCACCGACCAGAACGGTACGGTGCGCAACAGCGGCCGCCACGGGCTGGATGTGGAGCAGCTCGTCCACATGGACTATCTGTGCGACGCCGTGGACGGCACCATCCCCGAGTACGACGACCTGACCGAGCAGGCCCGCCCGATGTACCGCATGCAGGGTATCCACCGTGACCAGCTGCCTGCCGAGAAGGAGGCCACGCTATGAAGCTGCTGTGCATTGCCGATGAGGAGTGCAAGGCGCTTTGGGATTACTATACTCCCGATAAGATCGAGGGCGTAGACCTCATTATAGCCTGTGGCGATCTGAACCGCCAGTATCTTGAGTATCTTGCCACCATGGCCCCCGTGCCGCTTTTGTACGTGCACGGCAATCATGACGAAAACTATGATCACCACCCGCCCGAGGGTGCCCTCTGCCTGGATGACGACCTGTTCGTCTACCACGGGCTGCGCATTGTGGGGCTGGGCGGGTCCTGCCGCTACCGCACCGGTGCCTGGCAGTTTACCGAGGCCGAGATGCGCAAGCGCATCAACCGCCTGCGGGGCAAGATCGACCGCCACGGCGGGTTTGACATCCTTGTCACCCACGCGCCGATGCACGGCTACGGCGACTTGAACGACCTGCCCCACCGCGGCTTCACCGTCTTTCACGAGCTGCTGGACCGCTACCATCCCCAGCTGATGCTGCATGGTCATATCCATCTGACCTACGGCTGCAACATCCCGCGGGAGCACCGGTATGGGGCCACCCGCATCGTCAACTGCTACGAGCGTGTCAGCCTGGAGGCCGAGCCTGTGCTGAAAGAGCGCACGGGGCACCGCTTCCTGGCACGCCTGCTGCAGCGACCCTGACACCATTTGTAAGGAGAACCACCCATGACTAAAATTGCCGTATTCGGCGCAGGCACCTGGGGCATTGCACTGGCCCGTCTGCTGGCGGTCAACGGCCGCGATGTAACCGTTTGGAGCGCGATCCCCGCCGAGCTGAAATCCCTCAGCACCACCCGCCGCCACCCCAACCTGCCGGGTATGGAGCTGCCCTCCGCCATGCACTACACCGCCGATATTGCCGAGGCCTGCACCGGGCGCGACATCCTGCTGTTTGCGGTACCGTCCCCGTTTGTGCGCTCCACCGCCAAAAAGGCAGCCGAGTACATCCCGGATGGCCAGCTGATCGTGGACGTGGCTAAGGGGGTCGAGGACAAAACCCTGATGACGATGAGCGAAATCATCGAAGATGAGCTTGCCAAGGCCAAGCGCACCGCCCGAGTGGTGGCCCTCTCCGGCCACCCATGCGGAGGAAGTGGCCCGCGATATGCCAACTTTAATTGTTGCCGCCAGCGAGGATGAAGCCGCCGCCAAGGCCGTGCAGAAAGCCTTCACCGCGCCCAGCTTCCGCGTCTACACCAACACCGACCGCCGCGGCACCGAGCTGGGCGGCGCGGTCAAAAACGTCATTGCGCTGGCCGTCGGCATCGCACTGGGCCTGGGCTATGGCGATAACGCCAAGGCCGCCCTTATCACCCGCGGCAACGCCGAGCTGACACGGCTGGGTCTGGCCATGGGCTGCAAGCCTGAAACCTTCGCGGGCCTGTCCGGCATGGGCGATTTGATCGTGACCTGCACCAGTATGCACAGCCGCAACCTGCACGCCGGTATGCTGCTGGGCCGCGGCAAAACAGCCGAGGAAGCCAAGTCCGAGGTGGGCCAGGTGGTCGAGGGCATCAACGCCCTGCCCGCCGTCTGCCGCCTTGCCAAAAAGTACAAGACGGAAATGCCCATCGTGCAAAGCGTGGACGCTATCCTGCGTGGTAAGCTTGAAGCCCGCAATGCCCTTGCCGCTCTAATGGAAAGGGACCTGAAACATGAATAAACACATCCGAGCAGCCTTTTTTGACATCGACGGCACGCTGCTGCTGTTCGGTAGCCACGAAATGCCGGATTCCACCGTGCAGGTGCTGCACGCCTTGCAGGCCAACGGCGTGAAAATTTTCATCGCCACGGGCCGTCCGCCGGTGCACCTGCCGCATCTGCCCGCTTTGCAAAAGGTGAACTGGGACGGCTATGTCACCATGAACGGCCAGTACTGCTTTATGGCGGATGGCGAGGTCATCTACAGCAAGTACATCGACCCCGCCGCCCTGCGCACCCTGCTGCCCTATATTGAAAAAGAAAAGCTGTCCATCGGCTTTGTGGAGAAGGACAACTGCTATTTCAATCTCATCAATGAGCACAGTGCCAACTTTGCCAAGGAGCTGGGGCAGGGGACCGCTGACATTGCTGCCCGCATTGCGCAAAATCCCATCTACCAGCTCAGCGCCTTTCTGCCCGATAACTACGAGGAAGAGTTCCTCCGCCGCTGCCCCGGCTGCCTAGCCGTGCGGTGGAGCCCCGATTTTGCCGATATCCTGCCCGAGGGCGGCGGCAAGCCCAACGGCCTGGCCGAGATGCTGAAGCATTTTGGCTGGACCCGGGACGAAGCCATCGCCTTTGGCGACGGCGGAAACGACGTCGCCATGCTGGAATATGCCGGTATCGGCGTGGCCATGGGCAATGCCTGTGACGACGCCAAAGCCGCCGCCGACTATGTGACGACGGATATTGATAAGGAGGGCATCGCCAAGGCCCTGCGCCATTTCGGCCTTGTGTAAACCACAAACTGCATAGCCTGTTTTCCCCCTGCGTATACTGGACGCGGGGGGATTTTGTATGACCGCTTCTTTCTTTGACCCTGCCGCCCTGCGCACCCGCCTGCGGGAACAGCCCAGTCTGGATGTACCGTTCCTCGTCATTTTGCTGGCGCTGCTGAGCTATGGGCTTATTATGCTCTTCTCGGCCGGGTACGCAGTGGCGCTCTATCGCCGCGGCGACGCCTACACCTACATCCGCCCGCAGCTATTGTTTGCGGCGCTGGGCGCAGCGGCCATGTACGCCGCCAGCCTGGTGGATTACCATGTGTGGCACAAACTGGCCTGGCCTGTTATGGGGCTGTCGCTGATTTTGCTCGTCGTTGTGCTGTTTATGCCGGAGTACAACGGCTGCAAACGGTGGATCGTACTGCCGGGCTTAGGCACCCTGCAGCCCAGTGAGATTGCCAAATTTGCCGTGGTGCTGGTGTTTTCCCACATCATCTCGCTGAATCACGACCGCATGCACAGCTTTGCCGGGGGCGTGCTGCCCTTCGGGCTGATTTTAGGCGTGGTGACGGTGCTGATGCTGCTGGAACCGCACCTTTCGGGTACGCTGCTGATCTTATCCATCGGCGCGGTGCTGATGTTTGTGGGCGGCACCGGGCTGCAGTGGTTTGGGCTGGCGGGCGGCCTGGGGGCAGGGGCCATCGCGGCGGCGGTGCTTGCCCTGCCGGAACTGGTGCCCTATGCCACCGACCGCCTGGCCTCCTGGCGCGACCCCTTTGCCGACCCGCTGGGGGAAGGGCACCAGACCATCCAAAGCCTCTACGCCATTGCCTCCGGCGGGCTGGCCGGGCTGGGGCTGGGCAACAGCCGCCAAAAGTACCTCTATGTGCCCGAGCCGCAGAATGATTTTATCTTCTCAATTCTATGCGAGGAGCTGGGCTTCATCGGCGCGGCGCTGGCCGTGGCGCTCTTTCTGGCGCTGCTGCTGCGGGGCATGTCCATCGCCATCCGTGCGCGGGATAAATTCGGGGCACTCCTGGCCGTGGGGTTCGTGGTGCAGGTGGTCTTGCAGGCCATCTTAAACATCGCCGTCGTCACCAATACCATCCCCAACACCGGCATCAGCCTGCCGTTTTTTTCCTCCGGCGGCACCAGCCTGATGATGCTGCTGGGGGAAATGGGCATTGTACTGTCGGTTTCCCGCCAGACCGACGCCGTATAGCACGGCAAAATTCAAATGGATTTCACATTCATCCGGTTGAAAGCTGTCGCTATTTGGCATATAATAGGGGGGTACTTTTTAATGGGGAGGTATGCCGTGAGCACGCAAAAACAAAAACGTCCCTTTGCCCTGCGGGCACTGGCCGCCTTTGCCGGTACGCTGGCCATACTGTTTGTGCTGCTGCTGGCTGCCTACGCCCTGCCGGGGGAACGGGTGCGGCAGCATGTCTACGACTCCGCCCGGACGATCCAAAACGAGGGGCTGTACCCGGAATATCTGGGCTTCAAGCTCTTTCAGATGGACAACTACACCGACACACTGATGCTGTTTGAGGCCGCCAGCGCCGACGAGCTGCCGCCCCTGCAGGCCATGATGACCAACACAGCCTACAATGTGGATAACTTCGAGACCCTGGCCGACGACCTGGCCTGGTACATAGAAAAGGATTGGTCCACCGGCGCCCAGCGTACCGATGCCCCCGCGCTGGAGCCGTTCTCCTACGCGCGGTACTGGCACGGGTATCTCATCTGGCTGCGGCCTTTGCTGCTGCTTATGCCCTACACGGGTGTGCGTATTGTACAGTATATCGTGCTGTTTGCGCTGCTGGCCGTGGTGCTGGTGCAGCTGCGCCGCCGCTGCGGGTTGCGGGCCGCCGTGTGGTTTGCCGTCAGCCAGTTGGCGGTGAGTGTATGGTTCGTGCCCCATCAGGTGCAGTATTTCACCTGCTTTATGATTGCCTACGCGGGCTGCGCCTGGGTGCTGGCCAAGCCCCGCCGCAGCGATGTGCTGTGCTTAGGGCTGCTGGTACTGGGCACGGTGACAGCTTTCTGCGACCTGCTGGTCACGCCCATCATCACCTTAGGTCTGCCGCTGACCTGCTGGCTGCTGGAACCCCAGCAGCGCCTGCGAGGCGGCGTGCCGCAGTGCGCCTTGGCCGTGGGCGGCAGCCTGTGCTGGGGCACCGGCTACGCTTTATGCTGGGCCGGCAAATGGGCGCTGGCCGGGGCCGTCACTGGCAATAACGTACTGGCCGATGCCCTGCACCAGGCCGAGGTGCGCACCACCGCCGATACCTGGCACGGCATGGAATTGACATGGCGTAATATTTTCATCTTTTTATACGATACGTTAAACAGCCGTCATCTCTTCTGGCCCGCTCTCGCGGTGCTGGCGGTGCTGATTGCCCTGTTCATCCTCTCCATCCGCAGCAAAACTGCGCTGGTGCGTGCCTTACCGTTGGCGCTTACCACCTGCATGACCCCCGCATGGTTTGTGTTGCTGCGCACCCACAGCATCCAGCACGGCTGGTTTACCTGGCGTGCTTTGGGGCTTACCGTCTTTGCCGGGCTGGCATTTCTCTACTACGCATGTGATCTTCGCGCTGCGCGGCGGCGCTTACAAAAGGGAAGTATATGAACGTGACTGAAAATAAGAATGAAGCAACCGAAACCACCGCGACCGCCACGGCCGCCAAAAAGAAGCTGCCCCTCTGGGGCAAGATCCTGCTGGTCGTTGTCATCGTGCTGGCGGCGCTGGCTGGGCTGGCAACGCTGTACGTCAACGGCAAGCTGGACCTGCTGCACTACAACGACGGCAGCGTTGACTCGATGGGCACCATTGATGCGGACGAGGATCAGGACCTGGACGGGTCCGGTCTGGTACATAGCGACGACGAGATGACCATGCCCGAGGGCAGCCCCTTTGCCGACGACGATGTGCTGAACATCCTGCTCATCGGCACCGACGAGCGCACCGAGGCCGTCAACGATGCCGACGCCTTCACCCACCTGAACCAGCTGGACGGCACCAAGGACACCACCGAGTTCAGTGAGGACGCCCGCGCCGACAGCCTGATTCTGGTCTCACTGGACATCAAGGACCACGCCATCCGCCTGGTCTCCATCGAGCGCGGTCTCGGCGTGCCCATCCTGCTGGACGGCTACGAGGGCGAGTATGACTGGATCACCCATACCTTCCGCTACGGCGGTGCCAAGCTGACCATGGACACCGTGGAGGATTGCTTCAACGTGCAGGTGGACCACTATGTCCGCATCAACTTCAACTCCTTCGTGCAGATCGTGAACGCCGTGGGCGGCGTGGACATCGACATCACTGAGATGGAAGCCAAGGCCCTGAACTGGGAAGTGCCCTCCAACTCGATGCTCATCGTCAACCACGTGGACCCGGGCCTCAACCACTTCGACGGCTACACCGCCCTGCAGTACGCCCGCCTGCGCAAGATCGACAACGACTGGCACCGTATCGAGCGCCAGCGCACCGTTATCCAGGCCGTTCTGGATCAGATCCAGAACGCCAGCGTCACCGAGCTGGATAACCTGCTGAACACCATGCTGCCCCTGGTACAGACCAACTTTTCCAAAACCGAGATCGCCGCGCTGCTGGTGCAGCTGCCGGGCTTTTTGGGCTGCGATGTAAAGCAGCTTTCCATGCCCCTGCAGGGCACCTACGGCGTACGCACCGGTATGGACGACCGCCTGATGTACGACCCGGACTGGTACGTAAATACCACTGCCCTGCAAGACTTTTTGTACAATGATAAGAGCGCCGAGGAGGTCATTGCCGCTACGCCGGAGACCGCCGCACGGGAGGCCGAGGGCCTGGCCGACACCGCCACACGCGAGACCGCTGTGAAGGCGTCCGACCCCACGGCAGACTATCTCAAATCCAACCTGCACACCGTCGATCTGAGCTACCCGCTGGACAGCTCCGACTTTGGCAACGCCGATTACCGGCTGTTCCTGGCCGGGCTGGAGGATACCCGCGCGGCCGAGGTGCAGCAAAACCTCATCACCTCTTTGCAATCCCAGGGCGTCAGCGTGGTGGCCGTCCCCTACGGCCCCGCCGCCGGTGCGCTGCTGGACAACTACTTACAGACCGGCGCGTCCGCCAGCCTGGACCGCTACCTGGCCGTACTGCCCAAGGCTGACCGCGATGATGCCAAAGCCATGTGGCAGGCCGTCTACGCCAGCTATCCCCGCCGCCTGCACGCCGTAGGCATGGGCACTGATAAAAGCGATGCCGTCATTGGCCAGGCGCTTGAAACGCTGGCCAGCCAGATTTGGAACACGCCGGAGCCGGAAATTGCCGAGGCCATCAGCGCCATTAAGACCGGCACTGCCCGCGAGTCCGCCTACTGGTTCAAGACCGCCATGCAGAAGTATCCCCGCCAGATGCAGCGCTATTTCGGTGACCAATACATACTGGTCTACCGCCTGTATCAGGGCATGATGGGCAGCATCAACGCCGACGAGGGCGCGGGTCTGCTGGCCTACGACCTGCAGCAGGCGTTGAAAGCTTACCCGGACGCCAAGATCCTGGCCTTTACCGGCGTGGATGACCTGCTGCCCGTGGACGGCACCCTGGCCGCCCGCATGCAGGAAGTGCTTGCCAAATCCGACGAGCAGCTTTGCCCCATCGTGTCCCTGTGCGGCGAGTGGGAGTATGACGGCACGTTTGCCCCCAGCGATGCTGCTTTGTGGGACGCCGACAGCTTTGCCGATTGGCTGGGCAAATCCGCCGTGCCGGGCAAAGACCTGCTGCTGGCCCTGGACGGCGAGGACAGCCCCTTTGCCGCCAGCGCCGCCTTTATGGAAAATACCGTCACCCCGGCAGGGGAGTGGGCCGCCAAGCTGCTGATCCTGCACGATAAAGTGGACGATACAACGACAAATGCAGAAGAAGATACAGATTCTTAAAAAGTTTTTTGCAAAAAGCCGTTGACAAAACGGAAACAGTGTGGTATAAATGCTTTAAACCAATGAAGCGAAAGTAAAGCTGACAGCGCAGCCACAGAGAGCCCCTGTTGCTGGGAATGGGGCGCAAAGCGGGACAGCATAATGGTTCGCGGAGGGCACGGGGAAAAAGGCCAAGGCCTTGAGTATCCGCTGACGGGCAGCTCCCGTTACAGGGCAGGGGAATGTTGGTTCCCTACAGAGTGGCCGCAGTTTATAGTTGCGGCAAGCAAGGTGGCACCACAGATAAATTGTTATCTGCCCTTGCACAGGAGGATTTCTGTGCAAGGGCAGTTTTTTATTCCTTACACAGCACAAGAGGGGAAATGAACGATGAAACACATTACTTTGAAAGAGCGATGGCAATCTGTTTTGTAAATCTTGCCAAACAACAAACCAATTTACAAAACAAGGAGTAATTACCATGAAAAAGTTCATTGCTGTTATGACCGCCGCCGCTATGCTCACTTCTCTGTCCGCCTGCGGTGCCTCCGCTTCTACCGCTTCTTCTGCTGCCGAAAGCACTGCTTCTTCCGCCGCGGCAGATTCCACCACGGGATCCGCCGCCGACGCCACCACCTACAAGGTCGCCATCGTCCAGCAGCTGGACCACGCCAGCCTGGATGAGATCCGCACCGCCATCGAGGCCGAGCTGGACGCCAAGGCTGCCGAGAAGGGCATCACCATTGAGTACAAGGATTTCAATGGCCAGAACGACGCCACCACGCTGAACCAGATCGGCACCCAGGTCGTCTCCGATGGCTACGATGCCGTCATTCCCATCGCCACGCTGGCCGCCCAGTGCATGGCCACCGCCTGCGAGTCCACCAAGACCCCGGTCATCTACGCCGCCATCTCGGACCCCGCCGCCGCTGACCTGACCGACATCGACTATGTCACCGGCACCTCCGACGCGCTGAACACCCAGTCCATCATGGACATGATCTTCGCCGTCCAGCCCGAGGCCAAGACCATCGGCCTGCTCTACTCCAACTCCGAGGCCAACTCCACCACCCCCATTGCCGAGGCCAAGGCTTACCTGGACGCCAAGGGCATCGCTTACGTAGAAAAGACCGGCAACACCAACGATGAGATCATGACCGCCGCCAACGCCCTGGTGGGCCAGGTCGACGCCGTCTTTACCCCCACGGATAACGTGGTCATGGCCGCTGCCGCTGCTGTCTCTGAGACGCTGACCAATGCGGGCATTCCGTTCTACACCGGTGCCGACAGCTTCGTCACCGCCGGCGCTTTCGCCACCTGCGGCGTCAACTATACCGAACTGGGCACCTACACCGCCGATATGGCGCTGGACATCCTGGAGACCGGCACCGTGCCTGAGTACCACGTCATGGACGGCGGCATCATCACCGTCAACACCGAGACCGCCGCAGCCCTGGACCTGGACTACAGCGCTTTCAATGATCTGGCCGGCACCGTGGTCGAAGTTGAGACCACCGCCGAATAAATCGTAACTCCCCAAAGGGAGGTGCACGCAAGGCCCACGCCGAGCTGCCCTCCCTTTTTATGCAGTACCCCATCAAATCAGGAAGGACGTTTTGCCCATGTTTACCGCTGCAACCGTCTTCAGTGCGCTGGAGCTTGGCTTCATCTACGCACTGGTGGCTATGGCGCTGTTCCTCAGCTTCCGTATCTTAAATATCGCCGATATGAGTACCGACGGCACCTTTACCCTGGGGTGCGCGGTCTCGGCTACCGCCGCGGTGGCCGGGCACTCGGTGCTGGGTCTGTTTTTGGCTATTGCCGCCGGTGCGGCTTCCGGCTTTGTCACAGCCACTTTGCAAACCCGCCTGGGCGTGCCGTCGATCCTCGCCGGCATCATCACCAACACGGGGCTGTACACCGTCAACCTAGCGGTTATGGGCTTTTCCTCCAACGTGCCAATGCTGAAAACGCAGACCATCTTTACGATGGCGCAGGCGCTTTTTGGCGATGTGTTCCCGTACAAGCTGCTGGTAGCCGCGGTCATCACCGTGGTCGTCTGCCTGCTGTTGATCCTGTTCCTGGGCACCCGGATGGGCCTTTCCATCCGCGCCACCGGCGATAACCCCGACATGGTGCGTGCCTCCTCCATCAACACGGCGTTCACCATCACGATTGGCCTGTGCATTTCCAACGCCATGACGTCCCTTTCCGGCGCCGTACTGGCCCAGTACCAGAAATCTGCCGACATCAACCTGGGCACCGGCATGGTGGTCATCGGCCTGGCGTCCCTCATCATTGGCGAGACGCTGTTTGGCCGTGGCGGCATGTGGGCCAAGGCCGCGGCGGCTGTGGCAGGCAGTGTCATCTACCGCTTCATCATCGCGCTGGCCCTGCGCGCCAACGTCCCGTCGGAATGTCTCAAGCTGATTTCCGCCGTCATCGTGGCGCTGGCCATCGCCGCCCCCACCATCCGGTCCCGCGCGGCGTTCCGCCGCCGCCGCTCGCAAGCCGAGAAAGAAGGTGCCCGCCGTGCTTGAACTGAAAAACATCAGCAAAACCTTTAACCCCGGCACCGTCAACGAAAAGCTGGCTCTGCAAAAGATCGACCTGAACTTGAAAGACGGCGACTTTGCCACCATCGTCGGCTCCAACGGCGCGGGCAAGTCCACGATGTTCAACGCCATTGCAGGCGAGTTCATCTCGGATACTGGTACCATCACGCTGGATGGCCAGGACATCACGTTTATGCCGGACTACCGCCGCTCCAAGTACATCGGCCGCATGTTCCAGGACCCGCTGCGCGGCACGGCCCCCCACATGACCATTGAGGAAAACCTCGCGCTGGCCTACCTGCGGGCGTCCGGGCATACGTCGTCCTTCTCCCGCATCTCCAAAAAGGACCGCGACCTCTTTGCCGAGAAGCTCTCCGCCCTGGGTCTGGGGTTGGAGGACCGCATGAAACAGCCCGTCGGCCTGCTCTCCGGCGGCCAGCGCCAGGCACTGACGCTGCTGATGGCGACCCTCGTCACCCCCAAGCTGCTGCTGCTGGACGAACACACCGCCGCTTTGGACCCCGCCACGGCGGAAAAGGTGCTGGATCTGACCAAAAAGATTGTGGCGGAGAACCACATCACCTGTCTGATGATCACCCACAACATGCACGACGCCCTTACCTTGGGCAACCGCACGCTGATGATGGACCATGGCCGCATCGTGCTGGACGTAGCCGACGAGGAGCGCGCCCACATGACGGTAGACGGCCTGCTGCAGCGCTTTGCCGAGAACGTCGGCCACGCACTGGACAACGACCGCATCTTGCTGAGCGCGGAACAATAAATTGCCGCCCCTTGAAGGCCCACTCTGGGAGAGGGCCCCCGCGAAGCGGGTGGGGGAGAGAGCTTAAGGCAAAGTTTCTCCCTTCGGCCCTTCGGGCCACCTTCCTCGCAGAGGGAGGCTTTTCAGCACATATAGCAAAAGCACCGTTGGTACGTAAATCTCACGTACAGCGGTGCTTTGTTTTTTATCTGCTATTGGTTATACTGCTTTACCCGGCCAGTTATCGGTTTGCCCCGCAACTTCTCCGTCGGTGCCCAGCCACAGCACGGCCAGGCCGTTGTCGTCGGCCACCTGCCGGCTCTGCTCCGGCGGCAGGCAGAAAAGGGCGGTGGAGAACAAGTCCCCCAGCCCCTCATCCAGGCTGGAATACACCGCAACGCTGCTGTAATAGGCAGCCGGGCAGCCTGTGGTCAAATCGATCAGGTGGGAGTAGCGTTTGCCCTCGTAGGTAAAGTACCGCTGGTAATCACCGCTGACGATCAGCGAGTCGCCGCCGGTCAGCTCCACGGTCTGCACGTACTGCGGCGCATCCTCACCGGGCCAGGGGTTTTCCACCCCCACGCGCCAGGCACTGCCGTCGGCCTTGGGGCCGGTGGTATAGACGTTGCCGCCCATGTTCAGCAGGGCATGGGTCAGCCCGCGCTCCCGGGCTGCTTGGCCCGCCTGCACGGCGGTGTAGCCCTTGGCGGCAGCTCCCACGTCCAGCGTCATGGCCGGGTCGGAAAAAGCCACAGTCAGGGTGCCGGAGTCCAGCAGCAGGTCGTCCAAATCGCAGTGCTGCAGGGCTTCGGAGATGGCATCTGCCGCAGGCGGGACAGGATTCTCGCTCTCGCGGGCATCGTGCCACAGGCTCAGCACAGCCCCCGCCGCAATGTTCACCGCACCGCCCGCCAGTGTCTCACCGCTGGTCTTGCACAGCTGCAAAAAGTCGAATAACTCCCGGCTGACCTGCACCGGTTCCTGCCCGGCACGGGCGTTGACGTCGTACAGGTTCACCATGCCGTCGTAGTGGTGATAAATGTCAAACAGCTGGTGGTAATGCTCCAAATCGTCGTGCAGGGCATCAGCCTGGGTGTCCCATTCTTCCTGGCTGGCGGCGTAGCCCTGCACCATCGTGACAGTGTCAAACATGTCAAACCAGCTGGCGCTGTACAGCTTTTGCTGGGGCGTGCAGGCGGTCAGGGGCAGGGCACAGGCCAGGCAGATCGACGCCAGCCTCAGGGCCAGCAGCCGCTTCATGCCTTGCCCCCGGCCACGGTCTCGTGCTCGCTGTTCAGCTCTTGCAAAAGCTGCAGCAGCGTCCAGTTTTTGCTGGTAGGGGTCACCATGCCCCGCAGCGGGAACTCCGCCCCGCCCGCCTTGACGAGGTCGAGGAAATGCCCCAGCTCGCCGGTATCGTGGCGCAGGCCGCTCACGATCATGGCGGGGCGGTCGCTGACCTTAATGAGCGGCGCAAAGGCAGGGGAGGGCAGCCCCTGGCACAGGTCGCCCACCTTGGCGGCCAGGTCGCCGTCCCCGATGCAGCGGATCTTCAGCTTATAGGCCCGCGCTGCATGGGCCAGGGCGTCATACCCGGCGCTTTTCTCGTCAAACCGCCACAGCAACACACACCGCGGCTCCTGGATGATACGTGCTTTCATAAACATACCTCATACTTAAAAAGGCGCACCGCCATGTAACGGTGCGCCTTGGCTTTTAGCTTACAGGTCGGGGTGGTACTCTTTGCAGGTGCACTTTTTCCACTTCAGGCCGCTGCCGCAGGGGCAGGGATCGTTGCGGCCGATCTTGGTCACGCGCACGGGGGCGGCACCCTTGGTGCCAGCTTGGGTGGGGGCACCCTCGCCGGTGGGCTTGGCGATCTGCTCACGCTTCGGCTCGGCGTTCTGCTGGCGGATCTCGATGGTCAGCAGCATGTGCACGGCATCCTCACGAATGGAAGCGATCATCTCATCGAACATGGCAAAGCCTTCAATGCGGTACTCGACCACGGGGTCATGCTGGCCGTAGCCGCGCAGGCCCATGCCCTGCTTGAGCTGATCCATGTTGTCGATGTGATCCATCCACTTGGAGTCGACGTTGCGCAGCAGGCAGATACGCTCCAGTTCGCGCATCGTCTTGGAGCCGTACTTCTTCTCCTTGGCGGTCAGAATGTCCATGCCGCGCTTATACAGCTCATCGGCGATGCCCTCCTTGGTCAGATCCTCCAGCTGGTCCTTGGTGTAGTTGAAGTCACTGGGCAGGCACAGCCAGTTCATGAAGTGGCGGCGCAGACCGGCGAAATCCCAATCGTCGGCGGTCTCACCGTTCAGGTAGTTGGTGCAGGCGTCGTCGATGGACTGGCGCATCATCTCATGCAGCTTGTCGCTGATGTCCTCACCGTCCAGCACCATCTGGCGCTGTTTGTAGATGATCTCGCGCTGCTGGTTCATGACGTCGTCGTACTGCAGCACCTGTTTACGGATGGCAAAGTTGGAGGCTTCCAGCTTCTTCTGGGCGCTCTCGATGGTGTTGGTGATGAGCTTGTTCTCGATGGGCACATCCTCTTCCAGGCCCAGGCTGTCCATCAGGTTCTGCACGCGCTCACCGCCGAAGATGCGCATCAGGTCATCTTCCAGGCTGAGGAAGAAGCGGGAAGCACCGGGGTCGCCCTGACGGCCGGCACGGCCGCGCAGCTGGTTGTCGATACGGCGGCTCTCGTGGCGCTCGGTACCGATGATGAACAGGCCGCCGGCCTCGCGCACAGCAGCAGCTTCGCGCTTGATTTCCGGCTCAAACTCCTCGCACAGCTCCTCAAAGCGCTGGCGGGCATGCAGTACGGCGGCGTCCTCGGTCTCGGCGTGGCCGTCGCACTCGGTCATCAGGTGCTCCAGCTGGGCGTCGATGGTCTCCTCCGGCGGGGTGGGCAGCTCGGTACCGGCAGCCTTGGCGCGGGCCTTGGCGTGCTCGTACTCGTCTTTCAGCTGGGCCAGGTCCTTGGTCAGGTCGCGGCTCAGCTCCTTGCGCAGAGCGGCCTTGGCCATGTAGGACACGTTGCCGCCCAGCATAATATCGGTACCACGGCCGGCCATGTTGGTGGCGATGGTCACAGCACCCTGCTTACCGGCCTGGGCGACGATCTCGGCTTCGCGCTCGTGCTGCTTGGCGTTCAGCACGTTATGCTCGATGCCCTTCTTCTTCAGCAGTTTGGAGAGAGCCTCGCTCTTTTCGACACTGACGGTGCCGACCAGAACGGGCTGGCCCTTGGCGTGGCATTCGGCCACCTGCTCGATGACGGCGTTGTACTTGCCGTTGACGGTCTTGTACACGCTGTCCGGCAAGTCCTTGCGGGCGCGGGGCTTGTTGGTGGGGATGCTGACGATGTTCAGGCCGTAGATCTCGCTGAACTCGTCAGCCTCGGTGGAAGCCGTACCGGTCATACCGGCCAGCTTGTCATACATACGGAAGTAGTTCTGGAAGGTGACGGTGGCCAGGGTCTTGCTCTCGGCAGCAACGGTCACGCCTTCCTTGGCCTCGATGGCCTGGTGCAGGCCGTCGTTGAAGCGGCGGCCATACATCAGACGGCCGGTGAACTCGTCAACGATGATGACCTCACCCTCTTTGACGATGTAGTCGATGTCACGGTGCATAACGCCGCGGGCTTTGATGGCGCCGTCAATGTAGTGGCGCAGGGACATATTGTCGGCGTCGGCCAGGTTCTCCACATGGAAGAAGGCTTCGGCCTTCTGCACGCCGGATTCAGTCAAAGTAGCGGTCTTGCGCTTTTCGTCCACGACATAATCGCCGTCGACCTGCTCCTCAGCGGCTACCTTGTCGTCCAGTTCCACGATAACGCTCTTCTTCAGTGTCTTGGCAAAGTCGTCGGCGCGCTTGTACATCACGCTGGAGTCCTCGCCCTTGCCGCTGATGATCAGCGGGGTACGAGCTTCGTCGATGAGGATGGAGTCCACCTCGTCGACGATGGCGTAGGCGTGGCCGCGCTGCACCATGTTGGCCTTGTAAACGACCATGTTATCGCGCAGGTAATCAAACCAGAACTCGTTG
>OHWM01000629.1_pt1 | contig 16798 bp, 14 predicted proteins | sample 1579731 | NCBI WGS metagenome assembly OHWM01 (sample SAMEA3882510, study PRJEB24775) | human gut metagenome | biome: human-associated habitat; feature: intestine environment; material: feces | place: Netherlands | collected 2009/2010
CTACCACCAGTGTGCAAGCACACGTGGTTTCAGACCTTTTGACCCTGACATCATATAAATAATAAAAAGCTTTTAAAAAGAAAAAATATTACAAAAGAAAAATATCATGGTTGTGAGGAAGCCAAATGAAGACAGTGAAAAAGAGAACTGTATCAATTATTCATGAATTGATTGGAAATGAGGAATTGATGACACTTTCAGAACTAGCAGAAAAATTTGAAGTTTCTCAAAGAACCATACGAAATGATTTAAAATTAATCAATGAATTGTTGAAAGAAATGGATTTAGGGAAAATCAGACTTGTGGGAGGAAGGATTATCTGTCCCAGTTCATTTGGACAGGTGTTGAAGGCAGTTCCGAAAGATGATTTATATACATACAAGCTTTCACAGGAGGAACGTATCGAAATTGCAGCCTCTTTTCTGATTAATACAGTGGAATATATTACGATGTCTGTGATTGCAGACAATCTGGTTGTAAGCAGGTCAACGGTTATCAATGATTTAAGTAAGATAAAAGCGTATATTGGTCAAGGTAATCTTAAAGTACTTTCTCATCCTAATAAAGGACTGCGAGTAGAGGGAAAAGAGAGCGATAAAAGGCTATTTCTAATGAATATCAAAGGAAATGGTGTAGAAAAAGAACAAAAAGATATTGTAGAAAGTATTGTATTAAAGCAACTGAATCTCAGAACAGACAGTTGGCAGAAAATCAGAGAGATATTGTACGAAGCAGTGTATCTGGATCAGAGTCGTTTGCGGGAAGATTCTTTCGAGAAGATCGTATTATATTTAGGAATTATGATTCATCGTAATCAGCAGGGAAGTTACATTGAAATACAAAAGAGACAACCAAATAGTAAATATCGGATGGCACAGAATATTTTGATTCAGATTGCCAAAGAATATTTCATATCTCACAAAGAAGATGAAGTACAGTTTTTGAGTGAACTTCTTATCTGCGAAAAATTTTCCGGTTATGTATCAGAAAAGAACGAAATGAAAGAGCAGTTAGATTCTGCAATTTATGAGGCAGAGATATTATTGAAAAAAAGCAGAAGAATTGTAAAGGGATATTTTAGTCAGTCAGCGGAAATATGGGAACATTATGATACAGTTGAATTACATCATTTCCTTCCTGCGTCTCATATCCAACTGGGAGTGGAGTGTCAGGATTGGAAAGAAATTGTTGAAAACATGGGCAGATGGATGTATGAGCATGGATATGTTGAAAAAAGATATGTGGCATCTATGATTGAAAATACCGAAAAAAATGGTCCATATATTGTTGTATTACCTGGGTTTGCAATTCCTCATGACGGGCAGGGCAAGGGCAGCATTATTTCAGGAATGTATCTTGTCAGTCTCAGGCGACCGATTCCATTCGGAGTTGAAAAGCTTGATCCGGTGGAGTTTGTCTGCTGTTTTAGTGCGGTGGATCTGAAAGTACATATGAAAGCATTTTTCAGTCTTATCAGTATGTTTAGAAATAATACTTTTAAGAGAAAATTACGAGAATGTAAAACATCTCAGGACGCAGCTCATCTGATTGAAGAATATGAATTCGAATAGGAAATAAAATGGTTGAAGATATTGCAAATTTTTTTGAAATATCTTCAACCATTTTATTTTTTGCAAAATTCAGGAAAAGAATTTGACTTTTTTCTTCGTGAAAGATGCGCAATAATTAAGTCATTCTGGAAATTACATCCAGGTATACAGATTATATTTGGAAACATTTGCAAAAAGTGTCGAACGAAATTTGTTATGATCCGTGAATTTCCGAATATAAATAAAGCAGAATGGCGGATGGAAAATAAAACCTGTTCATCAGGAAGAATCTGCCGGAAAGGAAGGAAAAATGCGGATAACGGGACGAAAAGAAGTTTCATATGAGAAAAAGCAAAGAAACCGGCGTTGGTTCTCATTACTACTTGGAATTTGTCTGCTTGTATCAATGCAGTTAAGTGCATTTGCGGAATCGCAGAGTGCGGAAGGCATACCGGAGGCAGTAACCACTGGATCCGGACAGTTACAAGAGCAGTCCGGAAAGGCAGAAGAACAGTCAGCCGGGAACGGACAGATACAAGCAGAAGAACAGACGGCTGAAAACAGGCAGACGATGGCAGAACAGCAGGAACGAGCTGTTTCAGGGAAGATTGAAGCAAAAGTTTATCTTCGTTACAGTAATGAAGTGCCCTCAGCCATCAATAATGCATTTGCTATGGGAGAATTTGTCCCTTCAGGAAATGACAAGCCATATTTCACAGTAACGGTTGATCTGGATGAGCTGAATAAAAAAGTAAATTCCTATAGTTACTGGCAAGATTATGGACGAGGAAACTGGGTAGAATATATCTATTATTCAATCGACAGTGACGCAAGATGGAATCAGCAAAATACGAGACTGGAAAGTGTTACAAAATTATGGCGGGAAGCAATTACTTCAGCCATGAGTGCAGCAGATCAGGCAAAGTTCACCAATGTATTTGGTGAGAATATGTTTGTAGGATATGTCCTGAAAAGAGAGGGGAGTGGATGGCATATTGACGGAGTTCTGGCAGAAGATCCACCGGTGTATGTTGTGGAGCTGTATGATGCGGAAAATAATGGACTTTTTGCCATTTCTTCAAATGATACAAAACTTCCGGGAGTTACTTACAGGGAATTTAAAAGGAAAGCAGAGGAGATTCTGGGTGGTCAGAATTATCAGTATGAAGAAGGAAATGACCACATTATCATGACGTATCAGAAAGACGGAGTAACATATCAGACAGAAATTGTGCCGAAGTCAGATGGTGCAGATGCGTCTTACGTAAAAAATTATCATGTGTATCCTGCACAGGGGAAATTTGCATACCGGACGGTAACGGCTGATACGTATTACCTTTGCAGGCTCAAAATGACAACCAGGCAGGTCGGTACAGATTTATGGATTGAAAAGAAAGTTGCCGGAGGTGCGGCAGACCCAAAAGAACATTTTACGTTTGTTCTGACAAAAACATCGCTTGCCGGAACCAGTTACAGCGTCAGCTATGAAGGAATTGCAGAAAATGACGGGGCAGGGCATCAGGAAACACTTACATTTGATGGAAATGGAGAGGCAAGGCTGTCTTTAAAGAATGGAGAAAAAGCCAGAATCCTGCAGATGCCGTCAGGGGATGTTCAGATCAAAGAAGAAAATGGTGATTATGTAACAAAAGTTACAGTAAATGGAATTTCTGAAAAGTACAGTGATGCATCGGGAATAAAAATCCAGCTTTCCAGTGAGAAGACAGAATTGGTTTTTACAAACCAGTTAGATGCACAGCCACCGACAGGTGCAGAACTGCTAAGTGTGCCATACTGGCTGATGGGAGGAACTGCACTGGCAGGACTGCTGGGCAGCAGAATCACAGGCAAGAGAAGAAAAGACAGAAAGAAAAAGTTTTTTTAGAAAGACAGAGCAGGAAAGATGGACAAGGAAAAATTAAAAAAACTTCGAAGATCAGATTTTTTCAAAGCGGTATTCCTTATCATTTTTGTATTTGTTACAGGATGGGTCATATTTGGATTTACCCGGGTGTATGGTTCAGCAATGAAACCGGCAGCATGTGACGGGGATATTCTGATGTATTACCGCCTGCATACAGAATATAAAGCAGGAGATATGGTTGTTTATCAGGCAGACGGACTTCTGCATATTGGAAGAATTGCGGCAGTGCCGGAAGAAACTGTGCAGATCACAGAGGAAGGTGAACTGGTGATCAATGGATATACGCAGGCTGATACAGAAGTATTTTATGAAAAAGGACCTGCAAATGGTACGGAAGAACAATCGCTTGGAAAAGGGGAATATTATATTCTGGCGGATGATCCTTCCTCAACGGAGGACAGCAGAAGTTATGGACCGATCTTGCGGAAGCAGATCAAAGGCATTGTGGTTACGCTGATCCGCAGAAGAAATTTGTAGAAGGGAATCCATGGTTTTTGGCGGGATCATGCTGAAGAAGCAGGAAGATCCGGAAGCCGTCAACGATCATCTATCATAGTTGGGAGGTTGTCCACAACATAATATTAGGTAGAAAAATCTAATGGATCCAATAAAAATAAAAAGAAAGGAAATGCATAAGCTTTTTGCTTCTGAAGGTTTTATGCTAAGGTGAAAAATGAAGAATAATATGAAAAAGCTGGCAGCAGCACTGCTGTCAGGAACAATGCTCCTTGGAATGACAGGGTCTGTATTTGCTGCAGACGCACAGACAGATGCAATGTCTGTATCGGTAACTGCAAATGATACGAGTGCAGTACTCACAAAAACCTGGACTGCGGCAGAAAATGGACTTCTGAAAGATGGGGAAGAATTTACATTTCAGTTAACCTATGACAGTGTGGAGGCAGTTTCAACCAACGTACCTGCATCTCCACAGTATATGAATCAGCTTATGAGTGAAGGAACGGCAGTTGATACAACTCTGTCAGCACAGTGGAAAACCAGTGCGGCAGGAGGAAATACAAGTTCTGCAACGAAATCGTATGTAGATTTATTGAACGGAATTTCTTTTACGACACCGGGAACGTATCATTTTACCCTGTCAGAAAATGCAGGAATAAATCCGAATATTTCTTATGATACGGCAACGTATGAAATTATAGTGCAGGTAGTGTGGAAGGATAATTTTGAAGGACTGAAGATCAATGGTGTCAGTACAGCACAGGGCGAAAATAAGTTAGATGGAGCAACATTCGAGAATAATGCGGCTGCAAATAAGACACTTACGGTTTCTAAAAAAGTCGGAGGCGGTGCAGCCAACAAAAATGATGACTTTACATTTAAAGTAACGATCACAGGAATTGACGGAACATATTCCACTAACGTTGCCGGAAAAACGATCACCAATGGAACAGAGACAGAATTTACATTAAGACATGGCGAAACCTTTGTAGTTAAGAATCTTCCTGAAAATGCATCCTACACGGTTGTTGAGACTGATAAAAAAGGTTATCAGAAGACCGAGGTAAGTGTAAATAAAGAAGCAAATCAGACCAGTGATACAGCAGAAGGTACAATCCGGATGGATGGTGAAAATACAGTAGACTATACAAATACAAAGACTGTGCCGTCACCGACAGGAATCGCACTGGAGATTCTTCCATTTGCTGTTCTCTTCCTTGCAGCAATCGCAGGAGGCGTTGTATTTTTCCGCAGAAAAAGAGGATGATCTATGGAGCGTAAGGCAGAGTATTGTCTGACGCAGATCTTCCACTACCTGGTAAATGGTCTGGCAGCGATCGTGTTTTTCTGCTGCATTGCCTATTCAGGATATGCACTGTGGGATAACTGGAGCATATTAAAGGAACCGGATCAGGTAAGGGAGGATCTGATCCGGTATAAACCTGCAAATGAAGAGGAATTAAGTTACAGTTTTCAGGAACTGAAAGCAATGAATCCGGATGTATGTGGATGGCTTACACTGGATCATACGAAAATAGATTATCCGGTTGTACAGGGAACAGATAATTTTGAGTATCTGGAAAAGGATGTGCTTGGAAATCCATCTGTGGCAGGAAGTATTTTTCTTGATGCAAAATCTGACAGAAACTTTCATGATTTCTATACTGTGATTATGGGACACCATATGCAGGGCAGAAAAATGTTCGGGGATATTGATTTATATACCGATGTTTCTTTCTTTGAAAAAAATACAACCGGGACACTTTACGTGGAAGGCAGGATCCTGAAGCTGGAGACGGTCGCAATCCTGAAGGCAGATGCGTATGATAAATATGTATACCGGACAGACTGGAAAGAGAAAGAAGAAAAAGAAGAGCTGATCCGGCACATTTACGAACTGGCAGTCCATACACGGGGGCAGCGGCTGACGGTGGAAGATCAGATGATAGCATTATCTACCTGTTCTTCAGGAAATACAAATGGCCGTCATCTTCTGATCTGCAAAGTGATAAAGGAAAATACAGTGGAAGGAAGTGAAACAGAGTGAAAAGAAAGAAAAGTTTCTGGAATATGTTCGTAGCAATGACGAGTGTTCTGATGATGACAGTGATTGGAGCCTGCACAATCTATGCAGCGGAAGAAGGCGGCAGTGCCGAGGTCAATGTACAGACAAAAGTCAGTGGAACAGCACCGGAAAAAGAAGTATTTACGTATACACTGAAAGAACAGGGAGCTTCAGACAACCAGGAAAGAAAGCTGACGGTTGAAGGAGCTGGAACGGGAACATTTCTTCTTCATTATACCCAGCCGGGGGTATACAGTTATATTTTAAAGCAGGAGAGCGGGACAAAAGCAGACTGGACTTATGATTCCGAGGTCTATTATGTAGATGTCTATGTAATGTGGGATGAAAAAATGGAGTCACTGGAAACCGTGACAGTCTATTTTGACAGTGAAGGAAATAAGAGCGAGCCGGTTTTTGAAAATAAATATCAGCAGCCGGAGAAAAGAACGCAGGCCGTTGTAAAAAAAGTAAGATCTGCTAAAACCGGAGATGAAGATATACTTTCGGGATGGGCAGTCCTGATGATACTGGCAGCAGGAACCGGTGTCTTGGCATACCGGAAAAAGGTAACCCGGCAGAGAAAATCATAAAAAACAGAGAAAATGCAGCAGAAAGCAGGAGAGACTGTATACAGGGAATAACTTTGTATACAGTCTCTTTTTTTGCTGCATAAAGGCTATGATATCAATAGTAGTATTTTTGAGCAGAATTTGATACAATAGGAAATAACATAAAAGCTCAAAGGAGGAAGGAATATGGGACTTATCAGGGCAGCAATCAGTGCGGTTGGCGGAACAATGGCCGATCAGTGGAAGGAGTTTTTTATCTGTGAATCACTGGATGCGGATGTTCTTGCGGTAAAAGGACAGAAGCGGATCGGCAGCCGTTCGGCAAATAAAAAAGGAAGTGATAATCTTATCACAAGCGGGTCGGGAATTGCAGTGGCAGACGGACAGTGTGCTTTGATCGTGGAGCAGGGAAAGATTGTAGAAGTATGTGCGGAACCGGGAGAGTATACTTATGATGCATCGACGGAACCGACGATCTTTTCAGGAAATCTTGGATCATCACTGGATCAGGTATTTGATGTGATCGGCAAACGTTTTACATATGGAGGAGACACCGGAAAAGATCAGAGAATCTACTATATAAATACAAAGGAGCTGATCGACAATAAGTTCGGAACGCCGAATCCGGTTCCGTTCCGTGTAGTAGACAGAAATATCGGTCTGGACGTAGATGTAGCAGTGCGGTGCAGCGGAGTTTATTCCTACAGGATATCAAATCCACTTCTGTTCTACGCAAATGTATGTGGAAATATAGAGCAGGAATACAGAAGAGAAGAGCTGGATCATCAGCTTAAGACGGAATTTATCAGTGCATTGCAGCCGGCATTTGCAAAAATTTCAGATCTGGAGATCCGTCCCAATGCACTTCCGGGACATGTAACAGAGCTGTGTGATGCGATGAATGAGGCACTGACAGGAAAATGGGCAAATACGAGAGGAATTACGGTCGTATCCGTTGCCATTGGAACGATCGATCTGCCGAAAGAGGATGCTGAGATGATCAAGCAGGCACAGAAGACTGCGATCCTGCGTGATCCGATGATGGCAGCAGCAACTCTGACAGAGGCTCAGGCCGGTGCAATGAAGACGGCAGCAGGCAATTCCGCAGGAGCCATGACCGGATTTATGGGAATGGGAATGGCAGCACAAAATGGAGGAATGAATGCTCAGAATCTGTATCAGATGGGAGCTGAGATGGCTCAGCACAATGCAGGACAGAACCAGCAGAATGTCAGCAGCCAGCCGCATATGACAGCACCGGGCAAGGGCGGTGAGAAAGAAGCAGCAGGAAAGTGGACCTGTGCCTGTGGAGCTGTGAATGAGAAAGAATGGAAGTTCTGTCAGGAGTGTGGAAAGGAAAGACCACAGGAGGGATGGATCTGTAGCTGCGGTGCGGAAAATAAAGGAAAATTCTGCACAGAGTGTGGAAAACCCCGTCCGAAAGGAACTCCTGTGTACCAGTGCGACAAGTGTGGATGGAAACCGGAAGATCCGAAGAATCCACCGAAATTCTGCCCGGAATGCGGAGATCCATTTGATGCAAATGATATCGTCGGATAAAAAGGAAGAAAGATAAATGAGTGAGTTGATACAATATAAGTGTCCGTGTTGTGGAGGAGCTGTAGAGTTTAACAGTACTGCACAGAAAATGAAATGCCCGTACTGTGATACAGAGTTTGAAATTGAGACGCTGAAGAAGTATGATGAGGAACTGAAGCAGGAAAAGCAGAAGGAAGATCAGATGCAGTGGCAGGAAGATGCCGGAAGTCAGTGGGGAGAAGAAGAGACCTCAAAGATGAGGGTTTACCATTGCGAATCCTGTGGTGGTGAGATCATAGCAGATGAGAATCAGGCTGCCACAAAATGCCCGTACTGTGATAATCCTGTTGTAATGAAAGGACAGTTCCAGGGAGATCTGAGACCGGATTACGTGATTCCGTTCAAGCTGGATAAGGCTGCGGCAAAGGAACGGTTTAAAAGCCATCTGAATGGAAAGCCGCTCCTTCCGAAAGTATTCCGCAGTGAGAATCATATTGATGAGATCAAAGGAATCTATGTTCCATTCTGGTTATTTGATGCGGATGCAGAAGCAGATATCCGTTATAAAGGAACGACTGTGCGGACATGGAGTGATTCGGATTATAATTATACCCAGACCAGTTACTATTCTATTTTACGAGGGGGACGGATCGGGTTTGAACGGGTTCCGGTGGATGGTTCTTCCAAGATGGAAGATGATCTGATGGAATCCATCGAACCGTATGATTTTAAGGATGCGGTGGATTTTCAGACGGCATATCTGGCAGGCTATCTGGCTGATAAGTATGATGTGAATGCAGAAGAAAGTATCGGCCATGCGAACCGCAGGATCAGACAGAGTACAGAGGATGCTTTTCGTGCCACGGTAAAGGGATACAGTGGTGTGGTGGTAGAAAATTCCAATGTCCGGTTGGAAAATAGCAGGGTAAAGTATGCACTTTATCCGGTATGGATCTTAAATACTACCTGGCAGGGAAAGAAATATCGGTTTGCCATGAACGGACAGACCGGAAAATTCGTAGGAAATCTGCCGACAGATAAAGGAGCCTATGTCCGCTGGTTTGTGGGGCTGACAGCAGGAATCAGTGTAGCAGCATTTAGTATCTTATCCCTGTTGTGGATGTTGTAGGAGGAGTGTGGAATATGAACAGAACAAGATCGAACAGACGAATCCTGCTTCTCTGTACTCTGCTTGTATGTCTTGTGAGTATGCTGATGATCCGGTTTTCTGCAGCAGCAGAGGAAAATGTCATACCGGAAACGAGGCAGCTCCCACGGCTGGTAGACCGTGCGGATCTTCTCAGTGAACTGGAAGAGGAAGAACTGGAAGCAAGACTGGATGAGATCAGTGAGCGGCAGCAGGCAGATGTGGTGGTTGTGACGGTGAACAGTCTGGATGGAAAGTCTGCACAGGATTATGCAGATGATTTTTATGATTATAATGGCTATGGAATTGGCACAGACAAAAGCGGTATCCTTCTGCTTGTCAGCATGGAGGCAAGAGACTGGCATATTACGACCACGGGATTCGGGATCAGAGCGATCACGGATGCTGGTCTTGATTACATATCGGATCAGTTCCTGCCTTATTTGAGTGATGGAGAATACCTGGATGCATTTGAGACTTATGCAGATCTGTGCGATGAATTTCTTACGCAGGCGAAAACCGGGAATGCATATGACGGAGATCATATGCCTAAAGGTGCGTATCCCTGGTTGAAAAATCTGCTGATCGCACTTGGAAGTGGCGTTGTGATCGCACTGCTGATCGTGGAAGGTATGAGAAGAAGTCTGAAAAGTGTAAAAATGCAGCGTTCGGCAGAAAACTATGTCAGAGCGGGAAGTATTCAGGTGACAAGACGGCAGGATCATTTCCTGTATACCAGAACAAGCAAAAGTGCGAGGCCGAAGAACAATTCAGGATCTTCCGGATCAAGTACGCATACGTCGTCTTCAGGAACAAGCCATGGTGGCGGTGGTGGAAAATTTTAAGGGAAAAATATGAAGAAAATAGTAATTATAGAAGATGATAAAATACTCAGGGAAGAACTGGAAATCCTGTTAAACGACAGTGGATATCAGGCAGAGATCCTTTCTGACTTTACTGATGCGGCTGCCCAGGTCAGGCAGATCCGTCCGGATCTGGTTCTTCTTGATATCATACTGCCCGGAGCAAACGGGCAGTATATTCTGCGTCAGATCAGGGAAAAATCGGATGTTCCTGTCATCATGCTGACCAGCAAAGACGGGGAAGTAGAAGAGATCATGAGCCGCAGCAGTGGGGCAGATGATTATGTGACAAAACCCTACAATCCAACCATCCTGCTTTTGCGGATTGAAACGATCTTACGGAGAACGGAGCAGACCGGCAGACAGTCGGAGCAAAGGGCATCTTCTGTCCGGGGAGAAAAGGCAGAAGGTGAAGCAGTTCAGGAAGAACTGCAGGATGAAGAACTCCGTCTTAACCTGCTGAGAAGTACGGTTTCTTATCACGGAGATGAAGTAGTATTATCGAAAAATGAACTGGCAATCCTGCATTGCCTGATGAGCAGGAAGGGGCAGATCGTTTCAAGGGATGAGCTGATGGATCATCTGTGGGATATGAGCGAATTTGTTGATGATAATACACTGACAGTCAATATCAACCGTCTGAGAAAGCGTCTTGCACAGATCGGTTTGGAGAATAAGATAGAGACGAGACGGGGACAGGGGTATCTGCTATTATGAGTTTAAAAAAATATTTAAAGGATCACAGGCTTCATCTTTTGCTGGGACTGCTGGCAGAGGGTGTGGCGGAGGCGGTCCTATGGTTGTTCGCAAGTCCGGTGGCACTACAGGGATTTGCTTTTTTTTGGCTGACCGGGAGTATCGGAGTGATTTTTGGATACGATTTCCTGAGAAAAAGAAAATTCTATAAAAAAGTGGAAGAAAATCTGTCGCAGCTTGAAGAAAAATATCTGCTGACGGAATTACTGGATGAACCGGAATTTCTGGAGGGACAGATCCTCTGCAGGGTGATCCAGGAAATGGAACATTCCATGACAGATACAGTAGAACAGCAGATCAGGAAAAATGGAGAATTTAAACGTTATATTGAGACCTGGATCCATGAGATCAAGATTCCGATCGCAAGTACAAATCTGATTTTGTTCAATCACCGGGAAGATATGGAACGGAGAATGAAAGAGCAGATCAGAAGGATTGAGAGTTACGTGGAGCAGGTTCTGTATTATCTGCGAGGCGAAGTACCGGAGAAAGATTATTGTATTGGAGGTTATGGCTTAAAAGAGATTGTACAGAGTACCGTCAGGGACAATAAGGACAGTCTGATCCTGAATGGCTTTTCTGTTCTGGTTGAACTGAGAGACGAGAAGGTGTATACGGATCGTAAGTGGCTTCAGTTTATGCTCGGTCAGATTTTAAGCAATGCGGTCAAATATGCCGCGGAAGACGAAAGAAAAATCAGGATTTTTACAAAAAAAGTACAGTCCTCGGAGAACAGCTCCGGAGAAGCCGGTATCTGGCTTTGGATAGAAGATAACGGAATCGGGATCACAGAAAAGGATCTGCCGAGAATTTTTGAAAAATCATTTACAGGCGACAATGGAAGGAAAAGCAGTTCTACAGGAATGGGACTGTATATCTGCAGGAGATTATGCGAGGAACTGGGACATAAGATTCTGGCTGAATCAGAACCGGGAAAGTATACAAGGATCGGAATTTTATTCCGGGAGAGAGAAGCGGATGTCCCTGTCGGTTTTTAAAATCTGAAGAAAAGGGAATCTTACAGAAGTGTAAGGTTTTGTCAGCAAAATCAATGGCTCATTTTACCGGGAGAAGCTACAATGGCGGTAACAGGCAGAAAGGAGAAGATAAAATGAGTGAACTTCTGAAGATGGAACATCTGGTAAAATATTATGGAAATAAAACCAGTCTGACCAAGGCATTAAATGATATTTCCCTGACTGTGGAGCAGGGAGAATTTACAGCGATCATGGGGGCTTCGGGATCAGGAAAGACGACACTTTTGAACTGCATTTCTACAATCGACCGCCCCACAGGAGGAAAGGTCTGGATCGACGGAGTCTGCACATCGGAGTTGAAAAAGGGAGAACTTGCAGATTTCCGCAGAAACCGCCTGGGATTTATTTTTCAGGAATTTAATCTGCTGGATACACTGACAGCTTTTGATAATATCGCACTGGCATTGCAGATCCAAAAGTGTCCGCATGATAAAATAAAAGAGAAAATAGAGGCAGTGGCACAGAAGCTCGGGATCAGAGAAGTGCTTGAAAAGTATCCGTATCAGTTGTCAGGTGGTCAGAAGCAGAGAGTTGCCGCAGCACGGGCAATCATCACACATCCAAGCCTGATCCTTGCGGATGAGCCGACCGGAGCATTGGACAGTAAAAGTTCCAAAGACCTGCTGGAAAGTCTGAAGCTTTTAAATGAAACAGAGCATACAGCGATCCTGATGGTGACGCATGATGCCTATACCGCCAGTTATGCCCGGAGGGTTATTTTTATTAAAGACGGAAAGGTATTTCACGAACTGTTAAAAGGAACAGAAGAACGGAGAAGTTTCTTTGAACAGATCATGGATGTCATTTCACTTCTCGGAGGTGACATGAATTATGCTGATTAGACTGTCGATCAAAAATATCAGGAAAAGTATCAAAGATTATGCAATCTACTTTTTTACACTGGTACTGGGTGTCTGTATCTTTTATGTATTCAATGCGATCGAAGGGCAGTCTTCGATGCTGGAGGTGTCCAGGACAAAGTCAGATTCCATCGATCAGATGGTGTGGGCAATTTCAAGCATGAGTATTGTTGTATCCCTGATCCTTGGATTTCTGATTGTGTATGCCAACCGCTTTCTGATGAAAAAAAGAAACCGGGAATTTGGAATTTATCTGATACTTGGAATGAAAAAAGGCGATATTGCAAAGATTCTTTTCGGTGAGACGCTCTTGGTCGGAGCAGTCTCGCTGACTGCAGGACTTCTTTTAGGAATCGGACTGAGCCAGTTTATGTCACTGCTGGTGGCACATATGTTTGAAGCAGATATGGGCAGATTTGTCTTTACGGTATCCATTCCGGCGATTGGGAAGACGATTTTGTATTTCGTGATCATTTATGTGATCGTGATTCTGATGGATACAGTTCTGATTATGAAGACCAGGCTGATCGATCTGCTATTATCGAAGAAAAAGAACGAAAAGGTCCATCTGAAAAATCCGGTCATCTGCTGTATTATATTTGTAGCAGCGTGTATCATGCTGGGAACAGCATATTATAATGTTACTGCCGGACAACTGGATACAGAGGCTGAGGTCATGATACAGATCCTGCTTGGAATTGTAGGAACATTTCTGGTCTTTTGGTCCGTCAGTGGTGCTTTGTTTCAGATCATGAAAAAGTGTTCCGGGATTTATTATAAAAGACTGAATTCTTTTGCTTTCAGCGAGATACGAAGCCAGGTCAATACTTCCGTGGCGGCAGGAACGATCATTTGTCTGTTGCTTTTTGCTACCATTTGTATTCTCTCCAGTGCCTTTGCCCTGAAAGATTATAAGGCGAAGCAGGTGAAGGTAGCCGGAATTTCAGTCAGTATGGAAAAATGGACAACGGATGGAAAAACGGTCAGGGATGTACTGGAAAAATCAGAATTTGATTTTTCTGCCTTCCAGGACTGCCATGAATTTTATACTTATGAAACCAGAGAAGTTACCATGAAAGATCTGATGGGAAGTGCAGGGGAAGAACTGCTGAAGACGCAGCAGGGATTCGAGGAATTTCTGGATTCTGAAGTAGAACTGATCCATGAAAGTGACTACAACCGGGCAGCAGAACTGTACGGTTATAAAAAAGTCCACCTTGGAGCAGCCGGCTATGCGGTGAGTGCAACAACAGAATTTTCCAAAAAGTATTTTAACAAAGGATTAAAAGAAAAGGTCCGGCTTACGATTCAGGGACAGGTACTTGATGCAGCAGAGGAAAAATGCCAGGAAACGTATCTGATGATGTCGTATTCAGACCAGAATATGGGGGTAGTGATCGTACCGGATACAATATCTTTTCCCAAAGCAAGCAGACATGCTTCTTATCTGCTTGCCGATTATTCCCCAAAATATGATACAAAAGAGTTCAGAAATTATATGGACAGTGATGAATTTCGATATCAGAAAGAGTTTACGGAAGATGAGCTGCTTTCTGTCAGTACGCAGTCGGAGATCTATGATGAAAGTATCGGGTCCAGTGGAGTTGTGATTTTTGTGGCAATTTATCTTGGTCTGGTATTTATCATCAGCGGGGCAGCACTCCTTGCATTGAAAGAACTGTCCGATGCCATTGACGGAAGAGAAAAATATCGGATTTTACAACAACTGGGAGTCAGTGAAAAAGAGCTTGGGCATACATTATTTTTACAGATGGCAGTCTTTTTTGCTTTCCCGTTGCTCCTTGCCATGATCCATTCCATTTTTGGTATCCAGGTATGTATTGAACTGCTCAGTATTTATGATATAAAAGCAATCATTCCGGCATTGCTGATCTGTGCGGCGATGATCGTGGGAATTTATGGAGGTTATTTCCTGCTTTCATACAGAGGATGTAAAAGAATTATAATAACCAAAAGAATCCGTTGAAAATCGTTCTCATAAAATGTATAATTAAAACGTTGGGAACATGGTAAAGTGCTTCTGACAACATCTTGCAGATGGCGTGAAAAGGAGAAAAAAATGAGTATTAAGATTGGTATTTTAGGTTATGGAAATCTTGGAAAAGGCGTAGAATGTGCGATCAGACAGAATGAAGATATGGAATTGGCAGCAGTCTTTACGAGAAGAGATCCTGCAACAGTGAAGATCCTGACAGAGGGAGCAGCAGTGTGCAGAGTAGAGGATGTAGAAGCATGGAAGGACAAGATTGATGTTATGATCCTTTGTGGAGGAAGTGCGACAGATCTTCCAGAACAGACTCCGAAATATGCAAAGCTTTTCAATGTGATCGACAGCTTTGATACACATGCAAGGATTCCTGAGCATTTTGGAAATGTAGATGCAGCAGCAAAAGAGGGCGGCAATGTAGGAATCATTTCCGTAGGCTGGGATCCGGGAATGTTCTCACTGAACAGATTATATGCCAATGCAATCCTTCCGGATGGAAAAGATTATACATTCTGGGGAAAAGGTGTCAGCCAGGGACATTCTGATGCAATCCGCAGAGTAGAAGGTGTAAAAGATGGAAAGCAGTATACGATCCCTGTAGAGGCGGCTCTTGAGGCAGTAAGAAATGGAGAAAATCCGGAACTTACAACAAGACAGAAGCATACAAGAGAGTGTTTCGTAGTACTGGAAGAGGGAGCAGATGCTGCAAAGGTTGAAGAAGAGATCAAGACCATGCCGAACTATTTCTCCGATTATGATACAACAGTACATTTTATCAGTGAGGAAGAACTGAAGGCGAACCACAGTGGAATCCCGCATGGTGGATTTGTACTCCGCAGCGGAAAGACAGGCTGGAATCAGGAGAACAGTCATCTGATCGAATACAGTCTGAAGTTGGATTCCAACCCGGAATTTACTTCTTCTGTACTGATTGCATATGCAAGGGCAGCATACAGACTTGCCAAAGAAGGACAGTCAGGATGCAAGACCGTTTTTGATATTGCTCCTGCATATTTAAGTGCAAAGAGTGGAGAAGAACTGAGAAAGAATCTGCTGTAAGATTCCGTGAAAAGAAAAAGCAGACAGCCAGAGATAAGAGAAAACCTGCCGGACAGAGAAAAATGTCCGGCAGGTTTTTTATGCCCGGCTATGCAGGAGAAGCTGCCAGCAGCTCATCTGCATAGCCGGGTATTATCCAGGAAACCAATGTACAGTACCTTAAGATTTTACAAGATCCTGAAGTGGAAGAATCTGATACCCCATTTCTTCCCATCGGGTCGGAAGTTCATCGAGGATCTGTGCATTGGTTGCAGAGGTGCTGTGGAGAAGAACCAATGCTCCGGGATGAATCCGGTTCAGCAGTTTTTCAAAAGCTTCTTCTTTGGAAGGCTGTTGATTCTGATACCAGTCTACATAGGCGAGACTCCAGAAAAAGCTTTTATAGCCAAGTTCTTTTGCCATCTGTAGATTGGATTCACTGTATTTTCCCTGTGGAGGACGGTAGTATTTCGTCATTTCTTTTCCGGTTACATTTTTATAGGCAGTTTCTACATCCTCCAGCTCTTTCCTGAATGTATCAAGCGAGGCGATCTTTGACATATCTGGATGATGCCAGGTATGGTTTCCAACGGTATGCCCTTCGTCTGTCATACGCTGGATGAGTTCCGGTTCGGATTCTATGTAAGTGCCGACAACAAAAAAGGTCGCTTTGACCTGATGCTTTTTGAGTGCATCTAAGATGGCGGGTGTATTTCCATTTTCATACCCTGCGTCAAAAGTCAGGAAAATAACTTTTTCATCCGTATCTTTTGCATAGTATGCGTCATATTTTTTGAGGGATTCAATGGTGGCATTTCCGGTGGGAAGCTGTCCGTCTTGCTGAAAACTAAGTCCCCAGTTTCCCTCGGAAGGTGCAGTCAGGGAGGGAATGGCACAGCTTAAAGAAGTCAGGCCGGTACTGACCGGAGTATCAGTCGAGGAAGTATCGGTTGAAGAAGGATCGGCCGGGGAAGAAACGGAGG
>OHWM01000640.1_pt1 | contig 16667 bp, 9 predicted proteins | sample 1579731 | NCBI WGS metagenome assembly OHWM01 (sample SAMEA3882510, study PRJEB24775) | human gut metagenome | biome: human-associated habitat; feature: intestine environment; material: feces | place: Netherlands | collected 2009/2010
CGTCAACCTTGCAGGTACTCCAGCCAGTTCCAGCGAAAAAGTCGTTTTCAAAATCGTGAAATGCATTCAGCAAATCAAAATGTTTCTTTTCAAACGGTGTCATGGTATACATAAAAAATCCTCCTTCAAGATGTGTTGATGGAATCAACGGCTGTCGCAGCTGGTTACAGCTGCGAACAGACGAAACAATTCTTTATTTAACTTCCAGCCGCTTGCTGGTCGGCGTTTCCGGCTGCTGTTTCGGCAGGGTTACATACAGAATGCCGTTCTTGTATTCGGCATCCAGCTTTTCCGCATCAATGCCAGTCAAGTCGAAACTTCTCTGGTAAGACACTTCAGAGCGTTCCTTGCGGATGTACTTCTTCTTGTCGTCCTTGTCCTCAGAATCGGTGTGATGTTCTGCGGACAGTTTCAGGCAATCGCCTTGCACATCAAGGTGAATATCTTCTTTCTCGAATCCCGGCAACTCGGCTTCCATCACAAACTTGTCGCCCTCATCCCGAACGTCAACCTTGCAGGTACTCCAGCCAGTTCCAGCGAAAAAGTCGTTTTCAAAATCATGAAATGCATTCAGTAAATCAAAATGCTTCTTTTCAAACGGTGTCATGGTATACATAAAAATGCCTCCTCAAAAAAGCAGATGGCTCTGCGTTCAAATTCCTGTGGTTTTCTGATTCGTTCTTGCGAATCTTACTAACATTTCCGATACCTTCTCATGGGGCTCATTCCTTTCTTTCATTGTCTATAGGATACTGCCGTTATATGAAAACTGTGTCACACAATTGTGAAAACTAGATGAAATTTAGCACTCAATCAAAAAGAGTGCTAACAAGTGCAAATAGAGAGTGCTAATATGGAAACTGTCCTCATTGCAAGGTACAGAAACAGAAAAACAGCGTTTTCCCCGAAGAGAAAACGCTGTTGGATACGAGTGATTTTAGGTTGATGTTGTGATTAGTCGACGCTGAGGATCCACTTTTTCAAGCGTGAGAGATCAATTACATTGATGACACCGTCGCTATTGGAATCTGCTGGCTTTGCCTGTTCAGCGGTCAAAGTTTCTTTGCGAATCAGATACTTTTGCAGCAGAACAACGTCCTGAACATTGACATTTCCGTCCAGATTCACATCACCCAGCCGGAATGTAGGTTCTGTTGTGGTCGTGGTTTCGGACGGTGTTGTATCGGTTGTGATTTCAGTTGTTGTAGTGGTTGTAACCTTTGGTTCTACATTGTCCACGATAGAATAATACGCCGGCTTTGCCTGGAAGTTTTCATCGAACAGCAGCGGAACTCTGGTTGCACGCCAGCTCTGGTCGTCGGTAACGCCCCAGACAACAACAGCAGAAATGCTGTCTGCATAGTCGGTGTAAATATCGAAGATGTCGCTGTACAGCTGAGCCTGCTTTTCCAGACCAGCTTCAGAGGTATCTGAAGTGGTAATATCCAATTCTGTTACCTGAATATCCAGACCAGTGGAAGCAAACTTGTCGATTGCCTTGCGATAGGTGGAAGCATTCGGGAAACCAACATCCAAGTGGGACTGCATGCCGATACCATCGATCAAGCCCTTTTCTTTCAGTTCCATTGCCATGTTGTAGATAGCAGTGGTTTTGCCTGGCATGTATTCGTTGAAGTCGTTGTAATAGAGTTTGCAGTTCTTCGGGGCATATTTTCTTGCATACTGGAACGCATATTCAATGAATGAGTTGTCGCCGAAAATCCGAACCCATGCAGAACTGTTGGAATCTTCAGACTTGCTGGAGCCAGCCTTTCGAGGATTACCATCATCCAGCCATGCTTCGTTTACAACGTCCCAAGCATAGAATTCAACATCTGGATACTGTGTTGCCAGTCCTTCCATGACGTTCTTGATGTAGTTTTCCATTCTCTTGAGCATGGTGTCCTTGTCGACCCAGTCGCCATCATCGGAGAAGTTTTCCTTGAAGAACCAGTCTGGTGTCTGGCTGTGCCATACGAGGGTATGACCACGAACCGGAATCTTATTTTTTCCGCAGTATTTCAGAAGAGCATCTGCCTGTGCGAAGTTGACCTGCGGATTCGTATTGTCGCCGCTTGCCTGCGAAGCAGCCTGATCCAATACATAATCTGGCTTCAGTTCGTTGCCGAAGGTAATGCTTTCATTGAAGTGCTTTTCTACCAGATCCATGAAGGACGGAGAAGCCAAGTTGGAAGCCATAATCGCAGTACCGATTTTGAAGTAGCCATTATAAACATCCTTGATGGATGCAATGTCTTCCTGAATTGGAATAATTGGAGCTTCTGCGAGGGTAAAGTCGTCAATATACAGTTTGGATGCATCGTTGCATTCAAAGTAGACATAAACCTTAGAAACTTCGCTGGTAAAGCTGAACTTGATGTTGGAAAATTCTGCCCAGTCGCCGTTAGAAGTTTGGGTTGCCAGATTGCTGTAATGCCGTTCGCCGGCAGCATCGGTATATTCCAGACTCAGCTTGATGCTGTTGTACCATTCTGCCTTTGCGTAAGCACTGACGGTGTATTCTTTGTTTGGTTCGCAGATGTCATCCAGCAAAAGCTGCGGGCCGTGCCAGCCCTTGGTACGGTCGGATATCATCATGGAAGAAGAACCGCTGTGTGCCTGGCTATCGGTGATGGAAATAGATTCGACACCACCTCTTCCGGTAAACGGTAACGATGCACTGCTGTCCTCAAAATCCGAGCTGTAAATAATTGCACCGGTTTCGGCATCGGCTGCGGTCACGGTTGCAAATGGAATGGATGTGCTGAGCAGCACAGCACCCAGCAGCCCCGCAAGAACCTTTTTGGCTGTGTGTTGTTTCATAAATGTAAACCTCCCTAAATAGAACAAGAACATTTCTCAATAGAAAGCAGTATCACATTGCTTTCTAAAAAATCAGATGGGTTTAGTATACCACATTTTTTTCAAAATGTAAATACTTCCTTTGTGGAATGCCTATATTTTTGTTAAAGTTGACTATAAACAAAATTGAAAAAACAGCAGGATGTACAAATCTATTCTGCATGTCACGTTTTTGGAATACGAGGCATATGTTGCAATAGGAAGCGGTTGGATGGAAAACAGAACCGTTTCTGAACCATGGAAAAAGTGAGGGGTATTTGATGCAATGGAATCATCAGGGAATGGAATTGGAGTTCCAGCCAGAAATGGCATGGGATCACTTCCATTTATTTGAAGACACACCGCAGCCGCCAGAACAGACTGGCATGCGGACACCGCTGCCGGAGGAAACGCCGATTGGTATGGCGTATGTGCCATATCAGCAGTGGGATACGACTTTTTCAGCGGAGGAAGGATTTCCGAAAGGAACGATTTTCCCGCAGCTGTACAAACCATTTTGTCCGGGAGGTGAACGGCATGCGTGAACAGGAATTGCTGTTGCGGAGTCTACAGCAGTGTGATTTTACGCTGTATGAGTTGCAGTTGTATTTGGATACGCATCCGAATTGCAAACGGGCGATGGAACAATACCGGAAACATCTGGAGATGAAGCGGAAAGCCGAGAAGATGTATGTGGAAAAGTATGGCCCGATTCGTCCGAGCCAGTCCAACACAACAGAGCGTTGGAACTGGGTGGATGCACCGTGGCCGTGGGAAAAGGAGGCAAATTGCGATGTGGACGTATGAGAAGAAACTGCAATATCCGGTAAACATTAAAACGCCAAATCCTCGGCTTGCAAAGTTTATTATTTCCCAGCTGGGCGGGCCAGACGGAGAACTTGCTGCTTCGCTGCGGTATATGCACCAGCGATATGGCATGAAAAACAATCAGGTCAAGGGGATCCTGACCGACATTGCAACAGAAGAACTGGCACATGTGGAAATGGTATCGGCGATTTTATACCAGCTGACCCGTGACATGACGCCGGAACAAATTCTGCAAGACGGCTATGCAGAATATTTCGTAGACCATACCGCTGGCATTTATCCGCAGGGGGCATCTGGTATGCCGTTTACGGCTGCTTATTTCCAGTCAAAGGGCGACCCGATTACAGACCTGACGGAAGACCTTGCAGCGGAACAAAAAGCACGCAGCACCTATGAAAATATTTTACGTCTGTGTGATGACCCAGACGTTCGAGAGCCGATTAAATTTCTCCGGCAGCGGGAAATCGTGCATTTTCAGCGGTTCGGAGAGGCAATGCGAATGGTACAGGATGAGTTAAATTCCAAAAACTTTTATTGCTGCAATCCAGCATTTGACAAAGGCTGTGGAAAGCAGCAGAAGCGTTCCGGAAAGTAATATGCTGCAAAAACAGAACTGCCCGTGCACGAGAGAGTGCATCGGGCAGTTCTGTTTGTCTTGTCTTATAAAAATTTATTCGCTGTAGTAAGAGAACAGCTGACACGGAATCATGCCATTGTAGAGCTTTCTCCGTTTGGTTGCTGGTTTGCCGAAGAAGGATTCAAAGTTGGCATCTGGAGAAATCACATAGCAGGGGTACTGCTTGTTTGCCGGAAAGACACCGCCCATAATCTGATAGAGCGATTCCGCAGCCTGTACATCTAAGAGCCGTTCGCCATATGGCGGATTGCAGATGATAATCTGTTCTGGAATGGCTGTAAAGTCTGCAATGTCCTGCTGCATTACATGAATCCGAGTTTTTACGCCAGCTTTGCGAATGTTTTCTTCAGAAAGCCGGATGGCTTCCGGGTCGCAGTCGAAGCCGTATGCTTCAAAGGTGGTATCTCGCCGAATGGCGGCAATTGCTTCTGCACGGGCATTTGCCCAGACAGATGCCGGAATACAATCCCAGCGTTCCGCTGCAAAGTGGCGATGCAAGCCCGGGGCAATGTGCATCGCTTTAAAAGCTGCCTCAATCAACAGCGTACCGCTACCGCAGAACGGGTCACAGACGACACTATTTTGCTTGACCCGTGCCAAGTCAACAATGCCAGCGGCAAGGGTTTCCTTGATGGGGGCAGCGTTGGCATTTTTCCGATAACCTCGCTTATGCAGTCCAACACCGGAGCTGTCTAAATAAATGGTTACGAGATTCTTGCGGATGGAAAACTGAATCTGATGTACCGCACCGCTTTCCGAAAACCAGCTGGTCTGGTATTTCTGCCGCAGGCGTTCTACAGCTGCCTTTTTCAAGATGGACTGGCAGTCCGGAACGCTGTGCAGTTTGGAATCCAGTGCGTGCCCCTTAACTGGGAACGCATCATCTTTTCCAATCCACTCTTCGAGCGGCAGCTTTTTCATGCCTTGAAAGAGCTCCTCGAAGTTATAAGCTGGAAAACTGCCGAGTTGAATGAGAACCCGTTCCGCAGTGGAAAGACAGAGGTTTGCCATTGCCAAAAGGTGATAATCGCCCCGGAATAAGATTCTGCCGTCCTGTACTTGAATCTGTTCTGCTCCCAGTTTTTTCAGTTCAAAGTGAAGCGTATGCTCCAGACCAAAATGACACGGGCAGCACATCCAAAATGTATGTTGCATGGTGGTATTCCTTTCTGTTATAAGAAGATCATTTTTGAAAAAAGAAGCACATCATTTTAGTTGCTGTGCTTCTTTTTTGGGGTTGTACGAATTGGATTTTATTCGGAGGACTCTCCGCCGGAATCGCCGCCGGAGGATGCTCCGCCACTGTCACCGCCACTGTCACCGCCAGCATTGCCGCCACCGGAATCGCCGCCGCTGCTCTGGTTGCTATCGCCGCCGGAGCTGTTGGAATTGTTTTCATTTCCGCCATTGCCTTGGCTGCTGTGGTCGGTGTTGCTGGAGCTTTCAGAACTTTCGCTGCTGTTGCTATTATTGGTTGTGTGATTGTTGTTGGATGGTGTTGTAACTGCTGGAGCAGTATAGTGGTTGCCGTCACAAACGGGAGCGTTTGTGGATTTCCAGTAGCCGACACCCAGTTTCTTGCAGTTTGACCCTGCAATTTTACCGGTTTTTGCACACACATAGCCTTCTACCACATCATCGTTGCTCGGATAGCTTGCACCTGTATCCAACTGGTCAGCGTATTCACCAATGATGTTATACCAGATTTGGTCGGATTCAAGGGATTCCGGCAACGATTGCCGTTCGGTGTATCCAATCCAAACACCGCTGACGAAATCTTCGGTCATGCCGACAAAGGTCAAGTCATACCAGTTTTCGGTTGTCCCTGTTTTTCCGGCAACGTGTTTATTCTGTAACTTTGCCTTGTCGCCCGTGCCGTTTTCAACAACATTTTGCAGCAGCTTATTCATGACATAAGCGGTTTCGCTGCTGACTGCCTTTCTCGGGCTGCCATCATTTTCATAGATGAGGGTATCTTCACCCTGTTTTACCCATTTAATGATGTGTGGTTCAAAATGCGTTCCGTCGTTTCCGTATGGAATATAGCTGGAAACCAGATTTTCCAAGGTAACACCGTAGGTTAACGCACCCAGTGAAAGCGGTGCAAGGTCGTTGTCACTCTCGTTGTCGGTAGAAATGTCATCCAGTTTCAATCCCATTTTTTCGGTTGCAAAATCAAAGACCGCCTGCGTGCCGAGGTCATCGCAGATTTTTGCCGGAACGGTATTCAAAGACTTTGCAAGGGCATCGTATGCGAATACAGAACTGTGCGAATACGAGTTGCTGTAGTTTGCTGGCCAATCTTCGCCGTCTACCTGTTTCAGCGGTTCATCTGTAAACGTAGAACCCCAATGAATCTTGTCATTTTCGAGTGCTAAACCGTAGGTGGTCAGTGGCTTGATGGTTGAACCCGGCTGGCGAGGTTCCATGGTGGCATAGTTCCAGCAGAGGGACTCTGTTTTCTCGCCGATGCTGCCGACAATTGCCTTAATATTGCCCTCATAGTCCATGGCAACAAATGCAGATTCTGGGTAGAGAATTTCGTCTGTAGAATAGTCGCCGTCCCCGTTCTGGTCGAGGTAAAGGGCAACATCCTCTTTGTTTCCAACGAGGTTATCCAGATCCTTGTACTTGTCTTCAACATAGGATTGCATATCCAAGTCCACAGTCGTTGCAATCTGATAGCCGCCAGCATTGATGCGGGCAATGGCTTCGTTGGAGGTGAGGTTGTACGTCTTTTCGAGGTAGTCAGCAAATTCATAGATTGCGGTATCTACAACCCAAGAGGTTGCCTCTGCACTCAAATATTCGTTGTCTTCTTCCGGATGGGTTTCCTGATATTCATCAGAGTCTGTGAAAATCAGTTCTTCATTCAAGGCTGCCTGATATTCATCATAGGTAATCGAACCGTTGTCATACATCTGAAGCAGAACATATTTCTGACGGGCTTTGTTATCTTCTTTTCCCGTGTTGATAAATTCGCCTGTGGCTTCATCTTCGTAACCAGCAAACGGGTTCAAGGTGTTCGGGCTTTTTGGAATGGCAGCGAGGGAAGCTGCTTCTGCAATATCCAGTTCGCTGACATCTTTTCCGAAATATTTCTGTGAAGCAAGCTGAACGCCATTGATTGGGCCGCCGAAACCGATATAGTTCAGGTAGTTTTCCAGAATTTCATCTTTGCTGTAATTCTGTTCCAGTTCCATTGCACGGAAAATTTCACGAATTTTTCGGGCTGGAGATTGGACATCATCGCCCGTGATATTTTTAACCAGCTGCTGGGTAATGGTCGAACCGCCGACATCCGTATTATAGATGTGAATGAACATGTTTACGAAAGCGTAGAAGGTTCTTCGATAATCGACACCATCATGCGTGTAGAAGCGTTCATCTTCGGCAGATACAAACGCATCCTTGACGTGCTGCGGAATCTGGTCGATGGTAACGGGGATTCGTTCGGTGTGGTTGTTGACTTTATAAAGGCATACCAACTCTCCGTTGGAATCGTTTGCATAGACATAGGTATTATTTTTCATTTCCAGTTCCTCGATGGTGACATTGGAAACTTCATCTCGGAAACTCATAACATAGACGGTCATGCCCGTTGCCACAATCGTTCCGGTGATGATACAAATCAGGAACAGGGAAACCAGAGTGGTGCAGAGAATCGAGAACGCTTTTCGGAGTTTTGGAAACCGTTTTGGTTTTTCCGCCTGAAGGGCATCATTATAATACGGATATTCTGGCGTTCCCGTCGGGGGCTTATTGCAAAGGGCTGCATCCGCTTCGCTCTCATAGATGACCCGTTCTCTGGGGTCTGGCGGTGGAGGGGTTGGCGGAACGGGTTTCTTTGCCGGCAGGTTTGCAGTTGCCGTTCTGGCAGCTGGTTTTGCAGGCGGCTTGGAAACGGGACGTTTTGCGGTTGTATTTGCTGTCGGTTTTTTGGCAGCAGGTTTTCGATTCTGCGTACCAGTTGGTCTGGCAGCAGTTGGCTTTTTTGCAGGGGATTTTCCGTGCGAAGCAGCCGTTGCACGACTGCCGGATGAGCGTTTTGGCGGAGTTCCTCCGGCACGGGGTTTTCCGGCTTTTTCCGCAGCCGGACGGTGTTTCGGGTTGCGGGATGATTCCTGATTCATTGCTGTGCATCCTTTCTGTTGATGATGAAAAAAATCAGACTTTTTGGGAGCGGTGACCAAAATAGAATTTTTTAGGATTTTCAGCCGCTCAGTGGTCGAAAAACGGGCAATATTTCTTTTATTATACCACAAAGCCGGTCGGATGTTAAGTGGTTTCTGAAAAAAGCGAGAAAAATATACAACCTGTATAAATTTTTCTTTTTTGGGAATCCTGTTTCTGTTACTTATCCGAAAAATCAGACGGAAAACCGAACAGGAGGAAAGACGTATGACAAAATATCGTGCAGTTTCTGTGGTGTTGATGAGCATTTTAATTGCAGCCGTGATTGTGCTGTGTGCGTTGTCGCAGTCGATTCAGAATAAACGAGCAGCGGCAAAGACAGAAGAATCCTCGACCTTTCCGCAGGTGGATTATGTACTGGGGGAATATGAAGGGTATTTAGCGGTCTTTCGGGGCGAACAGCAAAAGCCTTATCAGGTGTTACAAATGCCGGTGCAGCTGCTGCCGGAGGAAGACCAGGGAGCAATTGAAGCTGGGATTCACGTTCAGACCGAACAGGAGTTGCGGCGGTTATTAGAAGATTTTGCATCATAAAAAGAACAGCGGGCAGCAGAAATGTTGTCCGCTATTTTTTATAATTCGACAAAAAATAGCGAGAAATCGAAAAAACTGCATAAAATTTAACGTGGAAATTTGTATATTTTTTACGTAAAAATTGCTTGACATTTCACGAAAGTTCCAGTATAATAAAGCTATAAAAGGAAATGCATTTTTAAAGATGAATTGCTATTGCTATTGCTATTGCTTATAATAAAAAGTAATTTTTCATGGAAATGGGACATATTAAGGAGGTATGTGTTATGAAAAAGGCGATGAAATGTATGGCTGGAATCTTGGCCTTGACATTGGCATTTGCACAGGTTGCTCCGGTTTCTGCTTTTGCAGAAGAAACAACTGCTGCAACGGAAGAAGCACAGGCTGTTTTTTCTGGTGATTGCAGTGCAGAAGGATCTTCCGTCACATGGACATATAATCCAACAGAAAAGACCCTTACATTCTCCGGAACAGGTGCAATTAAGGATTATCAGGCAAGCGGTGAAGCATTGCCGTGGCTGTCGGCTTCAGATGACTATAATGTAAAGAAAGTTGTTTTGGAAGAAGGCATTACAAGCTTGCCAGATTTTGCGGAAGAAAACGGATTGTTTGATGTGAAAGGCAGTGGAAGACCGTGCACCATCATTCTGCCGGAAAGCCTGACGGATTTCCATTATGGAACAGCACTTCCTTTGGAAAAAAATATCATTATTTATGTGAAGGATGGTTCTGCGGCTTATTGTGATGTTCATGCGATTGCAGATAAGAATTACTTCATTAGTCGGAGTTGGCTTATTTATTCCAGCGGCGTAGCAGAAAATCCAGTTGCACCGGCAGAGGGCACTTCTGACACAGGGTTGACTTGGAATTTCGATTATGAAACCAGACAGTTGACCTTGAGCGGAACAGATGATTACCAGAATAGTTATCTGATTCAGCATCTGATGCCGTTGATGAAGGCAGCAGATAAAGTTTTATTTGATGAAAACTTTATCGTGCCGGAAGACCCGAATGAAACCGTAATGCCAGCGACTTACACATACTTAAAGGAAGTATTGGTTGATAATCCGGCATTGCAGTATTTCCATGCTAGGTCACAGGGAATTTATTGTTACTATCAATCGCCGTTCCAAACTGCGTGTGAGGAAGTAAAGGAAGCTTACGCAAAGCTGTATCCAATGGAAGAAGAAAATCCGTTTGAATATCCTTGCTTTGTTGTAACCAATCCAAACTTGCCAACATATAGCGGTAGCTGTGGCGTAGAGGGTGGCGACAACGTTACTTGGACATATGATGTTGCAACCGCTACGATGACATTTTCTGGAACAGGCGAAATGCAAGGACTTTATGATGTGGGAACGGAAAAATATACGCTTCCTTCTTGGTTGTATGGATACGGAGCTGTACCGAACTATCATCCAAAGCATATCATAATTGAAGAAGGAATTACACGTATTGTGGCAGATCGTTGGTATTTGTTTGGACATGATATTCCATCCAGTGAAAGTGAACGTTGCACCGTTACAATTCCAGAGAGTTTAAAAAACACGAATCTTTTTGATTATGCAATTAATCCAAATGATTATCTTACATTCCAAGTAAAACAGCAGTCCGTATTCTATTTTCAGTTGATGAATGCGATGGATCTACATCCGGACAATCATTGGATTTATGAGTCCACTGGTCTTGCAAAAGACGTAGTTGCTTCCGAAGATGGTATGACAGAGGGAAGCTCGGAAAAGGGTTTAAATTGGAAGTTTGATGGTGAAAAGCGGGTTCTGTATCTCTCCGGAACAGACGTTCCTGCTAGAAAGGGCAGTGCCCTGGACGACATTCAGGATTTAGTGAGCGTTGCAAAAACGATTGTGATCGACAAAGATTTTGTTCCACCGCTTGGAACAGACCTGACCAATTGGACAGATTACTATCTGAAAACTTCTTATGGTCTTGAGATTTACCATAATGTTTATCTCTATCGGGGCAGCCTGTTTGACCAGCATTATTTAGCTGCGAAAGCACTGTACAAGGAATATGAAGGTCTGACAGATGAAGAAGAAGAACGGTATGGTATCTTCAATCAAGGCTATTACTACATCGGCGAGTCTGACACTTGCGGTGATGTCAATCTGGACGGCACAGTAGACATCTTAGATGCGATTTACTTCGGAAAGTATCTGGCAGGTGTGGTACAGCTGAGTGATGCCCAGGTGGCAGCAACTGACTGCAACGGAAATGGTGTTACTGGAGAAGAAGCCGATTTGACAGTGCTGATGAAGTTTTTGGTCGGCAGCATTAAAAATTTGCCGTACACAGAAGAATAAAGAATAAACCTCTATCTTTTAAGAGAGAACGGCGGGCAGCAGAAATGTTGTCCGCTATTTTGTTTTAAGCAACAAGAAACGGCAGCACTCGCAAGGAATGCTGCCGCTTTTGTGTATATTGCTTGTTTCAGGGGGGTGCTGCCGGAAATTACCGGAAATAAGCAACACCGCTCTGGAAGATTTTCTGATCCTTTTCGCCCGGAACATTGCGATAGAGGTTTGTACCGATTCGTTCGCTGTGTCCCATCTTACCGAAGACTCTGCCGTCCGGAGAGGTAATGCCTTCGATTGCCATCATGGAAGTGTTCGGGTTGTAGTGAATATCCATAGTTGGGTTGCCGTCTAAATCGACATACTGGGTTGCGATCTGTCCGTTTTCTGCCAGCTGTTCAATGAGTGCCGGCGGAGCAACGAACCGACCTTCGCCGTGAGAAATTGCAACGGTGTGCAGGTCGCCCACTTCGCAGCCATACAGCCACGGGGACTTGGTAGAAGCCACTCTGGTTGTTACCAGCATGGACTGGTGGCGAGCAATCGTGTTGAAGGTTAGCGTCGGAGCATCCTGTTCCATTTCGACAATCTTACCGAACGGAACAAGACCCAGCTTAATGAGTGCCTGGAAGCCGTTGCAGATACCCAGCATCAAGCCGTCCCGATTCTGGAGCAGGTTATGAACAGCATCCATAATCTTCGGGTTGCGGAAGAATGCTGTAATGAACTTACCGCTGCCTTCCGGTTCGTCACCGCCGCTGAATCCGCCCGGAATCATGATAATCTGGGCATTCTTAATGCGGTCGGTAAAGGCTTCGACAGATTCTGTAATTGCAGCAGCAGACAGGTTGCGGATTACGAAAACTTCTGCTCTTGCACCAGCCCGTTCAAAGATTCTAGCGGTGTCATATTCGCAGTTTGTGCCTGGGAATACCGGAATCAGGACGTTCGGACGAGCCGTCTTAATGGTCGAGAACTGGTGAACCGGATTGTGATAGCTGTAAACCGGCGGCTTTTCTGTCGTGGTCTTGATTCTGCACGGGAAAACAGGTTCAAGCTTCTTTTCCCAGATTTGCAGAAGCTGCGGCAGCTGCATGGTGTAGTTCGGGCAAACAATGGTCTGTTCATTGGTGGTTGTACCAATCACGGTTTCATCTGCCTTTGCATCTCCGTTCAATTCAATGACAAATGCACCGCAGCACGGCTGGAACAGTTCTTCCGGTGTCAGCTGCTTGGTAAAGCGGAAACCGATGAAGTTACCAAAGCACATCTTTGCAATGCCTTCTGCAACACCGCCGAAATCCACTGCCCAGATAGCAGCTGCACGGTTGTCCCGAATGATGGCTTCTACCTGGTCGAAGCAAGCACGAATGCTGTCGAAGTTCGGCAGACCATTTTCCAGATAAGTCGGCTTTACGAGGATAACCTTGCTATCTGTGTTCTTAAATTCTGTAGAAACAACATGGTCAGCCTTTGCTGTGGAAACAGCGAAGGAAACGAGCGTTGGCGGAACGTCAATCTGTTCAAATGTACCAGACATGGAGTCTTTACCGCCGATTGCACCGCAGGAGAGTTCCAACTGTGCTTGGAATGCACCGAGCAGGGCTGCCATTGGCTTGCCCCAGCGTTCCGGATTGTTCTGTGTCCGTTCAAAGTATTCCTGGAAAGTCAGCCAGCAGTGATGCCAGCTACCGCCTGCTGCAACGATTTTTGCAACGGATTCTACAACGGCACACATTGCACCGTGGTATGGGCTGCGTTCGCTGATCAGCGGATTATAACCCCAGCCCATGAGCGAGCAGGTGTTTGTTTCGCCACGGAGTACCGGAATCTTTGCTGCCATTGCCTGAGATGGGGTCAGCTGATAAGCACCGCCGAACGGCATCAGAACCGTTCCTGCACCGATGGTGGAGTCAAACATTTCTACCAGACCCTTTTGCGAGCAAACATTCAGGTTGGAGAGCAGTTCCTTCCAGCTTTCTGCACAGTCTGGCATTGCTGCCGGAGCGTCCGTCTTTGGAGCAGGGATGACAACATCGGTATATTTTGCAGCACCGTTTGAGTTCAGGAATTCCCGACTCAGGTTGACAATGTTCTTGCCGTTCCAGTGCATTTTCAGTCTTGGTTCAGCCTTTACTTCTGCAACGATGGTTGCTTCGAGGTTTTCCTTGCCAGCAGCCTGCAAGAACTTTTCAGCGTCTTCCTTGGCAACAACCACTGCCATTCGTTCCTGAGATTCACTGATGGCAATTTCTGTGCCGTCCAGACCGTCATACTTCTTCGGCACAGCGTTCAGGTCGATTTCCAGACCGTCGGTCAGTTCGCCGATGGCAACGGAAACACCGCCTGCACCGAAGTCGTTGCAGCGTTTAATCATCTGGGTGACATACGGGTCACGGAACAACCGCTGTAATTTGCGTTCTTCCGGAGCGTTCCCCTTTTGTACTTCTGCACCGCAGGATTCCAACGATTCAATGGTATGGGACTTGGAAGAACCAGTTGCACCGCCGCAGCCGTCCCGTCCAGTCTTACCGCCCAGCAGGATGACAACATCGCCTGGAATCGGAGCTTCTCTGCGAATGTTGCTTGCCGGAGCTGCACCGAGTACCGCACCGATTTCCATTCTCTTTGCCATATAGCCCGGATGGTATACTTCAGAAACGTGTCCGGTTGCAAGACCAATCTGGTTCCCATAAGAGCTGTAACCGCTTGCAGCACCGATGGTGATTTTCCGCTGCGGCAGCTTGCCGGCAATGGTATCTTCGACCGGAACGAGCGGATTTGCTGCACCGGTTACACGCATAGCCTGATAAACATAGGAACGGCCAGACAGCGGGTCACGGATTGCACCGCCGAGGCAGGTTGCAGCACCACCGAACGGTTCAATTTCCGTCGGGTGGTTGTGGGTTTCGTTCTTGAACATCAGAATCCAGTCTTCTTCTCTGCCTGCAACGTCTACCTTGATTTTCACAGAACAAGCATTGATTTCTTCGCTTTCGTCCAAATCGTTCAGCTTGCCGTCTGCCTTGAGCTTCTTCACTGCCAGTGTTGCCATATCCATGAGGGTAATCGGCTTGGCATCTCTGCCCAGTTCGTGGCGGATGTTCAGGTAAGCGTCATAGGTTTTCTGAATATAAGGAGCACCGATTTCAACCTGTTCAATATTGGTGGAGAATGTGGTGTGACGGCAGTGGTCAGACCAGTAAGTGTCAATCATCCGGATTTCCGTGATGGTTGGGTCACGGTGTTCGGTATTCTTGAAATAATCCTGACAGAATTGGATGTCATCCAGATCCATTGCCAGACCGTATTCCCGAATGAATGCATCCAACTGTTCCTTGGTGCGGTCGCAGAATCCATGCAGGGTCTTGACTTCGGTCGGGATTTCATAGTTGGAATCGAGCGTTTCCGGCTTGTCGAGGGAAGCCTTCCGGCGTTCTACCGGGTTAATCAGATAAGACTGAATCTGCTGAAATTCTGCATCGGTCATATTGCCGCTGATGATATAAATCTGAGCGGTGCGAACCCGACAGCGTTCGCCTTGCAGCAGAATCTGAATACACTGTTCACAGCTGTCTGCCCGCTGGTCAAACTGTCCCGGCAGGTATTCGGCAGCAAACATTCTCTGATTGCCGGTACATTCCGGAAGGGTGTCATAAGTGACATCGACCGCTGGTTCAGAAAAAACAGTCGGGATGGCTTTTTGAAATGCCTCTTCGGTCAGGTGGTCGGCATCATAGCGGTTCAGAATCCGAACCCCCGTAACACTCAGCCGAAGAGCAGTTTGCAGGTCGTTCAGCACAGACTGTGCTTCTACCGCAAATTCCGGCTTTTTTTCCACATAAATTCGATAAACAGACATACGATTACTCCTTTTGTGATGAATTTGCATTGTCTTTCGGCACGATGTGACCGAAACAGCAAGCAGAATCGCTTTCTTCTATTCTAACATAAAAAATAGATTTACGCAAACTTTTTTTCTCTTTTTCCGCAGGAATTTTTACAGGGGTGAAATCCGGCGTGTGTCCATTGTGAAATGCAGCGTCCCGTTCTCGTTCAAACAGTACGGGCAACGTCAGCCCAATGCGGCTGGAAAGAAAGGCAGTTCGGGCAGTTTCTGCCAGCTGCTGCATGGCAACCATGCGAGTATGTTTCACAGAATCCGGAATCTGGTCGGTACGTTTGGCAGCCGGTGTTCCGGTGCGAGGCGAGTAGCGAAATACATGAATTTTTGCAAACTGCATGGATTCTGCAAATGCCAGTGACTCTGCAAAGTCAGCATCTGTTTCCCCTGGAAAACCCACCATAATATCGGTTGTAATGGCACAGACCGGAAACCGACTGCGGATGGCTGCACAGAGGGCAGCGTATTCCTGTGTGGTATAACGGCGGTGCATCTCTTTCAAGGTGTGGTCGCAGCCACTCTGTAAAGAGAGATGAAACTGCGGACAGAATGCCGGAAGGGCAGCGAGTGCATCCAATAAATCTTCTGTCATGCGTTCTGGCTCTAACGAACCCAGTCGCACTCGTTGAATGCCCGATGTTTGACAGCAGAGGGAAACGGCATCGAGCAGCGAGCCGCCCCATTCTTTCCCGTAAAAGGCAAGGTTGATACCGCAGAGCACAATTTCTGTGTAGCCCTCTGCTGCAAACTGAGAAACTTCCTGTTGCAGGACATCCAGCGGCATGGAGCGGCAGCGACCTCTTGCATAGGGAATGATGCAGTAGCTGCAAAAGCAGTTGCAGCCGTCTTGAATCTTTAAAAAGGCACGAGTGCGGTCAGCTGGCAGGTGATGGGGCAGACAGGCGAATGCCTCTGTTCCGGTATATGCTGGGATGTGCTGCATCGGGGCACGGTTTCCCATGAGAAATTGCTGTACCAGTTGCGGCAGGCGGTCACGGTCTTGTGTGCCGATGACAAGGTCTGCTTCTGGCAGGGCAGCAGCCTCTTCCGGAAATGCCTGTGCAAAACAGCCAGTCAACACCATAACAGCATCTGGATTTCCGGCACGCAGGCGGCGGAGTGCGGTATGCATGCGGCTGTCGCCGGAGGCAGTGACGGTGCAGGTGTTTAATACAATCACATCCGCCTGTTCCGGCTGGGTGGTGATGGTGTATCCGGCAGCCTGAAAAATTGCCTCCATTCCAGCAGTTTCGCAGCTGTTGACTTTACAGCCAAAGGTAAAAAAATAACAATTCAAGCGAAAAAATCCTCCTTTGGAAATGCGTGCAGATGGGGAAAAATACGTTGAAAACTGGTAGAAATCGGTTGGAATGTGAATTGAATTTTTGTGGATTGTCACAGAAATTCCACATAGTTT
>OHWM01000643.1_pt1 | contig 16614 bp, 20 predicted proteins | sample 1579731 | NCBI WGS metagenome assembly OHWM01 (sample SAMEA3882510, study PRJEB24775) | human gut metagenome | biome: human-associated habitat; feature: intestine environment; material: feces | place: Netherlands | collected 2009/2010
CCTGCTCTTTCGAAAGCATTCGAAAGAGCAGGAGCAAAGGTGATCACAAAAGTATTCAGAAATATGAGTGCATCTGATATCGTTGATTCTGTAGAAGTATTTGAAAAAGCGATCGAACAGTCACAGATCATCATGTTCCCAGGTGGATTCAGTGCAGGTGACGAACCGGACGGATCAGCAAAATTCTTCGCAACAGCATTTAAGAATGCGAAGATGAAAGAAGCGGTAGAAAAATTATTGAATGAGCGTGACGGACTGGCACTTGGTATCTGTAACGGATTCCAGGCTCTGATCAAGCTTGGTCTGGTACCAAGCGGAGAGATTACAGGACAGCAGCCGGATTCACCGACACTTACATACAACACGATCGGCCGCCATATCTCCAAGATGGTCTATACAAAAGTAGTAACGAACAAATCTCCATGGCTCAGAGAAGCAGAACTTGGCGGGGTATACACCAACCCTGCATCTCATGGTGAAGGAAGATTTGTTGCAAATAAAGAATGGCTGGACAAGTTATTCGCAAATGGCCAGGTTGCAACACAGTACTGTGATCCGGAAGGAAATATCACAATGAACGAAGAATGGAATGTCAACGGTTCTTACTGTGCGATCGAAGGTATTACAAGCCCAGACGGACGTGTACTTGGTAAGATGGCGCATTCAGAAAGAAGAAATAGAAGTGTGGCAATGAACATTTACGGAGAACAGGATATGAAGATCTTCGAATCAGGAGTAAAATACTTCAAATAATGAATGTTCAGGTGTCTGAGACTTCCGGTAACGAGATGAAAATTGGCATCCTTGTATTATAATAAATGCAATTTGGAGCGCAATCTGTTTCATAAAAATGAATAAAACATGAGAAAAAGCACAAAACCCTTGCAAAATCTGCAAGGGTTTTGTAAAAAGTTGCAAAAAATAATAAAAACTGTAAAAAATATCTTGCCAGATACACTTGTTTGCTTTACAATAGTAAAGGACAAAGGCGTCAGGGAAAAACAGATGGCGTAAGTCATCTGATTTTTTTATTCCAAAGCGTGTAGAAAAAACAGCCGGCGGCTGGATCGCAGTATTTGGACAAATTGTTGGACAGGGACGCTTTTGAAAAGGATACGTATATTATTTTAGGAGGTAGAAAGCTATGTCATATGTTGATGAAGTACTGGAGAAAGTAGTAGCTAAGAATCCTGCAGAGCCAGAATTCCACCAGGCAGTAAAAGAGGTATTAGAGTCATTAAGAGTTGTTGTAGAGGCTAACGAGGAGAAATTCAGAAAAGACGCTCTTCTTGAAAGACTTGTTGAACCTGAAAGACAGATCAAATTCCGTGTTCCATGGGTAGACGATAAAGGACAGGTTCAGGTTAATACAGGATACCGTGTACAGTTTAACAGCGCAATCGGACCATACAAAGGAGGATTACGTCTGCACCCATCTGTAAACCTTGGTATCATCAAATTCCTTGGATTTGAGCAGATCTTCAAGAACTCACTGACAGGACTTCCAATCGGCGGAGGTAAAGGTGGTTCTGACTTCGATCCTAAGGGAAAATCAGACAGAGAAGTAATGGCATTCTGCCAGAGCTTTATGACAGAGCTCTGTAAATATATTGGTGCTGATACTGATGTTCCTGCAGGAGATATCGGTACAGGTGCAAGAGAGATCGGATATATGTTCGGTCAGTACAAGAGAATCCGTGGACTGTATGAAGGTGTTCTTACAGGAAAAGGTCTTACATACGGTGGATCTCTTGCACGTACAGAAGCAACAGGATATGGTCTTCTGTATCTGACAGAGGAACTTCTGAAACTTAATGGAATCGAGCTTGCAGGTAAGACGGTAGCAGTTTCAGGATCAGGAAATGTTGCAATTTACGCTACAGAAAAAGCACAGCAGCTTGGTGCAAAAGTTGTTACTGTAAGTGATTCTACAGGATGGGTATATGATCCAGAAGGAATCGACGTTGCAGCCCTCAAAGAGATCAAGGAAGTAAACCGTGCAAGACTGACAGAGTACAAGAAGTATCGTCCGAACTCAGAGTATCATGAGGGAAGAGGCGTATGGAATGTGAAGGTTGATATCGCTCTTCCATGTGCTACACAGAACGAGCTGCACCTTGAGGATGCACAGGCACTTGTTGCGAACGGATGCATCGCAGTTTGCGAGGGTGCTAACATGCCTACGACTCTGGAAGCTACAGAGTACCTGCAGAAAAATGGTGTGATTTTTGCACCTGGTAAAGCAGCTAACGCTGGTGGAGTTGCTACATCCGCACTTGAGATGTCACAGAACAGTGAGCGTCTGAGCTGGACATTTGAAGAAGTTGACAGCAAGCTGAAAAATATCATGGTTAATATTTGCCATAATATGTCTGATGCAGCTGAGAAATACGGCTTCAAGGGCAACTACGTTGTAGGTGCTAACATTGCCGGATTTGAAAAGGTTGTAGATGCAATGACAGCTCAGGGAATCGTTTAAGATTCAGAGAAAGTGATCAATTCGCCCGGGAAATGCAGGTTTCCCGGGTTTTTCTTTTTGTCAGAATTGTTTCAAACGGAAGTACAACGACGCTCACAGAACCATGATGGTGACAAGTGAGCGACAGGTGAGAGACAGGTGAGCGACACGCCATTTTCCGTGAGAGACAAAATCGGAATCATAATTTGTTGACCTCTTTGAGCAGTTCATCCATGGTTTTCTGAGTGTATACGCCTTTAGTGATGTCCTGTCCGGTGCGTGATTTGAAATTCTTCTTTTCCTCGTCCGACATCACATGACCCATAATGACATGTTGACACACGATATTCATTCCGGCATTGTCTGCGAGTGCTGCGAATGTATATCGACCATCGTGAGGGGTGTGCTGCAATCCGAGTTTTCTCATGACCGTGTTCCAATTTCCATTTTGATATGATCCATATGTGTAGTGATTGCCGTATTTGTTATTGATTAAATATTTCCGGTCGGGATTGTATCTGTTCCGGATAAGGGGCAGCACCTTGTCACAAAGAGGAATCAGTCGGTCATATCCGTTCTCAGTCTTGAGACCGCCGACCATGTACTTTTCATCGAGGTGGACATTTTCAGTCAGCACCTCAAGCAACTCAGTCGGTCTCATTCCGGTATAAATGTATATGAGGACAATATCCACATTATTGACGACGTATAGATTCTGCCACAGGAGTTCAATCTCCTCGTCAGAAAAACGGGAGTGGATGGAGGTAGATGTCTCCGTGTACTCGAATTGCAGAAACTGGGTCAAGTCCTGCTCGACATATTCGTTCATGACTGCATACGCATACACGCCCTTGAGTAATGCTCTCATATTCCCGATGGTGGACTTACTTTGATGATTGTGGGCGTTGAGACATTCCTGCATGTCATTCGCTCGTATGTTGATTATTTTCATCGGATGCAGCGGAGCGAGATGGTTGAAAGCAATCTCATAATTTTTCCATGTACTATCTGATAATTTGTCTTTGAGTGATTTTTTGTATTTCTTCCATTTCCCATATAGTTCGGCGAACGTGGGAACGTCGGAATATTTGATGTGTTCAGCAACGACAGAGCCGTTGTTGTATTCAGTAAGATACTGCAAAGCGGATTCTTGCTTGACAAAATATGCAAGGTATTTCTGCTTGCGTTTAATGACACCGTCGGGTGATTCATCCATATAGGAGATGCGAACCGCCCAAGGCTTGCGACGTTTTCCGGACAGTTTGACAACACTGCCGTATCCATTCGGCATTTTCATGATAAAAACCTCACTTTCTCATAAAAGGGCATAAAGAAAAAACCTATGCAGCAGCACGGTTTTATGATAAAATAAGGCTTGCAGGTGCTTTATTTTATGCGTGCTGATTGCAGGTATAGAATAATGTTTCCGAGGGCGATTCCCATTGCAGTGGGGGTCGCCTTTTTTATTTGCATTGATTGCGAATTATCACAGTCGCCTTGCGTCCTATGATAAAGAAAAGGACGGCGAAAATAATAAAAATGATACCGACAGGCAATGTCACGAGACCAAGAAAAAGGAAAACAAAGGCGAGGACAAAAAAGAGCACTCGGTTTGTTTTGATTCTCTTTAATTTTTGAGGGTCAAGTGGCTCGACTGGTTCAATGGATTTCGGCTGCTCTTGCACAGCGACAGCAGGAGAAACGACCGGAGCGTGTTCAATAACTGGGATGTCATCCTCAGAATCATATATGTTCAACTGAATACGACAACCAGTTTTCTCATAATCATCGAAATAGTATATCTCAGATATATGAGCGTCAAAGAAACAATCACCGTACATCCTGCGGATGTCTGCTGCAAGTTCTTTCGACAAGTTTCCAATTTGGTCACCGTCAAGAGTGCTGACGGAATATGCAGGGTCACCACGAAATTCATAATATTGAACAGTGACAGGGTCACCGTCAGAAACAAAAGAAAGAATCTCTTGCCTATCAGTGCCGTCGGAGTTTTTGAAAGTAATACCGACCACTTTTGCGTCTGTGCTCTTGAGTAATGCCATAAGGCAGCACCTCCATTCTTTATTTTTCATCGTATACACTGAATCTCTACGGAGAGGAGGTGAGAACGATGAAGATTTTGACATGGAATGCGAGAACCGAAAAGGGTCTCACATTGATGGAGTTGGCAAAGAAATCCGGTCTCGGAAAATCTACGCTCAACAACATCGAAAACGGGAAAGTGTCTCCGACACTGTTTCAACTCGAACTGATTGCCATTGCACTGGATGTTAAAATCACCGACCTTTTTGAATCCGAATACAAATAATCATACCATAGTATGATTGACGACGGGCAGCAGGTGGATATATTTCCATGATTGTGGAAATCGCCTGCCATATTTCCATGATTGTGGAAATCCGTGGTATAATCGGAATCGAAAGGGGTGGTTGCTATCAAGTACAGAGACATCATCATCGAGATGGTCGGAAAGATACGAAGTGAAAAAACCCTCAAGAGGATATACAAATTCGTTTCGTACCTTTACACCCACGAGACTGGCAGTTGAAAGACTGTCAGTCTTTTTCTATATCTGAATATATATTCATGATTCGAGCAAGTGCCTCGATGTCCTCGTCGGATGCCGTGAGCAATGCCTTGAATATATTCTTGCGAGCGTCGTTTTCACCTGCCATGATGCGGTCAATCTTTTCCATGAAATCATCGTCACTCTCCATGAACATCTCGCCGTTTCCGGTGGTCAGCCACATATAGTCAACTGAATATTCCCGACAGATAGATTTTGTCATCTGCTCGGTGAGATTGCGATTTCCTTTTTCAATATTAGAAATGGCAGTTTTTCCAACGCCAAGAGGCTCGCCAAACTTTTCCAATGTAAGACCGAGAGCCTTGCGAATTTCTTTTACACGTTCGCCTTGTGTCATGTTATCACCTCCGTTCATCTTGAATATACCACGCATCGAAACAGAAATCAATAAAAAAGTCCACAAAGAAAACAAAATATGCTTGACATGGTTATCAACGTGGATTATAATGTCCACATAGACAACAGAAAAGCAACCAAGAACAGGAGGAACAAGACCATGATGAAACACGAATTTGAAAGACTGGCAGGCAGAGAAGTAACTGACGAACAGTACAAAGCAATAGAAACATTATATATGAGCAGCAATCTTGAAAAAGCAGAATTTGTGAAAAGCATCAAAGCGATACTCAAGAGCATTCCAAAACCGGAAAAGAGAAAAGACATCAAACGCATGGCAGTGAGAGACCGGAGCGGTTACAGAAAAACACCAAACGGATGTTATTACCACATCGAATATGTTGAACTGGTAGACATCGACATCAAAACAGGGAAATACATTATCAAGCCACTTGAGGACAAGGATTTTGAACAGTTGGCAAAAGACGGACACGATTTGAATTTGAACACATGGTTCGATTTTGATTATGAGGATTGCATCGACGAGAAGAAAAGACCGATTGAATTGAATTATTGAAGCCGAAACGGGGCAGCAGTCGCCCCGTCAGTGTCCGGATGGCGACCGACACTCTGACGATGGCAAGCCGAAAGACATCATCGGGATACCGTGAGAAACATGGCAGCGGATGCACCTGCTAGAAAGTGCAAAGACGGTCAACAGGTTTTCGGTGACTTTTTAAGGTGAAAAGGCACAATCACGGTATAGACAAGCCGGAGCAGAGGTGAGGGTCGTGAGGAGACCGAGAGAACCACCGAACAGGAGGACAGGAAAATGAGAAAAAATGATTTTTGTGTCAATGATAAGGTAGTCGGCAGTTGCTGGGGAACAGTCACAACATTCGAGGAACTGGATGCCAAGTATTACAAATTCAATGAAAAAGTGTTATTCCGAACTGATTCAAAGACACAGATGGAGTACCTCTCCAACGGTGTCAAGAACAGTATTGTTACGCCAAACGAGGCAAGAAGAAAACTCGACATGTCAAATGCCGAGGGAGGTGACCGTCTCTATGCAAACGGAAACGTGATTCCTCTTGAAAAAGCAGGCGTTCAATACGCCAAAAAAGATGGTCAGCAAACGACCGAGGAGGATGACGTGAAAGGAGGTGAGGAGAATGCCGAAGATGAAAAGGTTTGATTTCACAAAGAAAAACAAACGAACCGGACAGGTGGATAAGGTTGGATATTTGGACTTGAAAGAGGACGAGGAAAAAAAGAAATGTTCGCTCTACTTTTACGGCGACATTGTATCAGCGACATGGGAATCTGAGTGGTACGAGGAGGACAAGTGTCCGCAGGATATAGCTGATTTCCTGCATCAGTTGGATGGTTTCGAGGACATCGACATCTATTTCAATTCCGGAGGCGGTGATGTGTTTGCAGGACTGGCAATTTATAACCAGTTGAGACGACACGAGGGTCACAAGACCGGATATGTGGACGGAATGGCAGCAAGTATCGCATCAGTCATCATGTTCGCCTGCGACGAATTACATTTCGCATCCGGTGCTCAGTGCATGGTACACAAGCCGTTGTGTATTGCATGGGGCAACGCCAACGACTTCAAGGATGTGATTGCTCAGTTAGATAAATGTGAGGAATCCATTCTCGACATCTACATGGAACACGCAAAGGACGGAGTGTCAAGAGAGACAATTCAGTCGCTTGTGGACAATGAAACATGGATGAATGGCAATGAGGTCGCACAGTATTTCGACGTCGAGATTGAGGAGCAGGCAGCAGTTGCAGCATGTGCATCCGATTTCTTTGAGAAATACAACAATATTCCGGAGAATCTAAAAAAGACGAGCACACAGGACGTTGTGAATGCCGTCATCGCTGCATTGGATGCACGAGAGAAAGATGCAAAGGAAAAAGCAATGCAACAGGAAAAGGAACAGTTGCTCGCCGATTTGGACGAGTACGGAATCTAAAACGAGAGGAGATTCAAAATGAACAAAGAAATGCAGAAACTGCTCAAGCAGATTAACGACAAAAAGAACGCCGTTCGTTCTCTTGCAAACGAGGGCAAGATGGACGAGGCAAAGAAAGCAAAAGCTGAACTTGTGGAATTACAGGACAAGTTCAATTTACTGGCAGACCTTGAGGATGATGACCTCGATGGCATCGAGGGCAGCCTCAACAATGGCAGAGCAAAAGACATCACCGGAGGAGCGGTTGACAAGGCAAGCAAGAAAAAGAACCTTGTGAAAGCGTTCGTCAATATTGTCAAGTGTGGTTTCTTAAAAAGAGAGCCGGACGAGGCAGATGTGACGGTCTACAAGGACGCACTGTCCTCAGATACAACAGCGAACAAGGACGGAGAAATGGGAATCGGCGTCACCATTCCGGAGGACATCAGAACAGACATCATCGAACTGAGACGCTCAGATGACAACCTTGAGCAGTATGTCAATGTTGAGGGCGTAACCACAAAGAGCGGTTCGAGAAATATCGAGGTTGATGCGGAATCCGTACCGTTCGACAACGTGGAGGAGGAGGCAGACTTCCCCGGAATGGATGAACCTATCACATTATTTGACCGCAATGTCATGACCATTGACATGAATGACAAGGCAGCAGGATTGTGGGAGAAAGATATGACCGGAATCAAGGTGCGTGACCGTTTCGATGTGCAGCCTGTTGACGAGGCAGCAGTCATCAAGGGCGAAATCACCGAGAATGTTGCAGGCTAACAAGAGAGCAGGGCGGTCATTGTGACCGCCCATTCATAGAAAGCAGGTGCAACGATGACGGATGAAGAATTGAAAGAATATCGTGCGAAAATACTTGAGGATTGCAAGAAATACAGTCGCATCGACTACGAAGACGACGACGATATTCTTGAATTGATGATTGACACAACCCTTGAGGAAATGTCGGAACTGATTCCGACTTTTGATTCCGAGAACCTGTCATCACGGCAACGCCTCCTCCTGCTCGTTTCGGTCAAAGATTTATATGACAACCGAGAAAAATTCAGCAAGGACACGAGGGTGATGCAACATGCAGTCTCCTCAATGTTACTCAAAGAGATGTACGGAGGTGCATGATGGCAGCAGGCAGAATCACAATCATGAAAGAGACCACCATCGTGGTGGATGGAAGAAACAAATCCACATCGGAGGAGCATTTCAAATGTTGGTGCGACGTATCTGACCTGTTGAGCAATGAGAAATATGAGGCATTGCAGCAGTCGCTTGAGGAAACAGCAGTTTTCAAAGTGAGAAGATGTAAAAAAACCGAGGCGATGTGGATGCATCACAAAGAGTATTCGGTCATCTTCAAGGGCGAAAAATATGACATCTTTTCCATGATTCCCGTGGAGAGCGAGAGCAAATATCTCCTCAAGTGCAATCGGGTTTCATAGGTGTCAGAATATGACACGGAGGCGATGAAATGCGGATTGAGATGGAGTTTCAAGGCATCGACGAACTTGTTAAAGCACTGGAACAATGTGCGACCGAGAAAGAGATTCAAGGTCTGAACAAGAGTATCGTCACCAAGGCACAACCAATCATTCAAAAAGAGATGTCGAGCAAGATGCCGAAATCAAGAAATCAAGACCTGTCGGGGCGAGGGTTCGGCTCGAAATCTCACCCGTCCGGTCATGCAGCGGATGCAGTTCCACTCGAAAAGGTAAAAGTGAGCGGAACGAGAGCCGAGGCAGATGTGGGATGGACGAAAGCGGATAACAGCGAGCACTTTTATGTGAAATTTATAAACTGGGGAACGGTGAAAAGACCGCCTCAAGAGTTTATATACAAGGCAGGTCGTGCAGCAGAGGGGCAGATTCAGAGCATCGCAGAAAGAGAATATCAAGACTATTTGGACAAGACTGTGGGGTGATTCAATGAATGACATCATCAAGGACGCAGCCGAGGCGTTGCAGGAGGTAGAAAAGTCCGGCATACAAGTAGTGCAAGGATGGTACAGAGAGGACATCAAAGAGACACATGTGACATTGTGGGATTGCGGTGAAACTGAGGACAGCCATTCGGACGACACTGCCGAGGGCGTTCAAATTACGGTGCAGGTGACAATCTTTTCTCAGAATGACGAGGTTGAACTTGCAGCGAAAATCAAGAAACTAATGAAAGCAAGTGGATTCTTATTTGAGGCAAGGAATGCAGACGATTCCACACCTCAAAATGGAATATACATGAAAGCACAACGATTCAATAAATTTTACGAAGAAAGTGAGGAATAAAAATGGCAGAGGTAACACCTATCGTAAGGAGCAGATATTGCGGATTGAGGGACATCTATGCTGCATTATTAACTCAGAACACGCAGACAGCGTATGTAGCAGGCGTTCCGGTCAAACTGGCAAGAGCGGTCAATGCAAAAATTTCAGACAAAGGGCGATTTCTATGACCGTCAGAAAGATGGTCGTTATCAGATTGTAGTCGATGAAAGCAACCTCGTCGCCGAGGATGTGGATGCAGCGACAGCAATCAAGGACTGGTTCAGCAAGGTGCAGGAAAAAGAACAGGCAGCGGTTAAAGGTTAGTCAGCAACAGATAACAGGAGGGAAATAAAATGGCAAAACATGAAATTGTAATCAATCAGAAAAAGTACACGATGCCTAAAATCGGGGCAGATGACTACATGGACTATTTGGATGCATCTGAGACAATAAACGGCACACAACAGAGCGGATACAAGAGAGAGCACATTCAGTTGATGTGTGAGTGGATTGTCCGTCTCTACGGCGACCAGTTCACGATTGAGGAATTGAAAAATCCGGAAATCGGTCTTTCTGCTGACGAGATAATCACCGAGTTTATGATGGTCGACATCGACATCGCAGAAAAGATTCAGAAAAAAATGGAGAAGATTCAAGAAAATTTTACCGTCGTCAAGTGATGCCGGAAATATACATCCCCTGCAAAGATGAAAAGTATTTCGTGAATAGCATAACAGTCGGGCAATATCGGAAATATGCTCAACTCATGAAAATAAATAGCAGTGAGAAACTGTCGGATGCCCTGTTTTTCAATCAAAAGATTGTGCAGGATGTATTCGGCAGCAGGATGTCACTTGAGGAACTGGGAGAAACAGACATCACCGAGGTGATGGTTGCAGCGAAATCAATTCATTTTGTGATGCAAAACGTCATCACACCGAAGTTTTTGGAATTGATGGATGACGAACCTGTGGAACAGGAAACATCAGCATTCGACGAATATGACCGTGAGAACGGGTATGAGGATACAGACGAACGGAAAAGAAACATGTGGGAGGTGTGCTCAGACAATATCGACCGAGTGATTCAGATAGCAATAAAATTATTGAATAATTCATACAGTCAATGCCTTGAGACTGACATCGTGGCATTGCTTGATTACATGAAATTTGCAATCAAGACAATAAACGAGAAACAGTAGGAGAGGAGGGAACTGAATGGCTTATGTAAGCGTGAAAGCGACTGCGGACGCTAATTCATATCAAAAAACAATGAAGTCCATGGCAGCCGAGGCGAAAGCATTGGCGAGCCAATGGACAGCGACGCAGGCGAAAGCAAAGGCATTCGGCTCTCAAACCGACATCCTCAAGGGCAAAGCGGAGAATTTATCAGCAAAGATAAAACTCCAAAAAGAAATTGTAAAACTGGCAGGAGACCAGTATGGAAAACTCTCCACAAAACTGTCAGAGCAGAAAAGCAAGCATGACGAACTGAAAACGAAAGTTGAGGCTGCAAAAAAAGCCTATGAAGATTCCGCACAGGCAACCGGAAAGAGTTCGGAGGAAACAAAGAAACTCAAGGAAGAACTGACAAAACTTAAGGCAGAGTTGAAAACGAATGAGAGTTCAATCAATCAGACAGAGAATGCGTTGAACAGGCAGGCGATCGCCTGCAATAATGCGGAGGCAAAACTCTATTCGATGGAGGGGGAACTCAAGAGCGTCAACAAGGAACTGCAAAATCATAAACTGGATGCACTTGCAAACGGATGCAATAAAGCAGGACAAAAACTTGAGGTATTCGGTCAAAAGATGCTCGTTGTGTCGACAGGCATCGCAGCCTTTGTGACTGGTGCTGCAAAGATGGCGGTGGACTTCGAGGATTCGATGGCAAAGGTTTCCACGATTATGGATACCGGAGAAATGTCAGTCGGAGACATGTCGACCGCAATCACAGACCTGTCAAATGAGACAGGAATTGCAGCAGGAGACATTGCTGACAACGTATACAACGCCATCAGTGCAGGTCAGAAAACAGGAGATGCAGTTAATTTCGTCCGTCAGTCCACGAAACTGGCAACAGCAGGATTTGCGGAATCCGGAGACACCCTCGACGTACTGACCACAATCATGAACGCCTACGATCTATCGGCAGAACAGGTCACAAACGTGTCGGACATGCTCATTCAGACACAGAATCTCGGCAAAACGACCGTTGGAGAGTTATCGTCTGCAATGGGTAAAGTCATCCCGACGGCGAACGCTAACAGCGTAGCACTCGACCAGCTATGTGCAGGATATGCAATCATGACAGCGAACGGTGTTGCGACAGCAGAATCGACGACATACATGAACTCGATGCTCAACGAGTTGGGAAAGACTGGCAGCACGACCGACGTGATTCTAAGAGAAAAGACCGGAAAGTCATTCAAGGAATTGATGGCAGATGGAGCAAGTCTCTCGGACGTTCTTGCCATCGTAGACGGAGCAGCAAAGGAACAGAACCTCTCAATGAGCGATATGTTCTCGTCATCAGAGGCGGCAAAAGCAGGTCTCATTCTACTGGGTGATAGTGCGGACACGTTCAACACCACCCTCGGACAGATGCGGAACTCCACGGGTGCGACAGATACGGCGTTCGGCAAAATGAAAACAACCTCATACGACATCAAGGTGACACTCAATGAGTTGAAAAACACCGTGATGCAGTTTGGTCAGACGATTCTCACATCGGCAGCACCAATCATTGACCAGTGTTCAGATAAAGTCAAAGCGTTGTGTGAATGGTTCGGCTCACTGGACGAGGGGCAACAGCAGACAATCATCAAAGTCGGGTTATTCGTGGCAGCGATTGCACCGCTATCCATTGCCCTCGGTAAAGTGGGGCAGGGCGTCAAGGGAGCAGTCGACGGGTTCAAGGCGATGCGAGATGTGGTCACGAAAGTGATTGCAAAGGTAGCAGCCAAGACAGCAGCGACGACAGCGGATGCAGCAGCAGAAACCGCCTCCACGGTGGCATCAGCAGCCAACACGACAGCAACGTCAGCAGGAACGGCAGCAACACTCGCACACACGGTCGCAACCAAGGCAGCAGCAGCCGGACAGTGGTTGTTGAATGCAGCGATGTCGGCGAATCCTATCGGCATTGTTGTCCTTGCAATCGCAGGACTTGTCGCAGGATTCATCGCTTTATATAAAAACTCAGAGACGTTCCGAAATGCCGTTAATAAATTATGGACGGCGGTCAAAGAGGTATTCGGCAAGATTGCCGAGGTCGTCTCGAATGTATTCGGAAAAGTCAAAGAGACGGTATCCGGTGCATGGGATAAAGTCAAGACGGCGACGAGCGAGAAACTCTCAAGCCTCAAAGAGACGGTATCCGGTGCATTCAATAAGGTCAAGGAAACAATGGGAACTGTTCTCGGTGCTGCAAAAGAAACAGTATCCGAGAAATTAAACAATATCAAATCGGCCTATGAGGAAAACGGTGGAGGAATAAAAGGAGTTGTCGCCGGAGCATGGGAGGGAATCAAAGGGTATTACACCACAGGTCTCTCTTTCGTGGATAAATTAACCGGAGGAAAGCTCACCGAAATCAAGAAAGCGTTCTCGGACAAACTGGGAGAGGTGAAAGCAGCGGTCAGCGAGAAACTCGCACCGATAAAAGAGGCTTTTTCCAATGCGTTCGGGAAATGCAAAGAGATTGTCACGACGGTGTTCGAGACAATCAAGAACGTCATCACAGTGGCGTTCATGACAATAAAAGAAATCATCAATGTAGCGGTAACAATCATCACGTTGCCATTCCGGTTCATTTGGGAAAACTGCAAAGACATCATCATCGAGGTGTGGAATGCTATCACCTCAAAGGTACAGACCGCAATCAACACCGTGAAAACGGTCATCAACACGGTACTGACCGCCATCAAGACCATAGTCACGACGATATGGGATGCCATTAAGACAAAGATTCAGACAGTGCTTGAAAACCTCAAGACCATCATCATGACGGTGTTCGACTTTTTCCTTGCAAGGATTCAGTTCATATTGACCGGAATCCTGTCAGTTATCACGACGGTATGGACGAACATCAAAACAAATGTGCAGACGATTCTTGAGGCAATCCGGACGGTCATCACGACAGTGTGGACGGCGATTCAGACAGCAGTGACAACCGTGGTCAATGCCATCAAGACGGTTATCACGACGGTATGGACGGCGATTCAGACAGCAGTGACAACCGTGGTCAATGCCATCAAGACGGTGATTGATACAGTATGGACGGCGATTCAGACCAAAATCACAACCGTGGTCAATGCCATCAAGACAGTGGTGACAACAGTATTCACAACCGTGAAAACGACAGCGTCATCTATATGGAATGGTATCAAGTCAGCCATTGAAACAGCCATCAACACGGCAAAGAGTACGGTATCGACAGCAGTCAATGCCGTGAACGGCACCGTGAGCAGTGTATTCAACAGCGTGAAATCAACTGTCACGACGGTGTGGAACGGCATCAAGTCAGCCATCGAAACACCAATCAACGCAGCGAAAAAAACTGTATCAGATGTGATTGATGCAATCAAAGAAAAATTCAATTTCACATGGGAATTTCCAAGGTTAAAACTGCCACATTTCAGCATCTCCGGCTCATTCAGTTTGACCCCCCCGTCAGTTCCGTCATTCGGCGTGGAGTGGTACAAAACAGGCGGTATCATGTTACAGCCGACGATTTTCGGAGCGAATGGAAACAATTTCATGATAGGCGGTGAGGCAGGAGCGGAGGCAGTTCTGCCTCTCGAACCATTCTACACGAGATTGAATATGATGCTTGATAACAAGTTGCAGGCGTTAAAAGCGACAACAAATGTATATGTGGAAACACACAACTATATCGACGGCGACGAAGTCGCAAGCAGGACGACCGAAAAGGTCAGCGACAAACTTGCCATTGAAACAAAAAAGAGGAGGTAAAAAATGCAGATTAACAACACAGACATTCGGACATTCAATGCCAAACAGTTGAAAGTCTCATACACACCTCCATCCACAGCCGTGAGCGTGGAACTATTCGACGGGGCATTGACCCCGTCGGAATCTGAGACATACACACCACTGTCAGAACTCACGGTTGAGATTTATTTCAGAGGGCAGACAAGGAATGAAATACAGAGATATGTCAGTAATTTCAATGCCATGCTGCAAAAAGGTGTCATTTTGACACTGGATGGATACGAGAGAAAATTCAAGGCATACATGAAAGGCAACACACTCAACAAGACCATCACCGGAACGAGGTACAAAGCAGAGTTCACATTCACCGGATACTGGTTCAGCGATACGGTGACACTCGCATGGCAGGAAGTACATGAGGCAAAATTCGAGGCAGCAGGGAACAGGTGGTCACCGTGCAAACTGAGCATCACGGCACTGGAATACATCGAGGTGTTGAAAATCAACGGTTTCTCCGACGAGTTGACAATCAATGTTATTCCGAGAGGAGCGACAGTCGTGATTGATTCGACCAAAGGATTCATCACGATGGACGGAGCAAACAAGTTCGGGGATGTCGACGGCATGATGGAGTTTCCATTCTTGAAAACCGGAGAGGACAGAGAACATCATCTCATATTTTCAGACAAGAACATCATTGTGACACTGGAATACAATCCAATGTGGCTCTAGGAGGTGCAGGATGGAACTATTCAATGATATGCACATAAAAGTGTGCAATCTGTTCGGAGTGAAAGAAATATGCATCACAAGTACACTGAAAACCGGAGACAAGGAATTGACATTCATGTTCCGGAAAGAAAACCCGTATGCGTCCTCAATCAAAGAGGAGGGGTATATCCGGACACAGAGCGACGAGTTTGTCATCAAACAGATTGAGCCGTCAGATTCATGGTATAAATGCACCGCAGCGATGAATGTGGAGAGCCTCGAGGGGAAACAGTTCCCGACAGGATTCAAGACAACAGAGGTCACGGCAGAGGAATGTGTCGAAACGGCGATTGATGGAACGGAGTGGAAAGTGATTCTTTGCGAGCCAACCAAAAAAAGGACGGTGTCATCGGATTCCAACTGTTCCGCATGGAGCATCATTCAATCGGTCATCACTACATACAGATGCGAAATCAAATTCGATTCGATTGCTAAAACAATCGCAATCTATGAAAAGATAGGCGAGGACAAAGGAGCGTATTTCATGGAGAGATTAAATCTCAAACGATTGCAGATTCAGTCGAACTCATACGATTTCTGCACGAGACTAATATGCATCGGGAAAGATGGCTTGATGCTTGATATAGATGGCAAGAACTACGTTGAAAACTATCAGTATTCAAAGAAAGTCAAGACCTGCACATGGAAAGATGAACGGTACACCGTTCGAGAATCATTGCAGGAGGATGGCGAGGCGAAACTGGATGAACTCTCAAAACCATACAAGTCCTACACCGCAGACGTCATCAATCTCGCCGAGGTATCTGAGGAATACAAAGAGGTGTTCTCGGTCGGACTGGGAGACACGGTGCTGCTGATTTCAAAATCAACAAACATCAGAGAGAAACACAGGGTCGTGAAATTCTATGAATATCCGCTGACCAAGGAACGAAACAAGGTTGAACTGGCAAACACGAGATTGTCATTCGAGGAGGTTCAAAAGACCGAGCAGGAACTCTCGTGAGAATGGAGGTGAGAAAGTGAATATCATTAGACACATCAAAGTGGATTTATATGGCGACACTCAACATTTTGCGGTGGCAGCCAAGCAGATGGATATGGGAACAAGATACGTCGGCGTCACTTTATTGGAGGACGGCGTCGTCTATGAGATTCCGGACAATGCCGAAATTATCATCAATATGACAAAGCCGGACAAGACCCACGTTCACAACGACGGAGAAAAGTCCGGAAACGAGGCACTCGTTCCATTAACGAGAGGAATGCTCATGGTTCACGG
>OHWM01000661.1_pt1 | contig 16343 bp, 10 predicted proteins | sample 1579731 | NCBI WGS metagenome assembly OHWM01 (sample SAMEA3882510, study PRJEB24775) | human gut metagenome | biome: human-associated habitat; feature: intestine environment; material: feces | place: Netherlands | collected 2009/2010
TCCCTCGCTTCCGCTTCCTGTAAACTGAACAAATCCATCGGAAACACTTTACCCGGTTGAAAGGCCGGAGAAAAGGCCAATCCCCGGAATCCTGAAAGTTTGGCGGAAGCGACACCGTTCCCCCCTCAGGACGGAAAATGCACCTTTATCCAAACATGGACCAGCAGGACAGCATGAAAACCATGCTGACAGGAGCCAAAATGCTGAACAGCAGCCCCGCAACAGCCAATCCCCTGCGGTTCACCTCCCAGTAATGAAGGGAGGCGATCAGCATCCAGATGGGAATCACAACCATGTGGACGAGACCCAGGAGCCCCCAGCCCGCCAGCACCAGCAAAAAGAGCCATGACTACGAGCCGTCCGCATTATTGCTCGGCATGACAAGGCCAAAGAAGCGGTACACAAGCAAAAAGAAGACGAATATGGCAAAAGGTATCCATCCCTAGCGGACTTCCTCCTTCCGGCGGGCCATGGCCAATTCGAAACAGGGATCTTTAAACGCAGGCAATTGCTTGGCAGAAGAATCTCTGAAGAAATACATATCGCCCGAAGTCTCTATTATTACGCCTTTCTTCCGTCAATAACATTCAATGCCAGCCCGGATTTTTTCCGCAGAAAATTTTCCTCTCTAACAAATACGGAATATCGGTTTCCGCCCATTACCTTATTGTCAAACCAAAAGGCTTTGAAAATTCATGAAACGCTCTTGATTATAAATAATTTTTCCCTTTTTCGGACACTTGCTCTTCGTCTTTTCCCATGATAAAAAAGTCTTTTTGCATCATCCGAATTTCAACACCCGTTCAATTTGTCATACACAGCCCCGGTTTCCCATAAAAAAGACTGCCTCCGCTGCAGGAGCGGAGGCAGTCCGGGGGTAATATAAAACCGGAAATTACAGAAGGTTACCTGCCCAGAATGCCCTTGAAGTATTCCAGCGTCGTCGCCAGGCCTTCCGGCAAAGTATGCCTGGGCTGCCATCCGGCATTGCGGAGCTTGTCCGCACAGGCGCGGGAATGCTTGACGTCTCCCGGACGTTCCGGGGCATGAAGCACCTTGGAGGAAGACTCGGCAGCCTTGATGATGTTCTGCGCCAGCTCTTCAATGGTGATCTGGCCGCCGTAACCGGCATTGAACACTCCGGTGACTTCCGGGTGTTCCGCCACAAAGGTAAGGGCTCCTACAATGTCTTTCACATAAATGAAATCGCGCGTCTGGGAGCCGTCCCCATACACGGTGATGTCTTCTCCTTTGACAGCTTTTTCAATGAAAATGGGCACGGCCGCAGCATAGGAGCCCTTGGGGTCCTGCCGGGGGCCGAAGACATTGAAGAAGCGCACGGCTGCCGTATTGATTTTTCCTTCCGCCCGGAACATGTTGAGGTAGTATTCCCCATCCAGCTTGGTAATGGCATAGGGACTCTTGGGCTCCGGGTACATGGCTTCCAGTTTGGGCACCGTGGGATTGTCTCCGTAAATGGCGGCGGAAGACGCCAGCACGATTTTTTTGACTCCGGCGGCGGAAGCTTCCTCCAGCACGTTCAGCAAACCGTTGACGTTGATGTCGATGCATTCGCTGATCTTGCTCATGGATTCCGGCACGGAGACGAGCGCGGCCATGTGGAAAATATAGTCCACTCCCTGCACCGCCTGGCGCACCAGCTCCCGGTCGCAGATGGAACCTTCGATGAACGTGTGCCTGAGCCCTTCCAGGTTCCTGAGATAGCCCGTGCGCAGGTTGTCCAGCACACGGATTTCCTCCGCCTTATCCTGATAGTGTTCCACAATGTGGGAACCGATGAATCCGGCGCCGCCGGTTACGAGAATCTTCATGTTTTTCCGATGTTGGTAGATATTGGTTAATAGCGGTCCACAATGGCCTTCATTTCATCCATCTGCGCCTCAATGGATTCTACCAGGGCCATCTGCGTGCGGCAGCGGTCCAGGTTGTGTTCCGGACGGTGGATTTTAAAATACACGTCACCGGACAGGTAGTCCGTCAGGAAGCGGATGCCGCATTCCATCGTGAGCAATTTGCCGGAGAACGGCAGCAGGCTCTTTTCCAGAGGCGTCAGGAAACTCTTGGCGGAACTCAGGTAACCCTGCACCAGAGCTTCAAACATGAACATGCGCATCGTGACCTTGGAGACGTCCTTTTCATCTTCCGCGGCGGGAGACGTGGCCGTCCGGATCATGTCGCCGAAGTCGTAAATGGCGGAACCGGGCATCGTGGTATCCAGGTCAATCACGCAAATGCATTCTCCGGTTACATCGTCCAGCATCACATTGTTCAGCTTGGTATCATTGTGCGTACAGCGCAGGGGCAATTCCCCGGATTTCAGGTAATCCACCACCATGTGGCAGTCCGCCTCGCGGGAAAGATACCAGTCTATTTCCTTCTGCACCTCTTTCACGCGCCCCAGGGGGTCGGACTGGATGGCTTCTTTCAGAGCCGCCAGGCGGGAAGTAGTATTGTGGAAATTGGGAATGGTTTCGAACAGGGGCTCTCCGGGCAGGTCTGCCGTGAGCTTCTGGAACTCGCCGAAGGCGCGCGCCGCTTCCTGGCACTGCTTGGTAGTTTCAATCTGGTCATACGTGCGTGCGCGTTCAATGAACGGGTACACGCGCCAGCAGTTGCCGTCCGAATCCAGGGCGTACGGCTTGCCGTCCACGGAAGGAACCAGCGTGAGAGTGCGGCGGTAAGCTTCCGGGCACTGTTCCTCTTTCAGGCGCTTCAGAGCGTGGTCCGTTACGCGCTTTACATTCTCCATCAGGGGGATGGGCTGCTTGAACACATTATGGTTCACGCGCTGGAGGATGTAGCGGATACGCTGTCCCGCCTGATCCACCCAGATACAGTAGGTGTCATTGATGTGGCCGCTGCCGTAGGAATAACCGTGGACAAAATCGCCGCGGAGATCGAACAGGGTTGATACAGCCTTGAGATCGTGCATAGGGAAAAAGGCTTAGTTGAGCTTTTCAGGGTATACGCCCTGCTGGATAAGTTTGTTGATGCCTTCCACAACCATGGGCTTGTCCCCCGGATAGGTCATGCCGAACCAGGAGGAAGAAGTGGGAAGAACGGCGCAATCCGCCCGGTCCGCATGAATCAGGGCGTCCACCACGGTGGGAATAAAGCATTCGCTCTTGGGTTCCTGGCCGTGTTCTTTCAGGAAGTCAATGAAATGATCCTCCGTCAGTTCAATGAAGGAGGGGGAGAACAGCCAGAAATTCATGGAAACCAGTTCTGCAGGATCCACCGGCAGGCGTTCGCCCTTCAGGTTGTTACCGCGCACTACGCCGTCTTCGTCAGCCTGGATTTTCACGAATTCCTCCACGCCATCCAGAAGGCCGTCCTTGATGGAGCAAATGCCGCGGTTCACGTCCCCGTTGTCGGAGAGGGTGTTCTTCAGCGGATAGCCGATCATGCCGTAATGGGCCTTGCCGGGTTCATCCGTAGTGGAGGCCAGGAACTTGGCGGCCTGCACAAAAGCATCCGCACCGTAAAAGTCATCCGCATTCACTACGGCAAAGGGTTCCTTCACCACGTGGCGGGCGGCACGCAGGGCGTGGGCGGTGCCCCAGGGCTTTTCCCGGCCTGCCGGCACGGAGAAGCCTTCCGGCAGGTCGTCCAGAGACTGGAAAGCGTAATCCACCTCAATCTTGCCGGCAAAACGGCTGCCGACCTTTTCCTTGAAAATATCTTCAAAGTCACGGCGGATAATGAATACCACTTTTCCGAAACCGGCCCGGATGGCATCATAAACAGAGTAGTCAAGAACGACTTCCCCGTTGGGGCCCATCGGATCAAGTTGCTTGAGACCGCCGTAACGGCTGCCCATGCCAGCTGCTAAAACAAGAAGTGTAGGCTTCATCATACGCAGACCATTATGACCAAGCCTCCCCGTTTGGCAACAGGAAAATGCCGGAAAACCGGAGAAATCCGCCCGTTAAAAAACGTAAGAGCACCAAAGCCCCAGCACTACTTTTTTGAAATCGTCCCGCCCGTAGCCGCAATACCATCCCAGGAAAGGCTCCACCCGCAGACCGCCGGAAACGGCCCACAGCGCCCCCGTGCGCACCATCAGCTCTTTCAGGCCGTTCCTTCCCAGATAATCATGGACAAAGCCCAGGGAAACCGTATTCACCATGGCGACGGATTCGCACAGCAGGGGCTGCCAGGTAACGCCCCACTGGGAATACACCCCCTCCTGGCCGGAATCATACAGGAGGGAGCCGCGGAAAGACCAGGAAGGAGTGGGATTCCATTTAAGGGAAAGTCCCGGCTCCGCCCCGTTCTTCAGAGGGCAGGAATCATACCGCTGTCCGTTGACAAAAAAACCGGCCGTGCATTCGTCCGCCAGATAATACTGGACTTCTCCGTGCAAGGTGGTCTGGCTGAAATGGCGGCGCTGCCAGTTGCGGATGGCGAAAAGTTCCCCGCTCACCGCCCAGGAATCCGACAGGGAGGCTCCGCCGGAAATCTGGCCCTCCAAGGAATCCCCCCCCATCTTTTCTCCCCGGTGGACATAATAGGAACGGTAGCCGCCAAGCATCTCCCCGCCCATGCGGATGGGGGAACGGCCGTCCACCTCCGTCAGGGGCGGCGGCCCGTCATACCCCAGGACGGCCTGCACGGCACAGCACGGAATGATGAAAAACAGCCTCATGAAAACCGTTTAACACAATTCGCTGCGCCTCTCCAACGCCAAAACGGGGCATGCACATTCTCCGGGCTTGGCAAAACGGGAATCTGCCCTTACCCTCTCGCGCATGGTTCATTTCACCCTGTTCGGGATACCTGTTTACATCCGCCCCAGCTTCTGGGTGGTGCTGGCCATTTTCGGCGGCGCCCTCAGCATCAGCAGTGTGGAAGATCTCATTTATCCGGCCCTGTTCGTCATTGCCGGCTTCATCGCCATCCTGTCCCATGAAATGGGGCACGCGCTGGTGGGACGCAGGCTGGGCGGCGGCCAGCAGACGATTGTTCTGGAACTCTTCGGCGGCCTGACAAGCAGCCACGGCATGCAATTGACGCGCGGAGGCAGGGCCCTCATGATTCTGGCGGGCCCCATGATGACCCTGCTGCTGGGCATCATCAGCCTGTGGCTCACCTGGAACATCGTCGCTCCCGTCATGGCCTCTCACAACCTGGACTTCTGGGACCTGGCCATCAGCCCCTTCATAGCGGCGCTCATCTCCCCCAAGCTGTACATCCTCTCCTGCCTCATCATGATTGGAGAATGGTGGACCCTCCTGAATCTGCTGCCCATCTATCCCCTGGACGGCGGCCAGCTGATCGCCCAGTACATCCGCTCCCCCAGGAAAGTATTCATGACCGGCTTCATCACGGCCATCCTCATCGGACTGCTCAGTTTTCAGCTCTTCCACGGCTACTTTATCCCCATCTTCATGGCCCTCTTCGCCTACAGCAATTACCGGGAATACAAAAACGCCCCCTTTTAACAGCATTCCGAATTTCCTTTGCGGGCTCCGCCCGTTCTATTCAACAAACCATCCAATATGTCTCAACAAACCGCAATCTCCCCTACCCGCGCCCAGGATTTCCCCGAGTGGTACCAGCAAGTCATCAAGGCCGCCGACATGGCGGAAAATTCCGAGGTGCGCGGCTGCATGGTCATCAAGCCATGGGGTTACGCCATCTGGGAACTCATTCAGAAAGACCTGGACCAGCGCTTCAAGGACACCGGCCACACGAACGCCTATTTCCCCCTCCTGATTCCGATCTCCTATCTGGAAAAGGAAGCGGAGCATGCCGAAGGCTTCGCCACGGAATGCGCCGTAGTCACCCACCACAGGCTGGAAGCGCAGAAGGATGAAACCACCGGCAAGACACGCATGATTCCCACCGGGGAGCTTACGGAACCCTTCGTCATCCGGCCCACTTCGGAAACCGTCATCGGCGCGGCTTTCGCCCGCTGGACCTCCAGCTACCGCGATCTGCCCCTCAAGGTCAATCAGTGGTGCAATGTGATGCGCTGGGAAATGAGACCCCGAATCTTCCTGCGCACAGCCGAATTCCTGTGGCAGGAAGGACATACGGCCCATGAAACCCGGGAGGAAGCCATTGAGGAAACCCTCACCATGCACAAGGTTTATGAGGAATTCCAGCGGGACGTGCTCGCCATCCCCACCATTCCCGGGGAAAAGACGGAGGCGGAACGCTTCCCCGGCGCGGAGCAGACCTACACGGTGGAAGCCATGGTGCAGGACCGCAAGGCCATCCAGGCCGGGACCTCCCACTTCCTGGGGCAAAACTTCTCCAAATCCCAAAACATCTGCTTCGCCGGACGGGACAACACCCAGCAATTCGCATGGACGAGCTCCTGGGGCGTTTCCACCCGCATGATCGGAGCGCTCATCATGATGCACTCCGACGACGACGGACTCGTCTGCCCGCCCCGCGTCGCTCCCCAGCAAATCGTCATCATTCCCGTCACGCCTAAGGAAGAAAGCCGCCAGGCCGTTCTGGACCACTGCGAGGAGCTGGCGCGCACCCTCCGGGCCAAAACCTTCCATGGCCAGCCGCTGCGCGTGCTGGTGGACAAGCGCGATCTGGGCGGCGGCGCCAAGAAATGGGAATGGGTGAAAAAAGGCGTGCCCGTGCGCCTGGAAATAGGCCCCCGGGACCTGGAAAAAGGCTCCGTCTGCCTTCAGCGGCGTGACCGGTCCGCCAACGAAAAATCCTTCGTCCCGGAAACGGAACTGATCGATACCGCTGCGGATATCCTCCAAAGCATCCAGGACGCCCTGCTTCAGCGGGCCATTTCCTTCCGGGACTCCCATATCCGCCCCGCCTCCACGCTGCGGGAATTGGAAGAAAACTTCTCCGGTGAGGGAGACGCAGACTGGCTCCAGGTGCCGTGGGACGGGTCGCCGGAAGAAGAAGAAGCACTGGCTAAGCGGCTGCGCATCTCCATCCGCTGCATCCCGCTCGGCGAACTGGGCCAGGGCGAACCGGCTCCCTGCATCCTCACCGGACGCATGACGACACGCCGCGTTCTGTGGGCCAGAAGCTACTGAGCCCTCTGATTGTCCCTTTCAACGGGATTGTTCCAAGGCAGGCCCAAACGGGCTTTTACGGAACAATCCCGTTTTTATGCGCCCCTCCACCGTTTTCCCAAAAACGGCATCAACAAGGAACGGAGCGACACGCATCGCAGACCAGAACTCTTTCTTCTCCTGTGTCCCCATGCCGGCGGCGACATCCGTATTCCGGGAAAACAGGATTTTTTCTCTAAAAAAATCTTGCCAAGACCGGAAAACCTTATATACTCCTTGGCACACGGACGCTGTAAGGCTCCAATCATTTAAAGCGGATGTAGCTCAGGGGTAGAGCGCAACCTTGCCAAGGTTGATGTCGTGGGTTCGAATCCCATCATCCGCTCCAACTTTTTTATAGCAAAAGACCCGCACAAATCTTGATGATGTGCGGGTTTTATATGATGGCCCGTACAGAAAAAACTGTCTCCCCCTATTGCAAAACCGTCACAGGAAACATTTGCATCTGCCCTGGTGAAGCCCTCCGGACGCTCATCCTTCATGACAGACGTTACCGGTTTTCTCAGGCATGTCCTGCCTTATTGTTTAATGACTTAGTGTTTATCCTCTGAAACCTAGGCGGACTTATACCCACCGTATCAAGAACCTATAGCGACCCCTATGGTCATGATGACAAGCCATGTACCTGACAATATAAGTGCAATAAGATCGTCTTTTCTGTTCGAATTCACGATGATGCCACACAATCCCCAAAACAGGCTTGTAAATTGACCGATGAACATTGCCAATCCTAATGTTATAGATAGAGAGACAGGAAAGCTAATGTTTTTGCCGAATAGTGTTACACAAGCTATAGGAAACAGCGCTATCCATCCGATGAGTGAAGGAGTGTAAGATTTCATGATTAATGATGGCGTATGCTGAAATCATTTTATACCACTTCTTTCATCAGTTGCCTCAGGAAGTTGGTCGGCAACGAGAAAATATGGCTCCATCCATCAAAAATTAGAAAAAGATAAAACAAGCAGAGCAATTCCCGTAGAAATAGGGAACATAATTCCGCATTTATTTAATAGAAAAGTCTCCAAGGAAAATATATTTTTTCGCAACAAACCCTGTAAGGCTTTTCCTTTGATTCAGGGGGAATTTTGATTTGCACTTCGATACGGCAGCCTTTCACGAGGTCTGGGTTGTTTAACAGATACTCCTCGACTTCCGGAGGAATCCGGGCATTCGTTCCGTCTTCGACAACGAACCAGATCTCACAAGTTTTACCTCTCCAGGAAGCTCCATCGCCTGTTAATTTCATTCCATGCCGGGCAAATATCTTATGGAGTTCCAAATCCTTTTCCACTGTTTCCAACAGAGTTACACTCCTCTCATAACCGTCTCCCGTATCTATGGCCGACCAGAAGAGGGAGAACGGTAAATAAATGAAGAAGTAAAAAACGACTATTCCTATGACGATCTTCCACATTTTCTTTTTCATCTTAAATAATTTATTAATTCTCTCTTTGTTTATTCGCAAGGCTCTCTTCCTTCGCCATAGCCTCTATGCCCTTGAGGAGCTGGAGCCAGAAGAGGAGTATCAGGGGCAAACGGGGCTACAAAACCAGCTCCTTCCACGATTGCACACGACCATCCGCAGCAATTTCTTGCTCCCGAGTTGTATAGTGAATATTGAGGAACATTCTTTTCATCTTCCCGGATCTGTTCTTCTACTTTACTTACTGACTCAGGACAGGCTTTATAAGTGTAGGAATTTCTAGGATCGGCAGCTCCTTCATTATGGGCATCATCCTGAATTTCTCCGGCTCCAACGCCTAAAGCGCCTTTGTGCCAACTTCCGGGGTAGAGGCCTCTCTGCATATTGGGCGTTTTGACCCAAGCATGTCCTACATTTCCTAGCAAATTCCTGAATGGTTTAACCAGAATAAAAATTTCCTGTATTTCATATTCGCAGCATTCCCTTCCTGCGTCATCCGCAATTTTAGAGTATTTTACACCATCCTTGCAACATTCCGTTTCAGCATCTTCAGAAAGGCCAAGCGTATCAGAGTACAGGCATGTATTGTTCTTGACAAAGATATAAAGATTCCATCCGCTCTGTTCATCGACAGGATCTCTGCTGATCCACCTTCCATCTTGGGGATTATAGTATCGGAAATTGTACTGCACAAGCCCGGTTTCCTCATCGAAATACTCGCTGGAGAAGCGGAAGGGATTGATTTCTGCCGCATTGCCTTCCATCTTGAGAACATTCCCATACGGGCCATATTCGTACAAGGCTCGCCGGCCCGCCTTGATGCCGAAGAGCGCCGTTGTGTTCTTCAACGCGTCATGCGTATAATAAAGATCTTCCACATAAGTTCCCGTTTCATCAAAGACGCTCATCGCCAGGACGCGCGTGGCTACCGGTTCCAGGGGATCCCACAGGTACGTTTTACGCAGGACGGGTTCAGCGGATTCCGAAGCGTCCGCAGCATCCAGTTCCGCGATTTGCAGGTAGCCGTGATAGATGAACCGTTTCTTCGACATCAGGATATCTCCTTCATAGACGGCTTTCTCAATCCGTCTGTTCAGATAGTCGTAGCGGCACTCCACCCGCCTGTTCCCCTGAATGAACCTTGCCGCCTGGTTCAGGGCATTATAGAAAACTTCCCATTCTCCCGTAGACGTTTGAATTTTCGTCTGGTTGCCGTCGGCATCATAGGCAGGCGCAAAAGACGCTCCTTCCTCCCGGGTGATGGCCGTGTACTGGTTCAGGTTATTGGCCGTGTACACCTCCGCTGACGCACCCGAACCTTCCCGGGAGGTGACGCGGTTGCCGATGTTGTCATACGCATAGGCGTATGTCCCTCCCCGGCTCATCGCGTCGGCGGCCAGTTCGCTGCGGCCGTTGTAGCTGTAGCTGTGCGTCAAGTCGGGAGCGGGGGTATTGAAGTAGTCCTTCTTTTCCGTCGGCCGCCCCAGCGCGTCGTAGGCGTAGTCGGTTTTGGCCGGGTAGTTGGCGCTGCCGGGACGCAGGTAGTCGATTCCGGTCAACAGATCCCGTTTTTCTTCCCGGGTGTACCATCTCCGGAGGGTATTGGGGTAGTCGAGCGTTTCCAGCAGTCCGTTGACGGCGTGGTAGCCATAGACGAAGGGATCGGCGCCGTTATTGAGCGAGACCGTAGAAGGACGTCCGCAGCCGTCATATTCCCAAGCCGTCTGCTGGACAATACTCTCTCCATAATGCAGACTGTAGCCCGAAGGCCGCCCCAAACCGTCGCGTAAATAGTTGAGCGCGCTTGCCGCCAGTCCTGCCGTAGTTTCCGATTCCGCTTCATTATATTGGTTGTAAGCCAACGTCCTTGTTCCGGAATCATCCGCAACCTGAGTGAGCAGGTTCAGGTGGTTGTAGACATAATTGAGTGAAGGAGTCGCATCATTGTGCATGACGGAGACCAGGTTGCCCGTCTGCGGATCATAGGCATAAGAAGTTGCCAGAGGCGTTCCCTGCCCGTCCACCGTCCGGGCCTGTCGTTTAACCGCCAGCCTGTTCCAGTCATCGTAAGAGTAGCTTTCCCCATGGCCGTCGGCATAGGTTTTAGCCGTCATCAGGCCGGAGGCGTCGTCGTAGCCCCACGTCGTCATGTCCCCGTCCGTCCGTTCCCGCGGATCGGCAGCGATGGTTTCCCCCGGAACGCGGAACGTCATGAGGGATACCAGCCTGTCCGCATCATCGTACGCAAAGACGGAGGGCTGGAGGGCCGTACCGTATTCGGCGGTTTTGCGTCCTCGCAGGTCATAAGCGTAGCAGGCCGTGTTGCCCAAAGCATCCGTGACGCAGGAGGGAGAAGCCGTGGACGGGTCATACTGGATGGTGGTCGTATTGCCGGCTGCATCCGTCCTGGCTGTTTCACGGCCGGCGATGTCAAAGACGGTAACGGCGGCATTGCCGCGGGCGTCCGTATAAGTCTCCGTGTTGCCGCTGGCCGTATAAACGCGGGAAGAGGCGGTCAGAACACCCGCATGGTCTTTCCGGGATACGGTGTACCCGTCTATGACGACAGTTTCCGCAATGACGGAAGAAGCCGGGGACTGCGTTTTTACCGTCCGTCTGGCCGGAGCCGTGTATTCCGTCCATTGCAGGGTTTCATTGCCCCGCGGATCGGTGGAGATGTTTTTTCCGGCCAGCGAGGAGGACAGGAAAGAAACCAGCTCGGCCGTGCTTTCCGCATATGTTGTTCCCTGGCTGTTGCAGCGCGTGACTGTGGTTACCCGGTACACGCCGTCTTCCCGTTGCCGGCGGGCATAGGCGTACTCCGTGACGAGGGAGTTGGCGGGAGTGGGGTTCTCGGCCAGCTTGAGCGTGGTTTTGACGATATTGCCAAACGAGTCATAGTCATAAAGCAAAGGAGCCATTCCATCCACCTGCTGCCGCAAAAGCCTGTTGTTCAAATCAAAAACGCGCCGGTCATGAACAAGGCCTCCGTTGGCGTTCGCCCGGGAGACGCGCACCATGTTGCCCCTGCCGTCCGTGACGGTTTGTTCCACCAGCGCCGGTTCTCCCTCCGCCCGGGGAAGCAGCGTGGAACGGACCACGCCTTCCGCGGAGTATTCCGTACGGTAGAGGAGATGCCTCTGCCCCGTGCCGCTCTGCTCCAGCACGGTCCCGTCCGCATGGCGGATAGTGACGAGCGTCGCGCCCGTCGGCGTGGTGACGGTTTCCGTCAGGCCGTCCGCACTGTAGGCACGCGTACTGCTCCTTCCTAATACGTCCGTTTCCTGCACCAGTTGCCCCAGCAAATCGTAGGCCCTGCTTTCCGTCGTCGTCATGGGGCCGACGTCCCGGCGCGTTTGCAGGATTCTGCCGAAGGCGTCCCGCGTGTAGCTGACGATGGTTTCAGGCGTGACGATTGTTTCTCCGTCCGTGACTTCCGACCGGCTGACTTCCACCAGCTGGCGCACCGTATTGTAGGAGTAAGTAGTCATGATGCCGTCTTCATCCTTTTCCCACAAGGGGCCGCAGCACATCATCTCCCGTTCCGTCACCCTGCCGTTGCCGCGCGTACGCTTAATCCACCGGTTTTCCCTGTCGTATTCGTAATCCGCCGTATCCGTCAGCGTCCAGGTTCCATCCGTCAGCAAGGCGTATTTCTCAACGCGCGTGTTATTTCCCTGAGCGGAAACGTACGTGACTTTCCTCGTGCTGTGCCCCGGCACGGCCTGCCCCGCTATCCGCGTTTCCCTGGTCTCCCTGTAGAGGGCGCCGTACTGGCTGGCCGCCTCATAGCCATAGACCGTCTGCACGCCGCTGGCGGACTGCTTCATCTTCAGCCTCCCCCGGGCGTATTCGTTGGGCGCCGCCGGCAGCCACGTTTCCGTCACTTCCAGCTGCTCTCCCTCCGCGCCCAACGCCGTGGTGCGTTTTTCCACACGGCGCACATGGTTGGCTTCCGTATAGGCGTAATGCGTATCCGTCAGCCGGGCAGCGTTCATCGTGAGCACCACGTACTGGTGCGCAATATCCGGATCGGCATGGTCGGAGCAGCGGTAATAGGTGTAGGTGCCCTTCCTTCCCCCGCCCGCCCAGGGTTCCATCCGGACGGTTTCACGCCCGAAGGCGTCGTAAGACCAGGTCTTTTCACTTCCGTCGGGGGCCGTCTCCCGGATCAGTTTGCCCGCGGCGTTATAAGCGTAAGTCGTTTCACGGGCATAGTCGGTTCCATAAGCCTCAATACGGCTGGTGCACAGGTTGCCGCTGCGGCCCTGTTCATAGGTTTCGCACACCCGGGAAATAGGAGCGCCGTTTTCCCCGCGCTGCACGGTAGTGAAGAGCTTCCAAATCCCCGAAGACACCTCCTGCCTTTCACGGATCGTGTAAATCGCGTCTTCCCCTTCCCCCTGGGACATGCACCAGGCCCCTCCCGTTCCCTGCCAGTAGCGGGTGACGTAAGGCTCGCGCCCTTCCGCCTGCTCCGTGACGGTGAGCTTGCCGGTCTCCGCATTGCCCTCAATGGTGAAGGTTTTAAAAGGCGTCCCCGTAACGGCGTAAAGACCGGTGGAAACGTTTTTGGCCCCCACCTGCTCGGGCAGATAAAAGGCGATCACATAGCCCGTATTCGTTACGTTCTCAATATTGGCCAGACCGTCCCACAGGTTCCAGACCTGGCGGATGACATCATCTGCGCTTCGGACGATGTCCAGGTAATTGGCAAAATCCTGAGCCGTCCATGAAGAACCCAGCCTGGTCCGGTAGCCGGAGGCCGCACCCAAAGCGGAAACGGAAGAACCGCCGTAGATGACTGTATTGCCCCCGGCGTTGCTGACCCTCATTTCCGCCGCGCTGGCGGAAGCCGAGACAGCACGCCCCTCTGCCGCGGCATACGCCATGGAAACGGAACCCGTCCTTTTCCGCGAGCCGCCGATGGAGCCTGCACTGGCCGCGCCGGCATAGCAGTAATAGTTGGCGCAGGTGCCTCCGTTCCGGATCTGGAATGCCATGTCAGCCCCCAACTCCCGACCGGAAGGGGGCAGAATACAGCTGGCCATGGGATGCAAGTATTGCAGGGCTGCGGGCGTCCACAACCTGGAAGAGAAGTGATAAGCCACAATTTCCAGCATCCCGTACGGCACGCCTTCCATACCGCGGAAGGAACCGAAGCTGGTGCGCCATACCATGCTGGTTTTCCGCGTCTGGGCAGTTACCCGTTTGCCTGCGGAAGAGAACTTTCCATATGCGGAGGCGGAGGAAACCAGGCTGCGCACGGCAGACGCACTGGGGGAACCGCCCCGGTTGTCCATGCAGTCATCCGGGGAAAAAGGATTGTCCGGATCAGTCTCATCCTCATCCCCGCCGTTGTCGCCATTAGGGCATGGATTGCTGGAACTGCTGTTGGGAGAACTGCTGCTTCCGCTGCTGGAGCCTCCGCATGGATCATCGTCGCCCTCGTCGTTGTTGTCCACTGGCTCCGTTTCCGCCTCCGGGGGCACATAGGAAGAAGAAGAACCCGTTTTCCGGTTGGTAATTTCCACCTTCAGGTCAAAGGAGAATTTGGCAATGTTGTTATTGGCATTGGGAATGGAAATATTGCTATAGTCCACATGCGCCCGATGCATTCCGGGCTCAATGATGAAAGAAGCCGTCTGCGGCTCGTAACTGCCGCCTCCGTACTGTCCGCGCGGGCCGATGTCCAGCCGTTCTTCTCCATCCACGGTCAAGTTAGCCAGATCGTCGGCGCCCATGGTCACCTTGCATTCGGCCGTTTCATCAGGCCCCAGCTCCCTGACTTCAAAATCCCAGTCCCAGCTTCTTTCAAAAGCGTCCGTTGGCGCTTGTTTGTCGATCGCGGAGGGAGCTCCGCTATTGGAATTGCTCATGCCCGTCAGGGAATTGACATCGTTATCAAAGGATTGTTCTTTCATGGTTTGAATCGGATTAGCTATTGAAACGCAAACATTGCATCATCCCAATCTTGGAAAAACTGCAATAATTTTTATCCGTTCCTTATCCATAACAACAAAACCTCCTGTTTCAACACGTCCAACACGGGATGCCCCCTGGCCTCAGCCGTGGTTCAATAAATGGTAAAAATTTCTTCTCTGCACTTCCGAATGGAAAACTCTGGCCCATATGGAAAATTCCGGAAGCAACATATCCAAATGGCCTTTAACTGCGCGCCATGAAACACAGCAATTTTTCATTTAACATGGATTCATGAACTCTTCAACGGAAAAATCATGATCTCCCTGAATTGGAAAAGAAATCCAAAATCCATAAAAACGGTTATCGCCTGCGGGCATGTTCAGCAACCCCGGCATGTCTGAATGGAGAGAAAGCAGGATAAACCACCACTTTCCCAGCCTCCACGCCTGAATTTACAAGGAAAGCTGCTCCTTCAAACGCTCCAGCAGATTGCCGCAACCGTCCTGAAGCAGTTTTACCACATATTCAAAGCCTTCCTGCCCCCCATAATAGGGATCCGGCACTTCTTCATCCGGAAAACGAGTCGTGAAAAAACACATGGGCGCTATCTTGCCTGCCCACTGTCCCTTTTTATCCAACCGTTTCAAATCCCGCAGATTTTCACGGTCCATTCCCACAATCAGGTCAAATTGTTCCAAATCCTCTTTCCGCACGGGGCGCGACTTAAGCCCCGGATCCTCATATCCGTATTTTTTCAGCGCCGTCAGCATCCGGCTATCCGGAGGGCAGCCCCGATGGTAACCGATCATTCCGGCGGAATCGCTCTCAATCAAATGTTCCAGACCTTGTTCTGCGACCATTTTTTTGAAAATGATTTCCGCGGCAGGAGAGCGGCAGATGTTGCCCAGACAGACAAACAGGACTCGGTAAGGTTCGGGAGCACTCATGGACGTCATTTCTTTTTCAGGATAGGCAGGCGGCCTCCCCATTTCAAGAGGGAAGAGTTTCTGCACGGGAAACGGAAACGCCCGCGAATATGGCATGGGGCAGAGAAAGAAACTGCGCCGCTCATTCAAAAATAAGATTCTCCTGTGTTTCGGCTTGCGTTAAAGGATGTCCGGCTGTAGATTATCGCATGGCAGATTTCCCTCTTGGATTAAGTTTTGATGACGTGCTCCTGCTGCCCCGCCTGAGCGCGATTCTTCCCGGCGACGCGGACATCAGTTCCCAGCTTGTTCCCGGCTTTGACATGAAAATCCCCGTGTTGTCCGCGGCCATGGATACCGTTTCCGAATCGGAACTGGCGATTGCCCTGGCGCGGGAAGGCGGTCTGGCCGTCATCCACCGCAACAACCCCATTGACATCCAGGCGGCCATGGTTTCCCGCGTGAAGCGTTTTGAAAACGCGGTCATCCCGAACCCCGTCACGGTCAACAAGGACATGACGCTGGAAGAAGTCCACCAGATCATGATGGACCAAGGCTATTCCGGCTTCCCCGTCGTGGATGCCAACCGCAAGCTGGAAGGCATCATCACCGGCCGCGACATGCGCGGCGTGGACGATTACCAAAATGTCCGAGTCGAGGACGTCATGACTCCCCTTCCCCGCCTGATTACGGCGGCTCCCACCACGACCATTGAGGAAGCGCGCCACATCCTTTACACCCACCGCATTGAAAAGCTTCCCCTGGTGGATGAACACGGTGTGCTGGCCGGCCTCATCACGGAAACGGACATCCAGAAGCGCGCCATGTTTGCAGACGCTTCCAAGGATGAACACGGCCACCTGCGCTGCGGCGCCGCCGTGGGTGTGGGCCCCGATTATCTGGACCGCGCCAAAGCCCTGATTTCCGCCGGAGCGGACGCCCTGTTCATTGACGCCGCCACAGGACACACGACCCGCGTGATGG
>OHWM01000668.1_pt1 | contig 16258 bp, 15 predicted proteins | sample 1579731 | NCBI WGS metagenome assembly OHWM01 (sample SAMEA3882510, study PRJEB24775) | human gut metagenome | biome: human-associated habitat; feature: intestine environment; material: feces | place: Netherlands | collected 2009/2010
ATAGAAAGATATGCTAAAATAGAAAAAGATGTTGTTATAAAAACTGTACTGGAAAAGAAGCAGCGTACAGACAGATGTATGGACTGGAGGTTCAAAAAAAGAATGAGAGAGAATAATCTAGAGAGGTTTATCAAAGCGCAGGAATCAGAATTTAAGACAGCTCTTGCAGAGATTAAGAGTGGACATAAGAGAAGTTGCTGGATGTGGTACATTTTTCCGCAGATTCAGGGGCTGGGGAGTAGCGGTACTGCAATGTACTACGCTATTGAAGACTATGAAGAAGCTAAAGCATATATAGAAAACGCGGTGACAAATGCACATTTAAGAGAGAGTTCAGAGGCACTTTTGCAACTGGAATCAGATGATGCAACCAGAGTCATGGGATGGCCTGATGATCTGAAACTGCGTTCGTCAATGACGTTGTTTGCGCTGGCGGCAAAAGAGAATGAAGTCTTTCGGAGAGTACTGGATAAGTTCTTTGATGGAAAATTAGATGCGCAGACAGTAGATATCCTGGATATGAGATATCTGGTGATGAGAATTGATGAACCGGATTTTGGATGTGAAGGAAGACCGGACGGGGTAGAACCAATGGCTAAAGTAACCCTTCTGAAGCTGAAAAGTGAAGAAGAGATTCAGTTAGAGATTCCGGATGCGGAACTTTATCAGAAGGAGATTAATGAGGGCAATGAAGTGGCATTCAGTCCGGATGGGGTTATATTAAAACTTTCATAAACTATATGAAGCTATATGTGTGAAGCGTGGGGAGAACGTAAAAATGTGTGAAAAAGATCGCGTATGTGCTACATGAAAGGGGAGAGTGTAAAAATATGAAAAATAAAAAGGAAAAGAAGCAGGAAGAGGAAGAGCTGACCGGTATGGCGGCTGTATGGGATTATCTGAAAACATTTCTGATCATATTCTGTGTTGTATTTGCAATGAACAAACTGGTGTATATCAATGCCGTGATTCCGTCGGAATCTATGCAGAATACGATTATGAAAGGAGACCGGGTGCTGGGAAACCGTCTGGCATATATCAAAGATGATCCAGAGAGATATGACATTGTAATCTTCAAATATCCAGATGATCCGTCCAAGATTTTTATCAAGCGCGTGATCGGACTGCCAGGAGAGACGGTTACCGTGAAAGACGGGAAGATTTACATTGATGGAAAAGAGCAGACACAGGCGGTAAGCTTCTGCCCGGAAGAGATGGCAGGAAGCTTCGGACCTTATGAAGTTCCGGAAGATAGTTATTTTGTAATGGGGGATAACCGGAACAATAGTCTGGATTCCAGATACTGGGATAACACGTATGTAAAGAAAGAGGCAATTCTGGCCAAAGCAGGATTCCGGTACTGGCCGCTTAATAAAGTTGGATTTGTAAATAAATCTGCAGAAAAATAGTTGCAATTGTTTTCTGTGTTTTATATAATGAATAAAGTTTTGCGAGAAAAGGCTCTGAAGCGATATCAGGGTCTTTTCTTAACGTAAACACATAGAAGGCAGCTTGAAGATGAAAGATAGCGATATACACAGATGGATATACACAGATGACGGAAAAGGAGGAAAACAGGATGGAAAAAGATATGACGGCCGGCACTCCCGGGAAGATCATTTTCAATTTTACAATGCCGATCTTTATCGGTAATATTTTTCAGCAGTTTTATAATATGGCAGATACGGTGATCGTCGGGAAATTTGTCGGTAATGCGGCACTGGCGGCGGTAGGAGCATGTGGAACACTGGTATTTCTGATCATTGGCTTCCTGCAGGGAGTTACGGCGGGATTTACGGTTGTTACAGCACAGCACTTCGGAGCCTGAAACATGAAGGCGATGAAGAAGTCTGTGGCATCCGGTGCGGTACTTACAGGGATCGTAACCGTTATTCTTACATTGCTGAGCATGATCAGTATGGCGAAGGTGCTGCATCTGATGAATACACCGTCAGACATGTATGGAGAAGCTTACGGATATATTATGGTCATTTGCGGCGGGATTGTGGCACAGGCACTTTACAATTATCTTGCAAGTGTATTAAGGGCACTGGGCGATAGTAAGCGTCCGCTTTATTTTCTTGTGATTGCGGCACTTTTGAATATTGTGCTGGATCTGGTGTTTATCATTGTATTTGGAATGGGAGCGGCAGGGGCAGCCTATGCGACAGTGATCGCACAGGGAATTTCGGGAATCCTGTGTCTGCTATATATTGCAAAGAAGGTTCCCGCACTGTATCTTCATAGAGAAGACTGGGAAATAGATAAGAATCTGGCCGGATGGCAGCTGAAGATCGGACTTCCGATGGCATTCCAGTATTCCATCACGGCGATAGGAACGATTGTTGTACAGTCTTGCCTGAATATCCTCGGTTCTACAGCTGCAGCCGGATTTGCGGCAGCAAGCAAGATCGAGCAGGTGTTTACGCAGGCCTACGTTGCGCTTGGTACAACGATGGCGACTTACTGTGCACAGAATATGGGGGCAGGGAAATATACGAGAATCCGTAAAGGATTTAAGAGTGCAACATTGATTGGATTTATTTATGCGGTTGTGACAGGTGTGATTATTTTCTTTGTCGGAAAATATATGACGATATTCTTTGTATCAGAGAATGTAAATCAGATCATGGAATATGTGGATATTTATTTGAGGTGTGTAAGCGTGTCATTCCTGCCTCTTGTTATTGTTAATTTGTATAGAAACGGAATTCAGGGAATGGGATATGGACTGCTTCCGATGACAGCGGGGATTGCAGAACTTGTCGGACGGAGCGGTGCATCGCTGATTGCATCACATTTTGGCAGCTATATGGGAATCTGTCTGGCATCTCCGGCGGCATGGGTGCTGGCGGGAACACTTCTTCTTATTATGTACTTTGAGATCATGAAAGGAAAGAAAGACAGAAATTTGAAAAATAGATAGAAAACTGAAAAGCAACTTGTTATAATAAAATGTACGAATGAACATAGAAACATTGATGGGTGAAACAGCATGAATCAAAGAGTAATAAAAAAAGTCCGCTGTAATATCTGTTCAGCGGGATGTCCGATCGATGCTTATGTAGAAGAAGGAACGCTTGTGTCGGTAGAAGGCAGCCGGGATCTTCCGGGGCAGAGTGGAGGATTATGTTCTAAAGGAGCTGCTTCCAGGCAGTATGTTTATAACAAAGACAGGATTCTGTATCCGATGAAACGGATCGGAAAAAAAGGAAGCGGGGAATTTGAACGCATATCCTGGGATGAAGCGTATCGGATGATTGCAGAGAATCTTCTCAGGATCAAAAAAGAATATGGTCCGCAGGCGGCAGCATTTTATGCGGGATATCCGAAATGGTACAGACCGGCACTTCTGCGGCTTGCCAATGCTTACGGGTCTCCGAATTACTGTACGGAATCCAGTACCTGTTTTCAGTCGGCGGCAATGGCATGGAGATCTATTTATGGAAATGACATCTGCTTTCCGGATCTGATGCATGCACAGACGGTTCTCGTATGGAGTAACAATCTGTATCATTCCAATGTGGGAATGGCAAGACCTTATCAGTCGTTAAAAGCACGTGGGGCGAAGATCATAGCCGTAGATCCAAGAGAGACCGTAACGACACAGGTAGCGGATATCCACTTGAAACTTCTGCCGGGAACGGACGGAGCACTTGCGCTGTCTATGGCACAGGTGATCATAGAAGAAGGGCTGTATGATAAAGAATTTGTAGAAAAATATGTATATGGTTTTGAAGAGTACAAAGCGTATGTGAATCAGTTTCCACCGGAAAAAGCAGAGAAGATCACCGGTGTAGATAAGAAACTGATCCGTGAAGCTGCCAGAATGTATGCATCTAACGGGCCTGCTGGGGTGATGTTTTCGGCATCTCCGGTTGTACATAATATCAATGGAATGCAGAATTACCGGGCAGTGATGTGTCTGATCGCACTTACCGTCAACTATGATATCCCGGGTGGCAATCCGTCAAGACCAGGTCCGGTGTCTCCTTGCAATGAATATGGAAAAGTAAAACGGCTAGATACGATAGAAGCCATCGGTGAGAAAGATTTTCCGGCATGGTTTGATCTCCCGTGTGAGGAAGCGCAGTGTACAAGAATTGCAGATTATATTCTGAAGGAAGAACCATATCCGTTGAAAGCTGTGGTGGGATTCGGCCTGAACCACAGAATGTGGCCGGAGCCGGAGCATTTTCAGAAAGCATTAAAAGCGCTGGACTTTTATGTGAATGTAGATCTGTTTTTCTCGGATTCAAGCAAGATGGCAGACCTGGTTCTTCCGGCAGCGTCTTCCTTTGAACGAGATGTTGTGCTGAATGGACGGGGAGGAATGTTCTTCCTGTCAGAAAAAGCAATCGAACCGATCGGAGAGGCGAAGAATGATATTGAGATCATGATCGGCATGCTTCGTGCCATGCAGTTACATGATGAAGCATTGGAACATGGCTATGAGAAATATATGGAATATATTCTGGAGCCATCCGGTGTCACACTGGAGGAATTGCGGGCGCATCCGGAAGGGGTAAAAGGACGTGTGATCATTTCGCCGGCATTTAAGAGATATGAAAAAGAAGGCTTTCATACACCATCCGGTAAGGTGGAATTTGTATCACAGATACTCGAACGTTACAAAGACAGTCACGGATATTCCGGACTTCCGGAATACAGAGATTTCCGTGAGGTGTCAGGCATGGACAGGGAAGCATATCCACTGATTCTGAATACCGGTTCCAGAAAACCACAGCTTTTCCATGCAAGAACATACCGGGTACCGTGGCTTGCAGGACTTGAAAAGGCAACACTGGTAGAGATTCATCCGGAAGATGCGAAAAAGTATGATATTGCAGATGGTGACATGGTGAGGGTATCTTCCCCGGTGGGAAGTATCTGCGGAATTGCGGCGGTTTACCTGAATAGCCAGCCGGGAATTGTACACGTCTATCATGGCAATGCAAAGGGTGAGGCAAATGATCTGATAGACAGAAATTATCTGGATCCAATTTCAGGATTCCCGGGATATAAAAGTTATTTCTGTAAAATCGAGAAAGAAAAAGGCGAGGTGAAGGCATGAGTTACCGATTAAAATTTGATCCGGATAAATGTGTCGGCTGTTATGCCTGTCATATAGCCTGTCTGGATGCACACCATGATGTGGAAGATGTAGATGCAAAGAGCCATCGGACGGTCAAAAAGGTAGTGAAAAATCAGTTTGAAAAGAATATCTGTCCGGGCTGTGCTCACTGCGGTATCTGTATCAAAGCCTGTCCGGTGCAGGCAATTTACAAAGATCCGAAGACTGGATTTGTACTGACAGACAAAGAAAAATGTATTGGATGTCATGCCTGCGAAAAGGTCTGCCCGAAAGACGTGATCCATTTTGACAAGGATGGAAAAATGGAAAAGTGTGACGGGTGTATTGAAAGAATCAGGGAAGGGCGGGAACCTGCCTGCGTCAGAGTCTGTTTTCCCGGTGCGATTACACTGGAATAAAGACGAATAGATAAAAAGGTGAGACTGATAAAAGTAAGAATAGATGAAACTGGATAAAGCTAAGTAAAGAGAGATAAGGATAAAGGCGTATGTTAAAAATCAAGGAATATGTGAAGGCAGAAAGTCTGGAACAGGCATATGAACTGAACCAGAAGAGGACGAACTGCATTCTGGGCGGTATGTTGTGGCTTAAGATGTCGAACCGGAATGTACAGAAAGCGATTGATCTGTCCGGACTCGGTCTGAATCAGATCGAAGAGACAGAAGAAGAATTCCGGATCGGATGTATGACGACACTCCGTGAACTGGAATGTCATGAAAGATTGAACCAATGGTGTGAAGGCGCAGTAAAAGATGCGGTCAGTGATATTGTCGGCGTACAGTTCCGGAATCTTGCAACGATTGGTGGAAGTATATTCGGACGCTATGGATTTTCGGATGTACTGACGGTGTTTCTTGCAATGGACAGTTACGTAGAACTGTATAAAGGAGGGATTGTTCCATTACAGGAATTTGCGCAGATGAAAAGAGACAATGACATTTTAGTCAGAGTCATTGTAAAAAAGGATCAGAGAAATATGATCTATCTGGCACATAGAAATTCCAAGACAGATTTTCCGGTATTGACATGTGCGGTTTCAGTAAATGCTGAAAATGGATGCGTATGTATCGGTGCAAGACCGCAGAAGGCGGTCCGACTGGAACTGACAGAAGCAGTCAGAGAAAAAGTATGGAGTGGTGTCTGTACTGAAGAAGAGATGAAGAAAGAGGCAGAATGCATTGCTTCACAGGTGAAGACGGACAGTAATATGCGCGCCGGCAAAGAATACAGAAGCCGTCTGGCATATGTTCTGATCCGCAGGACATTGGAAGCACTGAATGCAAAAGGAGGAGATCAGTAGGATATGAAAGTAAAGATTCTTTTAAATGGGACAATGAGAGAAGCGGAAATATCCAGCGATCAGCTTCTGATCGATTTTGTCAGGGATCATGGATGCTATAGTGTAAAACGTGGATGTGAGACGTCGAACTGCGGTCTGTGTACAGTGTTTGTAGATGATAAACCGGTATTATCCTGTTCGATGCTGACAGCCAGAGTCGACGGATGCAAGGTAGATACGTTAGAAGGACTTCAGGAAGAAGCAAAAGAATTCGGTGCATTTGTTGCAGATCAGGGTGCAGAACAGTGCGGTTTCTGCAATCCGGGAATGATCATGAATGCAATTGCCATGTTCCGCGAGAATCCGGAGCCGACAAGAGAAGAGATCAAGGCATATCTTGCGGGAAATCTTTGCAGATGTTCCGGATATGAAGGACAGCTTCGTGCAATGGAAGCATTTATCGAATACAGAAAGAAAGGAGAAAGATCATGAAAGCAGTCGGACAACCGATAAGAAAAAAAGACGCAATGGCACTGGTGACAGGAAAACCGGTATTCATGGATGATCTTGCTCCAAAGGACTGCCTGATCGTAAAGGTACTCCGAAGCCCGCATGCCAATGCGATCGTAAAATCAGTAAAGACAGATGTGGCAAAAAGAGTGCCGGGGATCGAAGATATCTACACGTGGGAAGATGTACCACATGAAAGATTCACCACAGCGGGACAGACATATCCCGAACTCAGTCCGTATGACCGTTTGATCCTTGACCAGCATGTCAGATATGTGGGAGATCCTGTGGCAATCGTGGCAGGAGAGAATGAAGCGTGCGTGGATAAGGCACTTAAGATGTTGAAAGTAGAGTATGAAGTACTTCCGGCAGTACTGGATTTCCATACGGCAAAAGATAACGAAGTACTGGTACATCCGGAAGACAACTGGAAGGCACTTTGCCAGGTCGGCGCAGATAATAAGCGGAACTTATGTGCATGTGACAGCACTGAAGACGGGAATGTAGAGGCAGTGCTGGCTGACTGTGATGAAGTTGTGGAAGGCACCTATCATGTAAGAGCAGCGCAGCAGGCCATGATGGAGACATTCCGTACGACATGCTTTATGGATGCTTATGGAAGACTGAATATCTTAAGCTCTACACAGATTGTATATCATGTAAGACGTATCATTTCCAATGCACTTGGAATTCCGAAATCCAGGATCCGTGTCAGCAAACCGAGAATCGGAGGCGGATTTGGTGCAAAGCAGTCGGTCGTGGCGGAATTATTCCCGGCATTTGTCACATGGAAGACGGGAAAAGCTTCGAAGATGATCTTTACAAGAGAGGAATCGCAGATCGCATCGTCTCCGAGACATGAGATGGAAGTACATGTCCGTCTGGGTGCATCGAAGGAAGGAAAGATCCGTGCGATCGATGTATATACACTGTCGAATACAGGCGCTTACGGAGATCACGGACCGACGACTGTTGGATTGTCCGGTCATAAATCGATCCCGTTGTATAGTTCGGCAGAAGCACACCGTTTTACATACGATGTTGTGTATACCAATCATATGGCTGCCGGAGCATACAGAGGATATGGCGCGACACAGGGAATCTTTGCAGTGGAATCTGCAGTAAATGAAATGGCAGAACGATTACATATCGATCCGGTAGAATTCCGTCTAAAAAATATGGTAAGAGAAGGCGATGTGATGCCTGCATATTACGGCGAGACGGCACAGAGCTGTGCACTTGACCGCTGCCTGGAGCGGACTGCGGAACTGATCGGCTGGAAGGACAAGTATCCGTGTAAAGACATGGGAAATGGTAAAGTTCGAAGCGTCGGTATTGCAATGGCAATGCAGGGGTCCGGAATCTCGGGCGTAGACGTCGGCTCCGCAACAATCAAGATGAATGATGACGGATTCTATACACTGATGATCGCGGCAGCAGATATGGGAACCGGATGCGATACGATCCTGGCACAGATGGCAGCAGAGTGTCTGGACTGTCCGGTGGAAAGAATTGAAGTACTCGGTGCCGATACAGATGCGTCGCCATATGATTCCGGATCTTATGCGTCAAGTACTACGTATATAACAGGTAAGGCAGTAGAAAAAGCATGCCAGAAGCTGATTGCCAGAATCCTTGAGATTGCATCAGGAATGCTGGAGGCACCTGTGGAAGAACTGGTATTTGCAAGCGATCATGTAGAATGGCCGAAAGAACAGAAGAGTGTATCATTGGAAGATATCGGTACGAAATCCATGTGCGGTAATGGCTGTGCGCTTGAGGTGACAGAAAGTAATACGTCTCCGACATCACCGCCGCCATTCATGGCAGGGGCAGTAGAGATCGAACTCGACAAAGAGACCGGTCATGTGGAAATCCTGGATTATAAGGCTGTCGTAGACTGTGGAACCGTTGTCAACCCGAATCTTGCAAGAGTGCAGGCAGAAGGCGGGATTGTACAGGGGATCGGAATGACGCTTTATGAGAATATCCAGTATAATGAAAAGGGAAGAATGCTGAATAACTCATTCATGCAGTATAAAGTACCATCCAGAAGAGATATGGGAAATCTGCAGGTCGAATTTGAAAGCAGTTATGAACCGACCGGTCCATTCGGTGCCAAATCCATCGGAGAGATCGTAATTAACACTCCGGCACCGGCGCTTGCACAGGCGATTGCGAATGCAACCGACATCTGGTTCAAAGATCTTCCAATCACCAGCGAACAGATTGCAATGGGCGTTCTGGAGAAAGAACTGGAAAAATAAAATATATTAGAAAAATATATAGTGAAACTACTTGCAATCAGACGCAAAAGTTATTACAATATTGGGTAACGTTTAGAAAAATATGTGGAGGCCGCTAAGATGCAGTTATTAAAAGACAGAATCCGCAAGGATGGCAAGATAAAAGAAGGGAATGTCTTAAAAGTGGACAGCTTTCTGAATCATCAGATGGATGTAAAGTTATTTCAGGAGATTGGAAAAGAATTTAAGAGAAGATTTGCAGATGAAGAGATCACAAAGATTCTTACCATAGAAGCTTCCGGTATCGGCATCGCATGTGTTGCAGCAGAAGTATTTGATGTTCCTGTTGTATTTGCTAAGAAGACACAGACCAAGAATATTGCCGGAGATGTGTACACTACAAAAGTAGAATCATTTACACACGGAAGAGTGTATGACATTATTGTTTCCAAAGAATTCCTCGGAAAAGGTGACAAGGTACTTCTGATCGATGATTTCCTTGCGAATGGAAAAGCTCTGGAAGGACTTGCAGAACTGGTTACAAAGTCAGGAGCCGAGCTTGTCGGAGCCGGAGTTGTGATCGAGAAGGGATTCCAGGTCGGAGGAGATATCATCCGTTCCAAAGGTATTCATCTGGAGTCATTGGCGATCGTAGAAAGCATGGATGAAAAGACAGGAGAAGTGGTTTTCCGCGATTAATAGATAAAAATTCAAAGGATTTTTAAGGGAATGTGAGGCTTTCATATTCCCTTTTTTTTATTCCTATGCTATACTTTATGATAAGTATGTGAATGCATAAAGAGAACTTATGGTAAGGAGTAAGAACTTATGAAAAGAGTATTGTTAAAACTCAGCGGGGAGGCTCTCGCAGGCGATAAAAAGACAGGATTTGACGAAGCTACCTGTATGGGTGTAGCCAAGCAGGTAAAGCAGCTTGTAGATGATGGGGTACAGGTTGCAATCGTAACAGGTGGAGGTAACTTCTGGAGAGGAAGAACCAGTGAGACGATCGACCGTGTGAAGGCTGACCAGATCGGAATGCTTGCAACAGTTATGAACTGTATCTATGTATCTGATATTTTCCGTTATGCAGGCATGAAGACAGAAGTATTTACACCGTTCGTATGCGGTGCATTTACCACACTGTTTTCCAAGGATGCAGCAGTAGAAGCATTGAATGAAGGAAAAGTTGTATTCTTTGCAGGCGGAACAGGACATCCATATTTTTCAACAGATACAGGTGCAGTTTTAAGAGCCATTGAGATCGAAGCAGATGCAATGTTACTGGCAAAAGCAATTGACGGTATCTATGACAGTGATCCGAAGGTAAATCCGGAAGCGAAGAAGTACGATGAGATATCTATTCAGGAGATTATCGATAAGAAGCTGATGGCAGTAGATCTTACCGCTTCTATCATGTGTCTGGAGAATAAGATGCCGATGCTGGTATTCGGATTAAATGAGGAGAACAGCATTGTTGAGACAATGAAGGGTACATTTACAGGAACAAAAGTAACTGTATAAAAATGCAGATAAGCAGATAAAAGGAGATAACACTATGAATGAAAGATTAAAACCATTTGAAGAAAAAATGAAGAAAACAATCGGAAATCTGGACGGAGAACTTTCTGCAATCCGTGCAGGCCGTGCAAATCCGAACGTTCTGAATAAGATCATGGTAGACTATTATGGAACACCGACACCAATCCAGCAGGTAGCAAACGTATCCGTACCGGAAGCACGTATGATTCAGATTCAGCCATGGGAAAAGAAAATGGTAAGAGAGATTGAAAAAGCAATCATGACTTCAGATCTGGGGATTAATCCGACGAATGACGGAACAACTGTACGTCTTCTTTTCCCTGAATTAACAGAAGATCGAAGAAAAGAACTGGTAAAGTATGTTAAGAAAAAGGGCGAAGCAGCCAAAGTTGCGATTCGTAATATCCGTCGTGATGGAATCGATTCTGTTAAGAAACTGAAAGGTTCCGATGTGTCAGAAGATGAAATGAAAGATATGGAAGATGATCTTCAGAAACTGACAGACAAATATGTAAAAGAAGTTGATAAAGCTGTAGAAGCAAAATCAAAAGAGGTTATGACAGTATAAGACCTGTAAGAGATAAAAGCAGTATACAACAGGAGGGGGATAAGGTCCAGATGCTCTGGAAACTGTCCCCTCTGTTCTTGTATACCTATTGTTATTAGGAGGAAATAATCATATGAATGTGCCACAACATGTTGCGATCATATTGGATGGAAACGGACGCTGGGCAAAAGCAAAAGGAATGCCGCGCAATTACGGTCATGCACAGGGCAGTAAGAATGTAGAGCGTATCTGCGAAGAAGCGTGGAGAATGGGCATTAAATATCTGACGGTCTACGCATTTTCCACAGAGAACTGGAATCGTCCGGACGATGAAGTCAATGCTCTGATGAAGCTGCTTCGTAATTACATGAAGACCTGTCTGAAAACGGCTGCAAAGAATGATATGAAAGTCCGCGTGATCGGGGATATCACAAGACTGGATGAAGACATTCAGAAGAGAATTCTGGAACTGGAAGAAGCAACAAAGAATAATGGCGGTCTGAATTTCCAGATCGCGATTAATTATGGAAGCCGTGATGAGATGATCCGTGCGATCCGTAAGATTGCAAAAGACTGCGTGGATGGAAAAGTGGATCCGGCTGAGATCAAAGAAGAAACATTTGAGCAATATCTGGATACAAAAGGAATCCCGGATCCGGATTTGATGATCCGTACCAGCGGGGAGCTTAGGCTTTCCAATTATCTGTTATGGCAGCTTGCCTATACAGAATTTTATTTTACAGATGTTCCGTGGCCGGATTTCAGTAAAGAAGAGCTGGAAAAGGCGATTGAAACATACAATCACCGTGACAGACGTTATGGTGGTGTGAAGGAGGAAGAAGAACAGAATGTTTAAGACGAGATTATTAAGTGGGATTGTTCTGGTTATCATCTTAATTGCAACGGTTGGAACCGGCGGTGGTTTACTGTTTGGATTTCTGGCACTGATCAGTCTGATCGGACTGTCAGAGCTTTATAAAGTTGTGGATGTGCAGAACAAGATATTAGGACTTACCGGTTATCTGGGAGCTGTTGTATATTATGGAATTTTATATACCGGACAGATGCAGTATGTGACACTTCTTACGATTGCATTTCTGGTAGTACTGATGGCGGTGTATGTGTTTTCATTCCCGACATTTAAGGCAGAGCAGGTAATGACGGTGTTCTTTGGCGTATTCTATGTTGCAGTGATGTTGTCTTATGTGTACCAGACCAGAATGCTGGAAGACGGAGCCGTTGCAGTATGGCTGATCTTTTTAAGCTCCTGGGGGTGTGATACCTGTGCGTACTGTGCAGGCATGCTTCTTGGAAAACACAAGATGGCACCGAAGTTAAGCCCAAAGAAATCCGTAGAAGGCGGAATCGGCGGAATTGTCGGAGCTGCATTACTGGGTGCAATCTTTGCAGTTGCAGCAAATAAGATTACAGGAGCTGGTGTGAATCCGGCACAGTATGCGGTTATTTGCGGAGTCGGCGGTATGATCTCGCAGATCGGAGATCTGGCAGCTTCAGCAATCAAACGTAATCATGATATCAAAGATTACGGGAAACTGATCCCGGGACATGGCGGAATCCTTGACAGATTTGACAGTGTTATCTTTACAGCACCGATCATTTATTATCTTGCAACATTCCTTGCAGGAAGATTGTAGGAGGTAAGTATGAAAAAGATAGCAATTTTAGGTTCTACAGGTTCCATTGGAACACAGACCCTGGAAGTGGTAAGAGAGAATGGAGATATCGAAGTACTCGGACTGGCTGCAGGCAGCAATATCAAGATGCTGGAAGAACAGATCAGGGAATTCCACCCACAGATCGTGGCTGTATGGTCGGAAGAAAAAGCAGACGAATTACGTGTTAATGTAGCAGATACAGATACAAAGATTGTTGCAGGCATGGATGGACTTCTGGAAGTTGCAACGATGAAGGGAACAGAGATCCTTGTAACGGCTGTTGTCGGTATGATCGGTATCCGTCCGACAATTGAGGCAATCAAAGCAGGAAAAGACATTGCACTTGCCAATAAAGAGACGCTGGTAACGGCAGGACATATCATTATGCCGCTGGCAAAAAAGATGGGAGTATCCATTCTTCCGGTGGACAGCGAGCACAGTGCAATCTTCCAGTCTTTACAGGGAAATGATCAAGGAGCACTTCATAAGATCCTTCTGACAGCATCCGGCGGACCGTTCCGTGGAAAGAAATCGGAAGAACTGATGGAGATCAAGGTGGAAGATGCATTGAAGCATCCTAACTGGTCAATGGGACGTAAGATCACGATCGATTCATCTACAATGGTAAACAAAGGTCTTGAAGTTATTGAAGCCAAGTGGTTATTTAATGTAGATGTGGATCAGGTACAGGTTGTGGTACAGCCGCAGAGTATCATTCATTCGATGGTAGAGTATGTAGACGGCGCAATTATTGCAGAACTTGGAACACCAGATATGAAGCTCCCAATCCAGTATGCACTGTATTATCCGGAAAGAAGATTCCTTCCGGGGGACAGAGTAGATTTCTGGACACTGGGTAAACTGGAATTTGAGAAGCCGGATACAGACACATTCTACGGACTGGAACTTGCATATGAAGCAGGAAGAAAAGGCGGAAGTCTTCCGACTGTATTCAATGCGGCAAATGAACTTGCAGTCAGCCAGTTCCTCAACAGAGAGATCAAGTATCTGGAAATCACGGAGATCATTGAGGACTGTATGAAAGCGCATAAGAATATTGAAAATCCAACGCTGGAACAGATTCTGGAGACAGAAGCAGCGACCTATGAGAGAATCAACAGCAGGAGGTAACAGTAAATTTGGGAATTATATTAGCAATCTTATTATTCAGCTTCATCATATTTTTTCATGAGCTGGGTCATTTCTTACTGGCGAAGAAAAATGGAATTGATGTAGATGAGTTTGCTATAGGAATGGGACCGGCAATCTATTCAAAAGAATATAAAGGGACCAAATACGCCGTGCGTATCCTTCCGATCGGAGGGTTCTGTGCGATGGGGGAAGACGAAGAAACGAATGATTCGCCGAACAATTTTAATAACAAATCTGTCTGGGCGAGAATCTCTGTCATAGCGGCAGGGCCTGTGTTCAACTTTATCCTGGCTTTTATATTTGCCGTGATCATTACAGCGATGGTCGGCTATGATAAGCCGGTGATCGGAGCAGTAGAATCAGGCTATCCTGCTGCAGAAGCAGGCCTGAAAAAAGGTGATGAGATCGTACAGATGGGAAACAAAAAGATCCATATCTTCCGTGAAGTCAGCTTTTACAATCAGTTTCATTCTAATGAGGATGTGGCTGTTACCGTGTTAAGAAACGGAAAAGAAAAGACGGTCACACTGACACCGAAGATGGATAAAGAACTGGGCTATAAGAGATTAGGAATAGGAAGTTCCGGTTATAGCAAGGCAAATCTGTTGACGGCTTTTCAATATGGCGGATATGAAGTGAAATTCTGGATATGTACAACTGTCGATAGCTTAAAGATGCTTGTGACAGGCCAGATTGGAGTAAATGAACTTTCGGGCCCTGTGGGAATTGTAAGTACTGTAGATACAACCTATAAAGAAAGCCGTTCTTATGGAGTATTTGCAGTTGTGGTACAGATGTTAAATATGGCAATATTGTTGTCTGCGAATCTTGGTGTTATGAATTTGCTGCCACTCCCGGCATTAGATGGGGGACGTCTGGTATTTCTTTTTGTGGAGGCAATCAGAGGAAAACGTGTGCCACCAGAGAAAGAGGGATATGTACATCTGGCAGGAATCATACTATTGATGTTGTTGATGGTATTTGTAATGTTTAATGATATTAATAGAATATTTTTGGGCAGGTAGAAGTGCTGGCAGATCTATCAAAAAATCATCCCCCTTAGGTAGAAAATAGATAAAGTCTACTTAAGGGGGACTTTTGATACCAAAGTATACAAAAGAGAGCATTATTTGTTTTCAGAATTACATTCCGGCAAACCGGTAATACTGGTTAGCAGTGATAATATTCCGGCCAGCATGGATGTGGAAATTACTAATTTCGTGTCTATCTGCCCAAGTACAGTTACGGTTCCAATTGTTGCTATGGCGGTCTGCGCGACAGTCTTTATTGCCCTGATACCGGCACATTTAGCCCATTTTTTCCAATCTTTTGCTTTCATGTTACCATCCTTTCTTTTCAGGGTTGATTAAGCCGTTTATCATTAGAGCGATTCGATTATTATCCATACAGTTCAGCAATTCGTGATACGCCTACGTAAATTTCGGAAATTTTATACCATGTAGTATAATCGACTGTTCCGGTCTGTGGCAGTCCGAATACTTTCTGGAATGTACGGACTGATTCTGCAGTTGCAGGTCCGTAAATCCCGTCAGCAGTAATTTTCGGAATAGCAGGATAAGCACCTGCTATGACATTTAATTGTTCCTGCATCTGCAAAACCTTATTGCCGGAAGAACCAATTTCCAGAGTATAGCCAGGCCAGGAGGATGGGATGCCGGAGATGGCTTCGGCGGTGTTAATGTACATGTCGTCACCGTAGTAGTAACGGAGAATTTCGATAGGGGAATAGCCCTGGTCGCCTAAGGATTTGGATCCCCATTGGGTCATCCAATTCGGACATTGTACCTGCCGTCCGTCACAATACTGCGTCAGTATCGGCTGCTTGACATTCGGTCTGGAAAGATAATCGGCAAACAATTCATCCACTATCACAGAGATCGTATCATAGATATTCCGTTCCGGAATCCATTTGTGATCAAATGCGGTTGAAGAAGTGATCGTAAAATCATATCCGCGGTTCCGGTAAAATTCTGTATATACCCGGTTCAGAGTAAAAGACATGATTGCCAGTACGTTTGCCCGGATGGTATCCTCCGGCCAGGTCGCATAGATTTCACTGGAAGCTACATTTTTGATATAATCCTTATACTTCACATAATAGTTTTTGGCAGTGGAGTCGCGTGGACTTCCATCATGAACTACGATGTATTCCGGGACCACGACGCGGCTTAAGACAATCTCTCCGGATTC
>OHWM01000669.1_pt1 | contig 16220 bp, 14 predicted proteins | sample 1579731 | NCBI WGS metagenome assembly OHWM01 (sample SAMEA3882510, study PRJEB24775) | human gut metagenome | biome: human-associated habitat; feature: intestine environment; material: feces | place: Netherlands | collected 2009/2010
TCCATGTAAACAGCTTGCCCAGCGCCGCCCGGATGCCGGAATTGGCAAGGGACAGAGGGATGGCCCCCTCCAGCACGCCCTGTGGGCAGAGGTATTTACAAAAGAACGGATTACCCATGCCTACATCGTTTACAAGGAACGCCGGCAGCAGGAAGACCATCACCAGCAGTACAGCGTACTTGAGATAGGTCAGGGGCTTGAGTTTCTTTGTGGAGAGCTTCTTCGTCGGGATTTTATGCAGCAGTTCCTGAAACCAGCCGAAGGGACACAGAAAACCGCAGATAAAACGTCCCAGCAGGACTCCCAGCAAAATGAGGAAACCTGTGATATAATAGGAAAAGCTGAACTTGGAAGACCCAACCACCGCCTGAAACGCACCGATGGGACAGGCACCGGAGGCCGCTGGGCAGGAGTAGCAGTTCAACCCCGGCACGCAGACGTTTTTCCCTGCGCCCTGATACAGGCCTCCTTTGAGGAAGTTCGGCAGGTGCAGGTTGGTCAATAAGGCTGCCCCCGCCTGTATCCAGCCCCGGAAGCGGGACAGGAGTTGTGACGCGCCCGAAGATTTCTTACCCAATGCCCACACACTCCAGACATAATTTAATTGCTTTGCTCAGCACCGTCGCCGTCTCGCCGCGCCATACGCCGAAACACAGCATAGCGATACCCACAACCAGCAACGCGGCCTGCACCGCCGACTTTTTTACATGGCTCAATTCCATCACCCTTTCACTTTTTCTGCCACCATCATAGCGCAAGAGAGTTAAAGTCACTGTTAAGAACGAAAATTTAATGCAAACCTTATCTAATTTTGCTATAATTAAAACAACATAAAAAAGAATAAAAAAGGAGGGCTCTCATGCACCTTTTAGTAATTGAAGACGAACGCGCCCTGTGTGAAACCATCGTCCGCAGCCTACGGCGCCAAGCATACAGCGTGGACTGCTGCTACGACGGGGAGAAGGCGTTGGAGCTTCTGGGCGTGGAACGCTACGATCTGGTGCTGCTGGATCTGAACCTGCCGGGGAAGGACGGCATGACAGTGCTGCGCACCCTGCGGCAGACCGACCGGGAGACAAAGGTGCTGATCCTCTCCGCCCGGGGTGAGGTGGAGGACAAGGTGGAGGGGTTAGATGCCGGGGCCAATGATTATCTGGCAAAGCCTTTTCATCTTGCTGAGCTGGAGGCTCGCATTCGCAGCCTGACCCTGCGGCAGTTCACCCAGCAGGATGTACTGCTGACCTGCGGGGACCTGACCTTTGACACCCGCTCCCGTACCACCACCGCCAACGGGCAGACGCTGACGCTCACCCGCAAGGAAACAGGGATACTCGAATACCTGATGGTGCATCAGGGACGGCCCGTGAGTCAGGAGGAACTGATGGATCACGTTTGGGACAACAGCGTGGACAGCTTCAGCAATTCCATTCGCGTCCACATCTCCGCTCTGCGCAAAAAGCTCCGCGCCGCGCTGGGCTATGACCCCATCCGCAACCGCATCGGCGAGGGCTATCTGATGGGAGGCGAGGAGGAATGAAGCGACTTTCTTTGCAGTGGCGCATCACACTGATGTCCGTCCTGCTCATTGGCATCACCTGTGTGGTCATGAATTTGCTGCTCTGCTCCTCCGGTGTGTACTATATGGACACCATTGCGGACAGCTTACAGGGCGGCAGCACGGTGATCCTGAATGAGGGCGGAGCGGCGAGCTTTGACCCGGAACTCATAGCGCCCAACGAGGAGTTGACCATCGTCGTCGATGGGGCGCAGGGGAGCTTCCGCACCACCAACTGGTACATCACGGCTGTGGTAACGCTGCTCAGCGGCATGCTGACCTATTTTGTCAGCGGACGCGCGCTCAAGCCCCTGCGAAGCTTTGCCTCGCATGTGGAGCAGGTGCAGCTGAACAATCTTGCCGATATGAGGATCGATGAAGAAGTCATTCCAGAATTCCAGCAGTTAAGCCACTCGTTCAACCAGATGCTGGAGCGGCTGAACAATGCCTTTGCCGCCCAGCGGCAGTTCACCGGCAATGCCGCCCACGAGCTGCGCACGCCGTTGACGCTGATGCAGGCGCAGCTGGACCTGTTTTCCTCAGAGCACCCCGACGTGCTGCCGGAGACTGCGGAGTTTCTCGCCCTCCTGCGGGAGCAGACGGAACGGCTGACCCGGCTGACCAAGACTCTGCTGGAGATGAGCAATCTGCGGCAAGTGGCACGGAACGAGCGGATCCAGCTCGCTCCCATGATCGAGGAGATCTTTACGGATCTCGCGCCACTGGTGGAAAAGCGCGGCATCACGCTGGAGGCGGATGGCGACGGCGTTATGACCGGCAGCGATGCGCTGATCTACCGGCTGATCTTCAACCTGACAGAGAACGCCGTCAAGTACAACCGCCCCGGCGGCTCGGTGAGGGTCTGCGTTACACAGGAAACGGAAAAACTCCTGATTCGCGTTTCTGATACCGGCTGTGGTATTCCGGAGGAGTATCAGCAGAGCATCTTCCAGCCCTTTTTCCGTGTGGATAAGTCCCGCAGCCGCGAGTACGGCGGTGCGGGGCTGGGGCTCTCGCTGGTGTGGGAGATCGCCAATCTCCACGGCGGCTCCGTTTGGGTGGAGGAGAGTTCGGAGAAAGGCACCACCATTGCGGTGGAGCTGCCGGTACAGTGATATTGCACTTGAAATCTCCGGTGAGCAGTTTGCAGAATACAGAATCTGTATCTCGTTACAAATAAATAGGCTGTGCAGCGGGAGCGACTTTCGGGTCGCTCCCGACTTTTACTGTGTTTCCGGTTCCCAAACCCGAAAAGGAAAGATGCGGTGGTTTGCAAAGTGAAATTGTCAGAAAGCGAAAAGCGCTGTGACAACGACCCCATAGCGTACGAAGAAGGCGATGAAATGCTTAACAAAAAATCCACCGGGGGCGTTCTGCCCCCGGCGGAAATAAGTTGCGCTTATGACGTTAGATTGGCGTTGGATATGCCGTTTAGTTATCCATATCCTCAAACGCTTCCAGCCCTTTTTTTGCCTCTGCCTTGGCGTCGCCGTGCTTGACGAAGCACATGGTCACAAAGCTCAGCGCCACAAACAGGGCGGCGTAGGGGAACAGCACACGGTAGTCAATGGCCCGCATCAGGGAGCCGGCCACGATGGGGGTTACCACCTGGGCGGCCATCGAGAAGGTGTAGTAGTACCCGGTAAACTTGCCGATGTCGCTGCCGCGGCACATCTCCACCACCATAGGCAGGGAGTTCACGTTGATGGCGGCCCAGGCAAGGCCCACCAGCGCAAACACCACGTACATAATGGGCTGGATGGAACTGTAAGTGGTGGTCAGCACGTAGCCCAGCATAAAGCAAGCGGCCAGCAGCACGATACCGCACTGAATAGTCCGCTTGCGGCCGATCTTAGCGGCCAGCGCACCGATGGGAATGTACGAGACAATAGCGCCCGCCGTGGCAACCAGCAGGCAGGTGGAGGCCCCGCCCAGGCCCTCGCCCATGACAGCCTCCACATACTTAGTAAACCACGTAGTAACGCCGTTATAGCCAATGAACCACAGCGAGATGGACACCAGCAGAAAGCTCAGGCTGCGCTTGACCGGCGCAGGCAGCACCTCGTGGCCGGTGCCGTCGTCAGTGGCAAGGTTCCACTCGGGATGAGCGGCTTCCAGCTTTTGGTTTTCTGCTTCCAGCTTGGGCTCCTTGATGGTCAGATACAAAACGACCACCGCCACAACCATGATCATCGAGACGATGAAGAACAGCGGCCGGTAGCTGACATGCTCCACGCCCTTGGTTTTGGACGCCGGGTACAGCACAGCCGCCAGCCCCAGGTACAAAATGCCGCCCACGGCGCCCATCAGGTTGATGATGGCGTTGGCGCGGCTGCGCAGGGGCTTGGGGGTCACGTCGGGCATCAGGGCCACGGCGGGGGAGCGGTAGGTGCCCATGGACACCAGCAGCAGCCCCAGCACAATAATGAACAGCACTAATATACCGGTGCTGGGGCTGGCGGCGTAGCGGTCGTCCAGCAGCGGGATCAGGTTCATCAAGATGGCTGCCGCTGCGGTGCCGCCCACGATAAACGGCATGCGCCGCCCGATGCGGGTGCTGGTCTTATCGGACAGCGCCCCGAAAAACGGCAGCAAAAACAGCGCCAGTACGTTGTCAGCAGCCATAATGGCACCGGCAAAGGTCTCGTTCAGCTTAAAGGTGTCGGTCAGAATTAAGGTCATAACGCTGTCGTACATCTGCCAAAACGTGCAGATCGACAAAAACGCAAGACCCACCAGAATGGTGCGGCGGCTGTTCAGCTTCACGGCGATTCTCCTAACTTTTGGGCGCAGTTGGCTCCTGTAATTGATTCTATTGTAGCATTGACTGTGCGAAATGTCTACAATTTTAACGTCACAGACGAGAACTTTGCTCGAAATTGACGAACAAAAGCGCATGCCCACCCGGATTATGAACATTTTCCAAACAATTTTGCAACCCTCTTGCATCCTGATGCAGGAGGGACTATTATTATCACGATGAAATAATTAGCACATGATAATAATTAACAGGAGGTGCTTTATGCCAGGTTCAGAGATCCCGGATCTGCAGGGTGTGTTTCGGTTTGTCTCGCGGCTGCACACAATGTCCAAGCGCGGCATGCGCGGCGCGTTGGCAGACTGTCCCAGATGCCACTTCGGCATGCTGGAAAACCTGCACATTCTAATCGAGCAGCGCGGCGCGGAGGGTGCAATTTATGTTTCCGAGGTGGCCCGTGCTATGCGGCAGCCTATGCCGGCCATTTCCCGTGGGCTGCGCATGATGGAGCAGGATGGCAGCATCGTGCGGGAAACTGATCCCAACGACCGGCGCAAAACTTTCGTGCGCATAACCCCGCAGGGCGAGCAGGCACGCCTGCAAAGCGAGGCGGCACTGAACGCCTACTTTGGCCGCATCATGGCACGGATGACACCGGAACAGATCGATCAGATGTACGCCCTGCGCGGTGTGCTGTTGGATGCAATTGAAGCAGAAAACGACGCCATGCAGAAAAAAATCAGCGCACAAAAACAGGGAGGACCCGTCGATGACGAAAATATTTAAACAGCTGGCACGCCATTGGGCGGCATGCCTGGCCGTGGCGGCCCTGCTGATCGTGCAGGCCTACTGCGACCTGTCCCTGCCGGACTACACAAGCAAGATCGTGGATGTTGGCATCCAGCAGGGCGGTATCGAAAGCCCGGTACCGTATACCGTCCGCGATACTACCCTGCAGGCATTGGAACTGCTGATGACCGAGGACGAGGCCGCCCTGGCCGCCCAGTGGTACAGCGAGCCTGACGCCGACGGTCTGCGTTATCTTTCTAAGGATGCCGACACTGCTGCGGCGGAGTTGGAATCTGCTTTCACCACACCCGATGTGGTGTTGTACATGGCTGCGGCCCAAAATGCTGCCCGGGTCGCCGGCAGTACCGAGACGGTGACCCCCACCACCTACGACCTGGATGCCGTCAGCCAGCAGTTTGCGGCGATGGCTCAGGCACCCGGCGCACGGGAGATGCTGCAAAACCAGCTTGCCGGGGCCATCTCCCAGCTGGATGGGACCGTGGCCGACAACCTTGCCAGCCAGGCCGTGCTGCTGGTTTCCCTTGAATACGAAGCCCAGGGCATCGCTCACGACGTGCAGATAGCGTATCTGCTGCGCATTGGCGGGCAGATGCTGGGCCTGACCCTGCTGATGGTTGCCGCCGCGGTGGCGGTAGGCTTCATCGCATCCCGCGTGTCGGCTGCTATTGGCCGCGACCTGCGCCGCGAGGTGTTCTCTACCGTTGTGGGCTACTCCAACGCGGAGATCGAAAAGTTTTCCACAGCGTCGTTGATAACCCGCACCACCAACGACATCCAGCAGGTGCAGTTCGTCTGTGTGATCCTGCTGCGCATGGTGGCCTATGCGCCTATTTTGGGTGTTGGCGGCATTTTGCACGTGGCAGCGGGCAATACCGGTCTTTCCTGGATCATCTTTGTGGCGGTGGCTGCGCTGCTGGTGCTTATCACCATCCTGATGAACGTGGCTATGCCGAAATTCAAGCAGATGCAGACGCTGGTCGACCGACTGAACCTTGTCAGCCGCGAGATCCTGACCGGCATCATGCCCATCCGCGCCTTCAGCCGCGAAAAGTTTGAGGAAGCCCGTTTTGATAAAGCCAACCGCGATCTGATGGGCACCCAGCTGTTTACCAACCGCACCATGGCTGCCATGATGCCTTTTATGACTCTCATCATGAACGGCACCAGCCTGCTTATCGTCTGGTTCGGCGGTAAGGCCATGGACCTGGGCAACATGCAGGTGGGCGAGATGATCGCTTTCATCACCTACACAATGCAGATCGTCATGTCCTTCCTGATGCTGGCGATGGTAGCCGTCATGCTGCCCCGTGCCGGTGTGGCAGCCGACCGTATCGACGAGGTCATCAAGACGCCGGCCACCATCCGCGACCCCGACGCCGCTACCGCAAAACCGGCGCTGGAACGCAAAAACTGGAATGGCGAAGTGGAGTTCAGGGATGTCAGCTTCCGCTATCCCGGCGCCGACAGCGACGCACTGGAGCACATTACCTTTACCGCCAGGCCCGGCGAGACCACGGCCATCATCGGCTCCACCGGCTGCGGCAAATCGACGCTTCTCAACCTGATCCCGCGCTTTTATGATGCCACCGGCGGTGCGGTCTGCATCGACGGCGTGGACGTGCGCGATATGCCCCAGGCCACGCTGCACGACCTGATGGGCTATGTGCCGCAAAAGGGCGTGCTGTTCAGCGGCACCATCGACAGCAACCTGAAATTTGCCGGCGAGCATATCACCGATGAGGACGTGCGTACCGCCGCCGGCATTGCCCAGGCCACCGAGTTTATCGATGCCAAGCCCGAGGGCTATGCAAGCCCCATTGCCCAGGGCGGCAGCAATGTCTCAGGCGGGCAGAAACAGCGTCTTTCCATTGCGCGTGCCATCGCTAAAAAGCCGCGCATCTACCTGTTTGATGACAGCTTCTCGGCGCTGGATTACAAGACCGACGTGGCCCTGCGCCGTGCCCTGAAAGCCCAGACAGACAACGCCACCGTCATCATTGTGGCCCAGCGAATCTCCACAGTGCTGCATGCCAACCGCATCCTTGTATTGGACGAGGGCTGCATCGTGGGCGACGGCACCCACGCCCAGCTGATGGAAAGCTGCCCCGAGTATCAGGAAATCGCCCGCAGTCAGCTGAGCCAGAAAGAATTGAACCTGTCGAAGGAGGGTGAGTGATATGCCAAGACCCGGACGCATGACCACCGAGCGCGCCAAAGACTTTAAGGGCAGCCTGCTGCAGCTGCTGCGGACGATGGGCAAGTATAAGCTTTCGCTCATCGTGGTCGTTGTTTTTGCCATTTTGTCTACCATATTTAATATAGCAGGCCCCAAAATTCTCGCCAAGGCCACCACGGCCCTGGCCACTGGCTGGATCGCCAAGCTGCGGGGCACCGGCGCCATCGACTTTGGCTACATCGGTAAAATTTTGCTGATCCTGTTGGGCATGTACCTGCTGTCCTCGGCGTTCAGCTTTATCCAGAGCTGGCTGATGAGCGGCCTGTCCCAGAAAGTCTGTTATGATTTCCGCCGTCAGATCAGTGAAAAGATCGACCGCCTGCCTCTGGCCTATTTTGAAAAGCGCACCGTGGGCGAAGTGCTCTCCCGCATCACCAACGATGTGGACACCCTGGGCCAAAGCCTGAACCAGTCGGTCACACAGCTGATCACCAGCGTGACCACCATGATCGGCGTGTTCATCATGATGCTGTCCATCAGTCCCAAAATGACGCTGATCGCACTGCTGATCCTGCCGGTCTCGTTGGCGCTGGTGCTGCTGGTGGTCAAATTCAGCCAGAAATATTTTAAGGCGCAGCAGGCAACGCTGGGCGTTGTCAATGGCCAGGTCGAGGAGATCTACTCCGGCCACAACGTCATCAAGGCTTTCAATCGTGAGAACGCCGTGCTGGCAGATTTCAATGCCGCCAACGATAAATTGTACGAATCCGCGTGGAAAAGTCAGTTCCTCTCCGGCCTGATGCAGCCCATCATGAACTTTGTGGGCAACCTGGGGTACGTGGCCGTAGCTGTGGCGGGCAGTATTTTTGCTGCCGCCGGTGCTATCACCATCGGTGACATCCAGGCGTTCATCCAGTACGTCAAAAACTTCACCCAGCCCATCCAGCAGTTGGCGCAGGTATCCAACATGCTGCAAAGCATGGCCGCCGCGTCGGAACGTGTGTTTGAATTTTTGGGCGAGGAAGAGGAGGACCAGCTGGCTGATCCGGCCTGCCGTGCCGACCCGGCCGCCATCGACGGCCAGGTCACCTTCGACCATGTCCGCTTTGGCTACACGCCGGAAAAGACCGTCATCCACGATTTCAGCTGCAAGGTCCGGCCCGGCCAGAAGGTGGCCATCGTCGGTCCCACCGGCGCAGGCAAGACCACTATGGTCAAGCTGCTGATGCGTTTTTACGATGTGGACGCCGGTGCTATCACCTTAAACGGCCGCAATGTGCGGGACTTTGACCGCAGTGCCCTGCGGGAAGGCTTCGGCATGGTATTGCAGGATACCTGGCTGTTCAAGGGCACTATTATGGAGAACATCCGCTACGGCCGCCTGGATGCCACCGATGAGGAAGTCATCGCTGCCGCCAAGGCTGCCAATGCCGACCACTTCATCCGCACGCTGCCCGGCGGCTACCAGATGGAGCTGAACGAGGACGCCTCCAACGTCAGCCAGGGCCAGAAACAGCTGTTGACCATCGCCCGCGCCATCCTGGCGGATAACCGCATCCTGATTCTGGATGAAGCAACGTCCAGTGTGGATACCCGCACCGAGCAGCGCATCCAGTCCGCCATGGACCGCCTGATGAAGGGCCGCACCAGCTTCGTCATTGCCCACCGCCTGTCCACCATCCGTGATGCCGACAAGATTTTGGTCATGCGGGATGGCGACATTGTGGAGCAGGGCACCCACGATGAGCTGATCGACCAGGGCGGCTTCTACGCTGATCTGTATAATTCCCAGTTCGAGGATGTGACGGCGTAAGATTTTAAAGGCCCCTCTGGGAGAGGGCTCCGGCTCCCTCCCAGGGGGGCCTTTTTATGCCCTCTTATTTCGATGCAATACTTCTTGACAATTGCCTTAAATAACGATAAAATTGTAAACAGGAATAAAAGGAAAAGCGCCGCACCTTAACCACTGCCTGTGCGGTTGCGTCCATAGGGTGTCGCCCACCGGGAACACCGCTTTTTTACGATACAGTATCCGCCTGTTTTTGGCTTAGTTACGTTTTATATTGCCGCCTTGTGGCATAAGTGTGCGCTTTTTTGCCCGCATTTGCCGCGCTGTGTTGCTTTTGCCATAAAAAACAAACAAACCGTATATTGAAAAAGCGTCCCGCTGTGCTGCGCCCTCCTGAATTTGCATTTTTCCAAAATTAAGGAGTGAACTGACCATGAGCCCAATTATCACTGTGCTGCTGGTCCTTGTTGCTGCTGCTGTTTGCGGGGCGCTCGGTTTTTACCTGGGCGGCGAAAACCGCAAGCGCACGGCCGAAGCCAAGATCGGCTCGGCGGAAGACGAAGCCAAGCGCATCGTAAACGATGCCATCAAGACGGCTGAAGCCAAGCGCAAGGAAACCATCGTAGAAGCCAAAGACGAAGCCTTCAAACTCAAGAGCGAAGCTGACAAGGAGATCAAGGACCGCCGCGCCGAGATCACCCGCCAGGAGCGCCGCATGGACCAGAAGGAGGAGGCGCTGGACAAGCGCTCCGCCGCTATGGAGCGCAAAGAGGAAGACCTCAAGCGCCGCACCGAGACCGTGGAAGCCCGCCTGGACGAGCTGGAACAGCTGAAAATGCGTCAGACCGAAAAGCTGGAGACCATCGCCGCCATGAGCCAGGAGGATGCCCGCGCCGTGCTGCTGAAGCAGGTGGACGACGAGCTGACCCACGAAAAGGCCATGAAGATCAGCGCCTACCAGGCCAACATGAAGGACGAGTGCGACAACATCGCCCGTGAGCTGGTCGGCCAGGCCATCGCCCGCTGCGCCGCCGATGCCACCAGCGAAGCCACCGTCAGCGTGGTGCCGCTGCCCAGCGACGAGATGAAGGGCCGCATCATCGGCCGTGAAGGCCGCAACATCCGCGCCCTCGAGACCGCCACCGGCTGCGACCTCATCATCGATGATACGCCGGAAGCCATCACCCTGTCCAGTTTTGACCAGACCCGCCGCGAGGTCGCCCGCATGGCCCTCGAGCGCCTGATCGCCGATGGCCGTATCCACCCGGCCCGCATCGAGGAGACCGTCGACAAGTGCCGCCGCGAGCTGGAGATCCAGATGAAGCGCGAGGGCGACAAGGCTGTCATGGATCTGGGTATCCACAGCCTGCACCCCGACCTGGTCAAGCTCATCGGCCGCCTGAAGTACCGCACCAGTTACGGCCAGAACGTGCTGAGCCACTCGCTGGAAGTTGCCTGGCTGGCCGGCCTGATGGCTGGCGAACGTTCAGCTGGCCCGCCGCGCCGGCCTGCTGCATGACATTGGCAAGGCCCTTGACCACGAGATCGAGGGCAGCCACGTGCAGATCGGCGTCGACATCTGCAAGAAGTACCGCGAGAACCCGCAGGTCATCCACGCCATCGAGGCCCACCACGGCGACGTGGAGCCCAAGACCACCCTGGCCTTCATCATCATGGCTGCCGATGCCATCTCCGCTGCCCGCCCCGGTGCCCGCCGCGAGAACATGGAGAGCTACATCAAGCGTTTGGAAACGCTGGAAGCCCTCTGCAACGGCTTCGAGGGCGTCGAAAGCTCCTACGCTGTCCAGGCTGGCCGCGAGGTCCGCATCCTGGTCCAGCCGGACAAGGTCAGCGACGATCAGGTCATCCTGCTGGCGCGCAATGTCGCCAAAAAGATCGAGAACGAGTTGGATTACCCCGGCCAGATCAAGGTCAGCGTCATCCGCGAAAGCCGCGCTACCGAGTACGCAAAATAATTTCCGCAGCCTGCCGTTTGCCGGTGGGCTGCTTTTTTATTATTCGGCCCCCCTCTGGGAGGGAGCCTTTTTCATATTAGCATCTTGCATATTTCCCCGCTACGCTTTATAATAAATAAGAATACTGTTATAAGGAGGGGTGCGCCACGACGGAGAAAAACCTGCCGCAAAACCCCCATAAAGAAGTTCTGGGCATCCTGGGTGGGCTGGGGCCTGCCGCCAGCTGCTACCTGTACCAGATGCTGATCGACCATACCCCCGCATCCTGTGACCAGGATCATATTGACATCGTCATTTCCTCCCGCGCGTCCACGCCGGACCGCACGGCGTTCATCATGGGCGAAAGCAAGGACGATCCCTTCGCCGTCATGGAGCAGGACGGTTTCAGCCTGGTGCACTACGGCGCTACGGTCATTGCTATCCCCTGCAACACAGCCCACTATTTCTACGACCGCCTGGCCGAGGCACTGCCCGTGCCGGTGCTGAACATGCCACGCCTGACCGTGGCCGACGCCAAGGCTGCAGGCTGCACTAAGCTGGGCATCCTGGCTACCGACGGTACCCTGCAGGCCGAGACCTACCAGATCGCCTGCCGCGATGCGGGCATCGAGTGGGCCGCCCCCGCCGGCGACCACCAGGACGACATCATGTCGGTCATCTACGACGACATCAAGCAGGGCCGCCGCGCCGACATGGCCAAGTTCGGCGGTGCTGTGCACGACCTGAAAAAGCAGGGCTGCGATATGGCCGTACTGGGCTGCACCGAGTTGAGCCTCGTCAAGCGGGACGAGCACCTGGGTAAATTCTTCATCGACAGCACCGAGGTGCTTTGCCGCCACGCGCTGGAAGCCTGTGGCGTAACACCCATTGGGTTTTAAAAGTAAACACACCTGCAAAGTGAAAACACCTACGCGGTTTGTTATAAGGAGAGAATCATGGAACAGAAAAAATTCTACATCACAACGCCGATCTATTACCCCAGCGATAAGCTGCACATCGGCCATACCTATTGCACCGTGGCCACCGACGCCATGGCCCGCTACAAGCGCCTGCAGGGCTACAACGTCAAGTTCCTGACCGGCACCGACGAGCACGGCCAGAAGATCGAGTTGAAAGCCAAAGAGGCTGGCGTCACCCCGCAGCAGTTCGTCGACAACATCGTCGAAGGCCCCAAGGGCGTCAAGGACCTGTGGAAACTGATGAACATCAGCTACGACCGCTTTATCCGTACCACCGACGATTATCACGTTGCCGCCATCCAGAAGATCTTTAAAAAGATGTACGAGAAGGGCGACATCTACAAGGGCACCTACAAGGGCAAGTACTGCACCCCCTGTGAGAGCTTCTGGACCGAGAGTCAGCTGGTCAACGGCTGCTGCCCGGACTGCGGCCGTCCTGTCGTCGATGCTGAGGAAGAGGCTTACTTCTTCCGCCTGTCCAAGTACGCCGACCGCGTGCGCGACCTGCTGGTCAACACCGACTTCCTGCTGCCCCGTTCCCGCGTCAACGAGATGGTGCACAACTTCATCGATCCGGGCCTGGAGGACCTCTGCGTCTCCCGTACTAGTTTCAAGTGGGGCATCCCCGTCGACTTCGACCCCAAGCACGTCGTCTACGTCTGGATCGACGCCCTGTTCAACTACACCACCGCCCTCGGCTTCATGAACGATAAGTACCCCGACAGCGACTACGAGACTTTCTGGCCTGCTGACGTGCATTTTATCGGCAAGGAGATCGTGCGGTTCCATTCTATCATCTGGCCTGCCATGCTGATGAGCATGGATATGCCCCTGCCCAAGCACGTTTACGGCCACGGCTGGCTGCTGCTGGACGGCGGCAAGATGTCCAAGTCCAAGGGCAACGTGGTGGATCCCTACCTGCTGGCCGAGCGTTACAGCGCCGACGCCCTGCGTTACTTCCTGCTGCGTGATTTCCCGTTTGGCTCCGACGGCAACTTCTCCAACGAGCTGCTGATCAACCGTATCAATATGGACCTGGCCAACGACCTGGGCAATCTGCTGTCCCGTACCACCGCCATGGCGGACAAGTACTTTGGCGGCTGCCTGCCCATCGAGCAGGACGAAGGGGCCGAGGATGCCGCCCTGCTGGAAAAAGTCAGTGGTCTGCGCGCCCGCTACGAGGCCGACATGGAGGCTTATGCTTTCCAGAACGCTTTGGCCGACGTGTTTGAGGTCATCGACAACGCCAACAAGTACATCGACGCTACCGCCCCCTGGGTGCTGGCCAAGAGCGAGGACACCAAGCCCCGCCTGGCCCGTGTGCTGTATAACCTGGCCGAGACCCTGCGCATCTGCACCGTGCTGCTGCAGCCGTTTATGCCCGCCACCTGCGAGAAGATCTTTGCCCAGCTGGGTGTGGATGACAGCCTGAAGACCTGGGACAGCGCCGCTGCCGTGGGTTCTATGCCTGCCAATGCCACCCTGCACAAGGGCGAGAACATCTTCCCCCGCATCGACACCGCCAAGGAGCTGGCCGAACTGGATGCCCTGGAGGCTGCCCAGAAAGCCGCTGCCCAGGCTGCCAACGCCCCCGCAGAGGAGCCTAAAGCCGAAGCCGCTGCTGCCAGCGCCGAGCTGATCGGCGACCATGAGGAAGAGATCAGCTTCGATGATTTCTGCAAGGTAGAGCTGCGCGTGGCCGAGGTTCGTGCCTGCGAGCGCATGAAGGAGAGCAAGAAGCTGCTGCACCTGACCGTTTTTGACGGCGAGCGCGAACGCTGCATCCTGTCCGGCATCGCCAAGTGGTTCGCACCCGAGGATCTGATCGGCAAAAAGATCGGCATCGTGGCCAACCTGGCACCCCGCCCGATGATGAAGGGTAAGTATGTCAGCGAGGGCATGATCTTTGCTGCTGATACTGATGTCGACGGCGGCTGCTCCATCGCCTTCTTCCCGGACAGCACCCCCGCCGGTGCACGCATCCATTAAGGCTGTTTGTTCCTTTCTTGAAAGAAACTGAAAGAATTTTTAATTAAAATCACATAGTCATGCAATTTTGGGAGAATAAAATTTGGATAACCAGAAGTCAAAGCTGGATAAATTCTTCTCCAATCCGGCGGTTGCTGTAGCTATGGCTATCCTCTGCAACATTCTGTGGGGGTCGGCACTGCCGTTTATCAAGATGGGGTATCGGATGTTCGCCATCGATTCCTCCGATACAGCGACCATCCTCTGTTTTGCAGGCGTCCGCTTCATGATGGGCGCGGCGCTGGTCTGGCTGGCCGGGCTGGCGCTTAACCGCCGCCCGCTTCCCATGCCCCGCGGCAAACAACTGGCCGTCTGCTGCGGGTTGGGTCTGTGGCAGACCGCCGCGCAGTATTTCTTCTACTACTCGGCGGCCGCGCTGCTTACCGGTGCCATGGGCGGCATCATCAACAGCACCCAAAGCTTTATGGGCGTTATCGTGGCCCATTTCCTGTACGGCAATGTCGACCGCATGACCCCGCGCAAGGCATTGGGCTGCGTGCTGGGTTTTGGCGGCGTCCTGTTTGCCACCTTAGGCAACTACGGCAGCGGCAGTGCCAAAGGCATTTTGTACATGCTGCTGGCTTCGGCCATCTTCTCGTTGGCCGGGCCGTGGAATAAGGCCGCCGCCAAAAAGACCGACAGCTTCACCGTCAGTGTCCTCAACCTGGGCTGCGGAGGGTTCGCGCTGGCCGTCATCGGATTTGCCATGGGTGGCAGCCTGCACCCGCAGCAGGGCTGGGCTATCCCGGTATTGCTCGTGCTGGCGTTCATTTCCGGTGCTGGCTATGTGCTGTGGGCTTTGTTGATGAAGAACAACCCCATTTCCCGCATCGCCATCTTCGGGCTTATTATCCCAATCATGAACGTGCTGCTCTCGGCCCTGCTCAACGGCGAGCCGCTGTTTGAGTGGCAGTACATCGCGGCGCTGGCGCTGGTCTGTGTGGGCATCTTCCTGGTCAACCGCGCCCCGCAGCCAAAGGAAAGCTGAACCATGACGAATATTTTTGACACCCATGCCCATTATGCCAGCCGCCAGTTTGACGGCGACCGTGCCGACCTGCTGGCCGCGCTGCCCCGGGGTGGCGTGGTGGGTGTGCTGGAATGTGCCACCCACTCCGGCGACGCCCAAAAGGTGCTGGAACTGGCGCACGCCGCGCCTTACTTCCACGCCGCGCTGGGCATCCACCCGGAAAGCCTCATCGAGGAGGACGCCGCCACCGTGGCCGTCTACCACGGCGATTGGCGCGCCGAGCTTGCCGCCATGCGTCCGCTGTATGAGGACCCCGCCGTTGTCGCGGTAGGGGAGATCGGCCTCGACCACCACTGGCCCGTGCCCCGCGAGGAGCAGTACGCCCTGTTTGAGGCCCAGCTGCAGCTGGCCAGGGAGCTGGACCTGCCCGTGTCGGTCCACGACCGGGAAGCCCATGCCGAAATGTACGATCTGCTGCGCAAATATAAGCCCCGCGGTGCCCTGCACTGCTACAGCGGCAGCGCCGATGACGCCGCCTGGCTGGTGGAGCAGGGCATGTATCTGGGTTTTGGCGGTGCCGTGACCTACAAAGGCGCCAAACGTGCCGCCAAAGTGCTGGCCGCCATCCCCCATGACCGCGCCTTGCTGGAGACCGACTGCCCCTACATGGCGCCGGAGCCGGTGCGCGGCACCCGCAACGACAGCCGCAACATCGCCCACGTGGCCGCCTACATCGGCACGATCTGGGACATGGACGCCCAGGCCGTGCTGGACCAGACCGCCGAAAATGCCCGGCGCTGTTTCGGGCTGTAAATTCGCCTGAATATACAAAACGTATATTTTTGATAAAAATCACAGGAGTGTATTATTATGAAAGCACGTATCCCCAAACACCGCGAATTCATCATCGATTTCCCCCAGAGCATGGACCAGGCCAAGGCTGACGAGGGCTGGGCAAAGCTGAACGAGATCGTGGAAGAGTACAAGAAGGCTCACAACGGCCAGAGCGTCTACTCCGCCACCTTCATCGAGGACTGCGAGCCTGCCGTGAAGAAGCTGCAGGAAGAGTACGGCTTCAACTACACCATCCAGGAAATCAAATGAGAAAGCGGCGGACAAGTGCGTCCGCCGTTTTGTTTTAGCATTAAGGCAATACCGCATAATTCTAAGTGCCGATACGGCGAGCGAGGTGCGGCAAC
>OHWM01000680.1_pt1 | contig 15904 bp, 12 predicted proteins | sample 1579731 | NCBI WGS metagenome assembly OHWM01 (sample SAMEA3882510, study PRJEB24775) | human gut metagenome | biome: human-associated habitat; feature: intestine environment; material: feces | place: Netherlands | collected 2009/2010
TAGAAACTACATCTGCTTCCTCACCACCATATACTCATCCCCATTCCGATAATAAGGGCACTGATAATGCTGGTCTGAAATAAGACGCATATATTCATCTTCATCCATATTGATATCGCACATATAACTTTCGTAATCTTCGTCGTATGTATAATAAGTGCAGCTTTCGCAACTATTCTGAGCCATTATAATTCCCCTTTTCTTAATTTGATAATTGAGTTTTTACATTATTGCATAATTTTTTCATTATGATCTGTTTCCCATCGATTATAGCATATTTCTTAGTACTGTACGAAAAAAAGAGCATAAACATTGCGATTACGGGTTGCCCAAGATTTGTTATCCATGCTATATTTTATGTGATATTTTTATCAAAGTAATCACACAAAGAAAAAGTACTAAAGGAAAGGGTTATTATGGATTCAATGTTTAACACTCCACAGGAAGTTGTACAGGCCAACATGAATGGCGCTGTAAAAAAAGCTACAACTTCTAAAAAGAAAGTTTTTTTCATGGGAATCATGGCTGGTGTCTGCATCGCGCTTGGCGCACAGTCCAGTAATGTTGCCATGCATGATATTGCAAATGTCGGTCTTGCACGTCTGGTTGCCGGCTGCGTCTTCCCGGTCGGTCTGATGATGATCGTCTTTATCGGAGGCGAATTGTTCACCGGTGACTGTATGATGACAATGGCCTGTATTAAGAAAAAAATTAGTGTAGCTGCACTCATACGGACACTGGTTATCGTTTATATCGGTAATATGGTTGGTGCTGTTGCTCTGGCATATCTGGTATATCTGTCCGGACAATATAATTATACCAGCGGCGCTCTTGGGGCATTTACGATCAAAGTTGCTCTTGGAAAGGTCAGCTTATCTTTCCTTCCTGCTCTGATTTCCGGAATCTTATGTAACATTCTGGTATGCGCTGCAGTATTGATGGCTTCTACCGCGAAAGATATAGCAGGAAAATCACTTGCTATCTTTTTCCCGATCATGGCATTCGTTGTATCCGGCTTCGAACACTGCGTTGCAAATATGTATTATATTCCGGCCGGAATCTTTGCTTCTATGAATCCGGATTATGTTGCAAAAGCGAAAGAATTATATGGTATCACCGGCAGTCAGATTGCTGCTTTAAACTGGGGAAACTTCTTCACCGTCAATCTTCTTCCTGTTACAATCGGTAACATTATCGGTGGCGGATTTATCATCGGCGGATTATTCTTCTATCTGCACGGAAAGAACTGTAAATAAAGGCTTAACGATATCTGACTCTTCTGAACGCTTTACATAAAAATCTGCAATATAGCGGTTACCTTTATGGAAACTTTTTCGCAGTTATCGCAGTTTTCCGGCTTATTTACCGCAATTCTACACTTCTTACCGTAGGCTATGGTGACATTTACCCACTCACAACTCTGGGACGTATAATGGCAATCTGCATCGCTTATCTGGGGGTTGGTGTCGTTGCTATTCCTACCGGTATTATCAGCGCCGGTTTCGTTGAACAATATCAGCGAAAAAGCAATATTTCCGATCTCAAAGATATGGATATAAAAGAAAATACATTCTACGGTTAAATGATATTATATCATACGCACAGAAGGCCTGGATAGTTGATACGCTATCCAGACCTTCTATTCTTTTCATCATTTTCTATTCCCGAACCAATCTAGTAATCTTTCCCGGCTCTTATAAGTTTTATTTTTCCAATTCCCGGATCATTTCTACAAGCTTCTCTGCAGTTGCTTCAATTCCAAGCCTGGAACTGTTAATACACAGATCGTACTCATATGGCCTTCCCCAGTTTCTGCCGGTATAATAGTCGTAATAAGCTTTTCTGTCTTTGTCCTTTTTTCTTACCATAGCTGTTGCAGACTTTTCATCTATAGACAACTGTTCCATCTTTCTCTTCACACGCCATTCAAACGGGGCTGCAATAAACAGACTAATATGATCAATCTTTGCTTGTTCCAATATATAGTCCGCACAGCGTCCGACAAATACACAATCTCCTTTTTCTGCAAGTTCTCGTATGATCGAATTATATGCCAGATGCAAAGCTTCATTCGCCGTCATTCCATTCAGTTCCTGGTTCGGCACATCATACCATACCTCATGCAGCCACGGATTACGCTTTTTCTCATCTGCTTTTTCCAGCACATCTTTTGGCATCGCTACGATCTTCTCTGCTGCCCTGTCAATTAAATCTCTGTCATATAATTCCAGTCCAAGCTTTTCTGCAACTTTTCTTCCGATTTCGTGGCCACCGCTTCCAAATTCTCTTCCGATACATATAATCATAAGCTTTTCCTCCTTTGTAAGTACCGATTCTCTCGTTTATCTTAAATATAGCTCTTTTCGCTGTATTTTTAAACCAACAATCTGAAGGAAATGTCTATTATCAGAATCTTCTTTGCCCGATCTGCATATTTTCTATTTTTTTCTCACAAGCTTCACAACCGTCTCAATATGATCACAAAACGGAAAATTATCCACCGGCTGGATCTTCACAGCCTGGTATCCATGTCTGGTCAGATATTTTAAATCTCTCGCCAGTGTCTCCGGATTGCAGGACACATAGACCACTCTCTTTGGGCCAAGCTTTATCACAGAAGAAAGGAATTTCTCATCACTTCCGGCTCTCGGCGGATCCATGAATACGACGTCTGCTTTTTGGTTCTTCGAAGCCATATCTACCATGAATCTTCCCGCATCACCTGCATAGATCTCGGCATTTGTGATGCCATTTTCTTTTGCATTGATTCTTGCGTCTTTTACCGCATCTTTGTTCAGTTCTACTCCGATCACTTTCTTCGCATTCTTAGCCGCGATCAGACCAATTGTACCGGTTCCGCAGTATGCATCGATCACTGTCTCTTTTCCGGTCAGTTCCGCATAGTCCATGGCTGTATTATAGAGAACTTCTGTCTGCACCGGATTTACCTGATAGAACGATTTTGGAGAAATGCGGAATGTACATCCGCATAACTTGTCTTTGATAAATCCCGGTCCGTAGATCGGCTTTTCCTTTTCTCCCAGTACCATACTGGTCTGCTTGTTATTCACATTCAGTACTACGGTTGTGATCTCCGGATGCACTTTTCTCAAAGCCTTCACAAAGTTATTCTTTGATGGCAGGATCGGTGAGCCCAGTACCAGCACCACCATGATCTCACCAGTTTCAAATCCTCTGCGGACCAGCACATGTCTTAAAAGCCCATATCCGGTATCTTCGTTGTATGTCTTAATCTTAAAAGACGGCAGAAGTTCACGGATCGTGCGGATGATCTCCTGACTCTTCTTATCTTCGATCAGACACTCTTCCACTGCGATCACACGGTGCGTTCCTTCTGCATAAATGCCGGATATGACATTGCCCTTCTTGTCACGGTCAAATACCGCATGTACTTTATTTCTGTAAAAATATGGATGTTCCATGCCAATGATCGGGCTGACTTTGCAGAATCCGCCTAACAGCTGTTCTTCCTGCTTCTGCTTTCTTTTCAGCTGTTCTTTATACGGCATCTTCTGGAACTGGCAACCGCCACATTTTTTATCAATCTTACATGCAGATTTATTCTTTGTCTGCTTTCCGTCTTTCTGTTTCTTATTTTGTATCTTACTCTTCTGCCCGGATTGCCCAGCGCATTTTCGTGCATTTCGCACGGCTGTTGCGGAAGCATTCTTCTTTGGACGGTCGGATGACGTCTTTTGCGATCTCACTGTACAGTCCCTCCTTTTTCCATTGCTTGAATGATTTCTTTACAAGACGGTCCTCTCCGGAATGGAATGTGAGGATTGCAACTTTTCCGCCCGGCTTTAATACACCCGGCAGCTTATCCAGGAAATCATACAATACTTCAAACTCATTATTCACATCAATACGAAGTGCCTGGAATACTCGCTGGCTGGATTTCCGTACTGCTTCTTTTCTTTCTTTTTCCGGGATAAATGCAAGTGTCTCTTCGATCACCTGATGAAGTCCCGTTGTTGTCTCGATCTTGCCGCCTTTGCGGATCTTCTCTGTGATTGCTTCTGCGATTTCTTCTGCATATGGCTCATCCGAATTTTCAATCAACATGCCGGTAAGCTCTTCTTTGGAAATATCCCGCAGTCTTTCTGCTGCGCTGATTCCCTTTTCCGGATTCATACGCAGATCTAAAGGTCCCTCTGCCTTGAATGTAAAACCACGGTCCGGATTGTCAATCTGCATAGATGACACACCCAGATCTGCCAGTACGAAATCAAACTTTCCGGCCTCTTCTGCCACTTTATCGATATTTGCGAAATTCTCAAGCTTTACCGTCAGGATATCCGGCCCGAATCCCTTTTCTTCCAGTCGTTTCTTTGTCTTCGCCGATTCGATCGGGTCTACATCCAGACCATAGATATGCCCTTCTCCCTGCAGTTTTTCCAGCATCTTCGACGTATGACCGCCGTATCCCAATGTTGCATCCAATCCCTGCTGTCCCGGCTGAATATCAAAAAAGTCCAGAATCTCATTCACACAGATAGAAATATGCATCCCCGCCGGTGTTCCGCCTTTCTTGATGACTTTGGAAATGGTATCTGCATACTTTTCCGGATTCAGCTCTTTGTATTTTTCTTTATAATTTCTCGGATGCGTTCCGGAATACCGGACTCTCCGTTTATGTTTCTTCTCCTGATTCTCCATAATCTCTCTCCCATTTTGTCAGTTGTTCCGGTATATCTACATCCCGAAGTTCTGTTTCTTCTGTTTCGCAGAGCAGCACATCATCCATATGTGCTCCGATGATCTGTTTCCCGCCTTTGTCGCCGGAAAGCCTGCTAAGTTCATCAAAAAAGCATCGATCCCACAATACAGGATTTCCCATTTTGCCCTTTCGCCCGGCACATACGATTTTTCCAGGATATTTCTTACCTATATCAAGCATACGGGCAAATGTTGCGGCTGTCAATCCCGGCTGGTCACATACAATGAACATTGCACCTTTTAATTCCGGATTTTCTTCCAGTGCTTTCTGTAGTCCTAATCTCAGGGAATGTGAGATTCCAAGATCCGGTTCCCAGTTCTCCACTACCAACATACCCTGTGCTTCTGCTGCACGTTCTATCTCTTCGAATCTCGTCACCGCTACCTGTGTACATAACGGAAATGCCCGCATCTTACGAAGGGTATGTTCGAACATTCTTCCCCCGTCCAGTTCTTCTAACAGCTTATTACTGCCATATCTGCTTGACTTTCCTGCTGCCAGAAGGATCATTGCATAATCCTTATCCGCCAGACGTGCTTCTGTCGCCCGCACTACAGAACTGCCGATCTTATTCGCCTTATCCGAAATCAGGTAACACAATTTTCTGTCTTTTCTTGGATCTACATCTCCGATCTTCAGACCTTTTTTCACCTGCACACCTTCCTGCAGCATGCCTCGGATCACACCGTCCAGCTGGGAATATACAGGTTTTCCTCCTGTTACGGCAAGAAGCTGTCCCTTCTTTACAATATCTCCGATCTGTGCCTTTGGCTCCATTCGGCCATTGCCAGACGCACAGATCAGGCGCTCCAACGCATAACCGCCCACATATCCAGGGACGCCGGTATTCGGAATCGGCTGTCCGTCATAGATGATATCCGCAAGCGTCTCACCACGCATCGTTTCTATCACAGCATGAACATCTTTTCCCGCAGTAAATCCCGGACCGAGACCGATCACATACGGTGCATCCGTCCGTCTGGTCCCCATATTTTTCTTTGCAAGGATGGCATCCACAAGTAGATCCGGGTGAAATTCCTTGCGGATCTCGGCTTTCGGATCTACGATCACGGCAATCTTATTTTCTTCCAGTACAGCCAACGCTTCCTGATAATTCCGGACAAGGATTCCTTCTATCCCTTCCACTTTTGCCCTGCCTTCATAAACGGCTCTGGACATCGCCACTTCCCTTCTTACGGTAAGCGGCACTGCAATATCCGTCATGATCACCTGAAAGCCCGCCCGATAAAGCGCTACACCCACGCCGGTAGCCAGGTCTCCGGATCCCCGGACCAATGCCTTTTTCTTATTTTTATAAATTTCTGACATATCTACCATCTTTCTTCCAGCGGAATCAGGTCCGATGTTACGTGGACTTTGCTGATCTGTTCTGAAAACTCTGTATCTTTTGTATTCTTCTCTGATATATACTTCTCTGACAGCTTCTTTCCAATATCTTCCGCAAGCTGCATTGCCGTTTGTTTCTCTTCCTCTGTATCAGCCTGATTCAGTATAACCTGATATTCCATCTCATCCGTCACACATTTGCGTCCTGCACTCCGACTTACCGCAAGTGTCATGATATCTTCTGGACGCAAAATGTCTTCCCCTGTCTTTCCAAGAATTTTCTCCACTTCTCCGATACGAAAACATACATCCTTTATCTTTTTTCCAATCGCACGCATCCCATAGACATTCAGAACTATGCCCGTTTTCTCACAGATCACCGGCTCATGTTCTGCAGGAGCTTTCACTGGAAAATGCTTTGCCCCGTCCGCTTCCAGAAGCAAAAGTACAGGTTCCCGGCTTACTTCTTCCAGAAACTCCTTCTGAAATGATGCAAGCTTTCCTTTCCGTATCTCACGCCCCATCCACACAGCTTCGTAATCCGACAGCTTCTTCCGGAACATTTTCATCGATGGCTCTCCCAGAAAATATTCCGCATTTGTTTTTTGTATATGCGTCGTTGTTGAGACCGCGCATGGAATCCTTCCATCCGAATTTTCCATACATTCCCGGAGCATTGCACGGATCACCGTTGTCTTTCCGCCGCCCCCTACGACCGATACTATCTTATGAAAATCTTCTTTATAAATTCCAACAGCCTGGCATAAACTGCCAGGCTCTTTCCATTCACCATTCGTATAACTTTTTATCATATATGAATTATTTCTCAGCTTTCTTTTGTGTTCTCGGAAGTGTTAAGTTTAACACAATTGCTACGATCGTTGCTAGTACCACCGGTGATTTTCCAAAGATCGTCGTTACCCATTCCGGGAACTGTGCCAGAGACGCATTTGCTTGTGTCACACCCATTCCGACTGCAACCGCAAGTCCTACTACTGTTGTATTGCGGAAATCCATCGGCTCCGTTGTGATCAGTTTGATACCTGTCATTGTGATCGATGCAAATACCGAGATTGTCGCACCGCCGAGTACACAGTAAGGAATCGTTGTCAGTAAAGAAGAAAACTTCGGAATCAGTCCTGCTGCCAGTAAGATCACGGCGGCCATTCCCATTACCACACGGCTGACTACCTTCGTTGTAGATACAATACCTACATTCTGGCTGTATGTTGCCGTCGGAAGTCCACCGAAGAATGCACAGATAATATTACTGATACCATAGCCCACGATTCCACCTGTCAGTTCTTCGTCTGTCGGCATACGGTCCATAGAACCTGTTGTCGTTGCAGAGAAGTCTCCGATTGCCTGTACCGCATTGATTGCGAACAGGATTCCAATTGCCACACATGCAGAAGGCTCGAATTTGATACCAAAATGCATTGGCTTTGGAAGTTGGAAGAATGATGCCTGTGCAACCGATGAAAAATCTATCATTCCAAAGAATAATGCCACAATATATCCTCCAATGATTCCGATCAGAATCGATGCCAGTTTCCACACACCTTTTCCATAATGGTTCAATACCGTAACGATCACAAGGGTAATCAGTGCTACCAGCCAGTTCTGCCATGCACCGTATGATTTACTGCTTGCACCGCCTGCCATATAGTTGATTGCCGTCGGATACAGAGACAGTCCAATAGAAAATACAACCGTTCCGGTAATCAGCGGCGGGAAAAATACGCGAATTTTTTTAACCAGAAGTCCCATGATAATTGCCACAATGCCGCCAATGATCTGTGCTCCCAGAATCGTTGCAATGTCAAAATCTGCTGCGATTGCCTGCATACTCGGAACATATGCGAAACTGATTCCCATCATCACCGGAAGCGCCGATCCGATGCGGAAACTTTTTGTCTTTATAAAAGGAAATAACTGCAATAATGTAGTCAGTGCCGACATCACCAGTGCAGCCTGTATTAAAATAACGGAATCTTCCTGTGAAAGCCCTGCCACACCTGCAACAATGATCGATGGTGTTACACATCCGACGATCATCGCAAGCACATGCTGGATTGCAAGCGGCAGTGCCTGTCCGATAGAAGGTTTCCCATAAAAATCAAATAATGCCTGATCCATCTGTTTTGCTTCTTTTGTACTCATACATATCCTCCCGTGTACATTCTGCTCTCATATTTTCAACCTTAAATATTATATATTTTTCTGCTTTTTTTGGGTAGACCTGTAGTTATTGAATGTTTTAATGAAACCTTATAAGCTGTGGTTATCAGAGCTATTACATTCCATTATACACACATTACATTTTATCATGATAAAGTGCTAAAATTCATGATACAATGATAAATAGAGATTAAAGACAAACGGAGGAATGAACAATGGGAATTTTGTCTAATATTGAACCAAAAGAAGTATTTCAGTACTTCGAAGAATTAAGTATGGTACCAAGAAGTACCTTCCACACAAAAAAGATCAGTGATTTTTGTGTAGAATTTGCGAAAGCACACAATCTGGAATATATCCAGGATGAAATGAACAACGTTATCATCAAAAAACCTGGTACTGCCGGATATGAAGACAGTGATCCGGTCATCATCCAGGGACATCTGGACATGGTTGCTACAAAGACAACCGACAGCGATCACGATTTTGAGAATGATCCGTTAGACCTTTTTGTAGATGGCGATCTGATTGGGGCAAAGCAGTCGCTTATGCTATGGCAATTCTTGCCAGCACAGATATCCCGCATCCACCGATCGAGGCTGTATTTACAGTTGATGAAGAGATCGGTATGGGCGGTGCACATCACCTCGATACATCCGTATTAAAAGGAAAGATCTGCCTGAACATCGACTCTGAGATTGAAGGCGTTATGACAGTCGGATGTGCCGGCGGATACATTTATGATACTTTTATCCCGATCGAATGGAGTGAAGAAAGCGGAACCAAGATGACAATCTCCCTTTCCAATCTGCAGGGAGGACATTCCGGTGCCGAGATTCAGAAGCAGCTCGGAAATGCACATAAGATCATGGGACGTGTTCTGTATGCACTTGCAAAAGATTACGACTTTAACATCGTAAGTACAAACGGCGGAAATGCGGCAAACGTAATCGCACAGTACAATACGACTGAGATCATCGCAGATCCTGCACAGACTCAGGATATCATAGATGCTGTTGCCGGACTGGAACAGACTATCTACGCTGAATTTGCCGGACAGGAACCTACTTTATCTCTGAAAGCAGTTTCCGATGGCGAGACGACCTTAAAGGCCTTTGATGCAGATACTACTTCACATGTAATCGGATTCCTTTATGGAGCGATCGACGGTGTACAGTGCTATGACCGTGCATTCCCTACCGCTGTAGAATCTTCCCTGAACACAGGTATTGTTGAGACTACTGAAGACACTGTAAAGATTAAATTCCAGGTTCGAAGCTCTGTCGCTACCAAGTTAGATGATATGCAGAACAAACTGGATCTTGCAACGGATCTTGCAAGCGCATCCCGTGAGATTTCCGGTGAATATCCGGCATGGAGCTACAATGCCGATTCTGTGATCCGTCCTAAGGCAATCGAACTTTATAAAGAACTGTTCGGAAAAGAACCTACTGTTGAGACAACTCACGGCGGACTGGAATGTGGAATCTTATACGGCAAGAAGAATGATCTTGATATCATTTCTTTCGGTCCGGATCTTACAGGTGTGCATACATATAATGAACGTGTACATATCGCATCTACACAGCGTATGTGGAACTACCTGAAAGAACTTTTAAAAGCATGTAAATAAACATAAAAATGCAGAGACTTTTGAGGGATTACTTCAATCCTTTTAAAAGTCTCTGCGTTTTTGTTATGTTCTATTACTTCTTCTACTTCATTATATCTGACATTCTAAGAACCGGACGGAATTCTCACAATCAGCTTCTCCTCATCATTTTCCATTATTGTCAGCACCGGTACATGCTTTTTACGAAGCGCATGTACTACCGGATAAGTCGAAAAGACATTTCCATTCACACATACCGCCTCCGGTTTGTATTTCAGAATTTCTTTTACCTGTACTTTTATCCGCTTCTTCCATTCCTGCTTTTCCATCAAAACTTCTCCATAAATTCCATCTGTCTCCATCTCCGGCGGCTCTGACAACGGCATCATATGTACCGTTACATTCTTCATTTCCGGAAGCATATGCAGAAGTTCTTTCACTTCTTCATCACATTTTCCGTAACAGACAATACACGGCGCTTCTACATACTCTTTGAGGCTGATTTCACACGCTTTTACCGCATCCTCCAGATTCTCTGTCGACATCAGGAAGCCGCCTTTATGACAGAATCCTGCTCCTGAAAGTCCGGTTGCTTTCTGTAATGCTTCTCCCTCCAGCCCAAGCCAGGCTTCTGGGAACGCACATTTATAATTCATGGAAAATTCTTTTTTCTGTGGCTGAATGCAATATCCTCCGCGATTTGACGGGAAAATCACAAATGCAATCTCCGTCTCTGACAGCCGTTTCTGGCATGGAACAAATTCCGGAAGAATCAGGATTCTTTCATCACATTTTCCCTCTTCCACTGCATCATCATATGCCTCCAAAATCTCTTCTATCTTCCTGTCCGCCCTTTCATTTCCACGGAATCTCTCGAATTTGCTTTCCAGTATCATTCCAGCCATACTGACTGCATGAAAGAATGCATCATCATGATTTCCTTTTGCATCCCATGCCGGATTAAAACTTCCGATCAGCGAAGCCAGTTCATTCTTCTCACCGGTATTATCATTCTGATCGAGAGGCTGGACAAAGGATTCATCAAATTTTTCTGCCAGTTCTTCTCCAAGAATCTCCGTTCCCAACTCTTCCCACAAAAGTCCGAATGCCGCATATGGAATCCCGTTTTCCCTGACACGGCTGTCCTTCTGATGATGGTCATATGCTCCCCGTCCGATGTCAAATACAATACCGTCATACTCTTCCGGCACCTGATTTCCCCTTGTAATCTGAATTTCCGGGTTCAGATATAATAACAAGGCCGATGAAAATATATCATCTGCATGAAATTTTCCCCCGTGAGTAAATGCTTTTGCATCTTTCTGTCTGATCTTATTCAATAAATTTTCTTGATTCATAGTTTCTGTTCCTTCTTTGAAAAAGGCAGTTTTTCAACATGTAAGTTCTGAAAAACCACCTTTTTATCATTCTTTATTATATTATTTTGCCAGATATACGTCTGTATTCTCTGTGTCAGAAGCAGATACCTCTGCATGGTTATTTACATAAATACTGATCTGATTTCCCTGGACTTTTCTTCCTGTATCTTCCGCTGTAAATACATGTCCTCCGATAATCACCTTGGTTCCATATGGAATTACATTCGGATCAGTTGCGATTGTCTTTCCTTCTGCAACAGGTGTTCCCGATGCCGTAACTTTAGATGCTTTATCGCAACAGATCTCACAAGGACAATAATATGTAATCTGGAAATTTTCAAGTTTCTGTCCATACATGTCCTCTGTTGCATTGGCCTTTTCAATTCCGCCGCCTGTAAGAGAATAATCATCTTTCAGGATACGTGTTGCCCATACTGCATTTTTGGTATTGACTTTTCCTTCGATAATTCCGAGTTTCGTACTTGCAGCCTCTATCGTCCTGCCATCTCCTGCATACATGACCACACGATATACATACCCTTCTTTAGCATAGAAAATCAGATCTCCCGGCTGGGCATCTTCTACAGGAATCTTCGTTCCATACTGGCTTTGATCTTCTGCTACTCTTGGAAGGCTGTATCCATACTGTTTATAAATCTGCTGTACGAATCCAGAGCAGTCTGCACCGTCCGTCAGGCTTGTACCACCCCACACATATGGATTACCGATAAACTGTGACGCAAATTCCAGCATGGATTCCCGGATTTCTCCACTTGGCGATCCCTCTTTTACAGAAGTCAGTGTATAATATAATGCCTGATTTTCTTCTGGTTTTACCGTTTCTTTTGCTGTCTGATATTTATCCTCACCATTCGCTTCAATCTGCTTTTTTGTTTCATCACTGAAGTCCAGATACTTCTGTTCCACAAAGCCTCTGACTGTGACATCGTGCTCTGTACATCTGCCAGAACAACCGACGGCGTACCTACGATAAGTCCAAATGCAAGCAACCCTGCAAGCGTTTTTGTTCCTAATCTTTTTGCGACTTTTACGTTTCTCAGTTTCAAAAATCTGGCTCCTTCCATATATATTTGCATTCATACATCTGTATGGTATAAACAAGATTCTTCCTTTTTTATTCTGGTATAGATTCGTATACACTGATTTTTATTATACGCCCTTCATTTTAAAAATTCCACCCTTGTTATTCTCCTATTTCTATCAACTACTCAAATATTTTGCTCAATCTTTTCACTGTTGGACATTTTGTTCAAGCAACAATAAAATCCGCCTGGGTAAGCTTAAATCCTTTTCCCAGACGGATTTCCTGTTTTGTCTTATTTTCTTTCGTTGTTCCTTACATATCCAGAGGATATTTTGCAGTCAGCTCTGCAACCATTCCTTTGACTTTTTCAATGTTATCTTCACTCTGAAGTACGAGTGCGATGCACTCTGCGATCATATCCATGTCGTCTTCTTTTAATCCTCTTGTTGTAACCGCCGGTGTTCCAAGTCTGACACCGCTTGTCACGAACGGTGATCTTGGATCGTTCGGTACCGTATTTTTATTACATGTGATGTGTGCGGCATCCAGACGTTTTTCCAGTTCTTTGCCGGTCACATCTTCTCCTCTTAAATCAATCAGCATCAGGTGATTATCTGTTCCTCCGGATACAATCTTCACTCCACGGTCCATCAGTCCCTTACTGAGTGCCTGTGCATTTTTGATGATCTGTTTCTGATATTCTGCGAATTCAGGCTCCAGGGCTTCTTTGAAGCATACCGCTTTTCCTGCGATCACGTGTTCCAGTGGTCCTCCCTGGATTCCAGGGAATACAGCTTTATTAAAGTTGAATTTATCTGCTGCTTCCTGATTACAGAGGATCAGACCGCCTCTTGGTCCGCGCAGTGTCTTATGTGTTGTCGTTGTTGTGACATCTGCGTACGGGATCGGGCTTGGATGAAGTCCTGCTGCAACAAGTCCTGCGATATGGGCCATATCAACCATCAGGTATGCTCCTACTTCATCCGCGATCTCACGGAATTTTTTGAAATCAATGATTCTTGCATAAGCACTTGCTCCCGCAATGATCATCTTTGGTTTTTCTTTTACTGCGATCTCACGTACCTTATCATAATCGATCACACCCTCGTCGTTCACTCCGTATGATACGACGTTGAAATATTTACCGGAAATATTAACCGGAGAACCATGTGTCAGATGTCCGCCATGATCCAGGTTCATACCCATGACTTTGTCTCCAGGCTCCAGCATTGCAAAGAATACTGCCAGGTTTGCCTGTGCTCCGGAATGTGGCTGTACATTGGCATAATCACAGCCAAATAACTTCTTTGCTCTTTCTCTTGCAAGATCTTCCACTACATCCACACACTGACATCCACCATAGTAACGTTTGCCCGGATAGCCTTCTGCGTATTTATTTGTAAGCGGACTTCCCATTGCTGCCATGACTGCTTTGCTTACCCAGTTCTCCGATGCGATCAGCTCCAGATGCGAATTCTGTCTCTCCATCTCGGCCTGAATGGCGTCTGCAATTTCACTGTCTGCTTTTTTAATTTCATCAAATGCATACATATTTGAGTCCTCCTGGTTTGTTAAAAATTTGATTTATTTAATATGATATCACTTTACCACGGTGAATGCCAGTGTTTTTTGTAAAAAAAGAGGAAACCTCTGATGAAATTAATCATCAAAGGTCTCCTTTAATTTATCCATAAATCCTTTTTTCTTTTTGCCTTTATGTTCGTGCTCTTCCGCTTTTTCAGATTTCTCTGCTCCGAGGGAATTACCGGTCAGCTCATCGAATTTACGCAGTGCTTCTTTTGCTTCGGCACTTAAGTGTTCCGGTGTCTGGACCACAAGTGTCACATAATGATCGCCGCGAACCTGTGCATTTCGAAGAGATGGAACTCCTTTACCTTTCAGACGTACTTTTGTATCTGTCTTAGTTCCCGGTTTTACCGTGTAGATCACTTCTCCATCTACCGTCTTGATACGGATATCCGCACCAAGTGCTGCCTGTGCAAATGTAATCGGTACCGTTGAGAAGATGTGCATATCCTGACGCTGGAAGATTGGATGTCTTGATACCACAACCTCCACCAGAAGATCTCCTCTTGGTCCGCCGTTTACACCCGGCTCACCTTTTTCACGGATTCTGACACTCTGGCCATTATCAATACCTGCAGGAATCGATACGGATATCTTCTTCTTGCTGGCTACATAGCCTGTCCCACCGCAATCCGGACATTTTTCCTTAATAATCTTACCAGTTCCCTGGCAATCCGGACAGGTCTGTACATTCTGTACCGTTCCAAAGAATGACTGCTGTGTATATACTACCTGACCTTTACCGCCACATTTCGGACAAGTCTCCGGAGATGTTCCCGGTTTGGCACCTGTTCCGTTACATTTCGGACATGGGTCTTTTAATACAACGTCCAATTCTTTCTCGCATCCGAATACAGCCTCTTCGAATGTGATTCTGACACTCTTACGGATATTCATACCTTTCATCGGTCCCTGGTTCGCACGACCGGCTCTGCGCCCGCCGCCGAACAGATCTCCGAAGATATCTCCGAAAATGTCGCCAAAATCAGCACCGTTAAAATCGAATCCGCCATATCCGCCGCCTGCTCCCGCACTTCCGTCAAAAGCAGCATGACCAAACTGATCATACTGACGGCGTTTTTCCGGATCACTCAAGACTGCATACGCCTCAGAAGCTTCCTTGAACTTCTTTTCAGCTTCAGCATCACCCGGATTCATATCCGGGTGATACTTCTTGGCAACCTGTCTGTATGCTTTTTTCAAAGTTGCTTCGTCAGCATCTTTACTGACCCCAAGCACCTCATAGTAATCTCTTTTTGACTCTGCCATTTCCTATTCCTCACTTAATGTTCTTAGACTTCTTTGTAATCTCCGTCTACGACATCGTCGCCCTGGAATCCTTCTGGTGCCGGGCCTGCTCCTGCATTAGCTCCTGGCTGAGGACCAGCTCCCTGAGCTCCTGCTGCTGCGCCAGCCTGCTCATACATCTTTGTGAAGAGCTTCTGAGCACTCTCTGTCAGTTTTTCTTTACCTGCTTTGATCTCTGCAACCTGCTCATCTGTAAGAGTATCTGTATTTGCTTTTTCAAGTAATTCTTTCAGAGCTTTGCAGTCAGCTTCTACTGCTGCTTTGTCTGCACCGTCAAGCTTGTCGCCAACTTCCTGCAAAGCTTTCTCTGTCTGGAATACCATAGCGTCAGCTTCGTTCTTAGCATCGATTCCTTCTTTACGTTTCTTGTCCTGAGCTTCGAATTCAGCAGCTTCTTTTACAGCTTTGTCGATATCTTCATCAGACATGTTAGATCCTGCTGTAATTGTGATGTGCTGTTCTTTTCCAGTTCCAAGGTCTTTTGCAGATACATTTACGATACCATTTGCATCGATATCGAATGTAACTTCGATCTGTGGGATTCCACGTGGAGCTGGTGCGATTCCGTCCAGTCTGAACTGTCCGAGGGATTTGTTATCTCTTGCGAACTGTCTTTCTCCCTGTACTACGTTGATATCAACGGCTGTCTGGTTATCAGCAGCTGTAGAGAAGATCTGGCTCTTCTTTGTAGGAATTGTTGTATT
>OHWM01000703.1_pt1 | contig 15557 bp, 13 predicted proteins | sample 1579731 | NCBI WGS metagenome assembly OHWM01 (sample SAMEA3882510, study PRJEB24775) | human gut metagenome | biome: human-associated habitat; feature: intestine environment; material: feces | place: Netherlands | collected 2009/2010
TTGCGATATAGACATGCCCCTCATAGATCAGTTCCGGCATAAAACGATAAAACAGCGTCAGAAGAAGTGTCGAAATATGTGCACCATCGACATCGGCATCGGCCATGATCACGATCTTGTCATAACGGAGCTTGCTGATATCAAAGTCGTTGCCGTATCCTTCGGAAAAACCGCATCCAAACGCATTGATCATCGTCTTGATCTCTGCATTGGCAAGAACCTTGTCGATCGTTGCCTTCTCAACGTTGAGGATCTTACCACGGATCGGAAGGATCGCCTGATAATTACGATTTCTGGCTGTCTTGGCAGAACCGCCTGCGGAATCTCCCTCTACGATAAATATCTCACACTGGGATGGATCTTTCTTCTCACAGTTGGCAAGCTTGCCATTGGAATCAAAGGAATATTTCTGCTTGGTCAGAAGGTTTGTCTTGGCTCTCTCCTCGGTCTTGCGGATCTTGGCTGCCTTCTCTGCACAGGAAAGGATCGCCTTGAGTGTCTCCAGATTTCTGTCAAAATAGAGGACAAGCTGCTCGCCCAGGACCTTGCCTGTCGCTTTGGCAGCATCCTGGTTGTCGAGTTTTGTCTTAGTCTGTCCCTCGAATCTCGGTGCAGGGTGTTTGATGGAAACAACTGCTGTCATTCCATTTCGGATATCCGCTCCTGTAAAATTCGGATCCTTGTCCTTGATGACACCGATCTCTCGCGCATAACTGTTCATGACAGTCGTAAAAGTTGTCTTAAATCCTGTCAGGTGTGTACCGCCCTCTGCATTGTAGATGTTATTACAGAAGCCCAGAACATTCTCGCGGAAATCACTGGTGTACTGGAAAGCCACCTCTACCTGGATGCCGTCTGCCTCTCCCTTGAGGTAGACCGGCTCATGAAGTGCCTCAGAACTGTGGTTCAGATCACGGATGTATCCGATGATCCCCTCCGGCTCATGGTATTCCAGTTTCTCCGGCTCCGCACCGCGCAGATCCTCGAAATAGATCGTCAGGGCAGGATTCAGGTATGCTGTCTCATGGAGACGGCTCTTGACCTCTGTTGCAGAGAAACGGGTCTTCTCAAAGATCTCCGGGTCCGGAAGGAAATTGATACAGGTTCCGGTCGCCTTCGTGCGTCCAAGTTTCGGGAGAAGCCCCTCCTCCAGTTCGATGGTCGGGATTCCTCTTTCATAGTGGTCATGATGTACATATCCATCCCTGCTGATCTTGATATCCAGATAAGTAGAAAGCGCATTGACAACAGAGGAACCGACACCGTGGAGACCGCCGCTGGTCTTGTATGCGGCGTTGTCGAACTTGCCGCCTGCATGCAGGGTCGTAAAGACAAGACGCTCCGCGGACATTCCTTTCTCATGCATATCTACCGGGATTCCTCGTCCGTTATCTGTTACGGTCGCGGAACCGTCCTTCTCCAGTGTCACATGGATCTCACTGCAATATCCGGCAAGGTGCTCATCTACTGCATTGTCTACGATCTCATAGATCAGATGATTCAGTCCCTTGCGGGATACACTTCCAATATACATACCCGGTCGTTTCCGGACTGCCTCCAGTCCTTCCAGAACCGAGATACTGCCAGCATCATAGGTTTGCTTTTTTGCCATGGGTATATTCATTTCCTTTCTTATGCTCCATTCGGAGCCTGATAGTTACTGTTCACTCCGTTCACAGTAACGCCTGACACTCAAACATTTGTTCTATATCATACCGTATCCTTCTGAATTTTTCAAGACAGTTTTTGGAGATTCGATATTCTTCGATAGATTTGGAAAAAAAAATAACCAGAGAAAACTCTGATTATTCTTAAGCAGCCAGTACGGGAATCGAACCCGTGTTTTCGCCGTGAGAGGGCGACGTCTTAACCCCTTGACCAACTGGCCATACTGCTCTGTCGATCTCTGTTCGCAACCGACTTGCTTAGTATATACCAGTGTTTTCAAAAATGCAAGTACTTTTTTTAATTTTTTTAAATTTTTTTGAAAAACTGAAAAACAGGGCTGTTTTCCGCATAAAACTGCGGCAGCAGCCCTGTCCTCATTCATTCAGATGATCTGTATCCTGTGCAGATCAGCCGAGATCGATCTTGAGATCTCCCGGCTTGATGATCCCTTTTGCACGGAAGATCTTGCCGATCACCCAGGTAATGAGTAATGGAAGCACAAAACAGATCAGAATCATTCCGACCCAGTCAAACGCTCCCGTTGTATATCCTTCCGGCATCTGTGCCCATCCTGTGATCACACCGATCGGTCCTACCAGACCGGAAGTTCCCATTCCGGATGAGATCGCAGGACCATTGTTCCGCATATGGAACACGCAGGTTGCGATCGGTCCGGTGATCGCAGAAGTGATAACCGGAGGGAGCCAGAGGACTGGTTTTTTCATCAGGTTCGGGACCTGGAGCATGGAAGTTCCCAGACCCTGTGCAACAAACCCGCCGATTCCGTTATCTGGAAAGCTCAAGATCGCGAAACCGAGCATATGTGCACAGCATCCTGCAGTTGCTGCTCCGCCTGCCAGTGCCAGTCCGTTCCAGACTTCCATTGTCACGCTGCCATCCGCAATACCGGCAAGGACTGCCCCGCCGCTGATGCCGATCGCGGCGCAGATCGCAGCAGAACTGATCGGAAGTGTCAGGACAACTCCGACTACTACTGATACGATGATCCCCATCCAGAATGGTCTTAAATCTGTTGCCCATCCGATAAAGGAACCAAGTGCATCGCAGACACTCTTGCATACAGGCGCCAGAAGCATCGCCAGAACTACGCCAACGATCACGGTGACTGCCGGTGTCACGATGATGTCGATCTTTGTCTCCTTGGAAACCAGTTTTCCGATCTCACAGGTGATGACTGCCACAAAAAATACTGCCAGTGGTCCGCCGGAACCGCCGATCGCATTGCAGGCGGCTCCTACTGCACATAAGGAATACATGACCAGCGGTGGCGCCTGAAGTGCATGACCGATCGCAAGTGCCATCGCAGCACCTGTCACACTGGTCGCATAACCACCGATCTCCAGAAGCTTCTCTGAAACGAAACTTCCCGGGCATACATTCTGCCCTATGGTGTTGATGATCGTACCGATCAGAAGTGACGCAAAAAGTCCCAGTGCCATGGAACCCATCGCATCGATCCCGTAGCGTTTGAACGATATGATCACGTTCTTCCGCTTCAGAAAGCTTTGTTTTTCGTTGCTCATAATCTCTTTCCCCTCGTAAAGTTTATTTGTTATCCAGAACTTTTTTATTCTTCCGGATCTTTGACCGGCTCTGCCGGGATGAACACTCTGGAATGGTTTTTCTCGGCTTTTTTCTGTTTTTTTGCTTTTTTCTGTGCTTCTGCGCAGAATTCCATCTGAGAATTGATGAGAGTTTTGCCTCTCTTGTCCTGTTTCTCATACGTTCCATCAGGCTGAAGCAGATGTGCCTTTACATTGTCACGGAATTCCAGATCCAGGATGTGCTTGATCTCTTTCTTGATCTGCTCATCCTCTACCGGGAATACGATCTCGACACGGCGGTCCAGATTTCGCGGCATCCAGTCTGCACTTCCCATGTAGATCTCCTCAGCTCCGCCATTCTGGAAGTAAAAGATCCTGCTGTGTTCCAGGAATTCTCCGACGATGGAGCGCACATGGATGTTTTCGCTCACTCCCGGGATTCCCACTTTCATGCAGCAGATGCCTCGTACCAGAAGATAGATCTGCACGCCGCAGGAAGAAGCATGATAAAGAGCTGAAATGATCGCCGGGTCACATAAAGAGTTCATCTTGGCAACAATGCATGCCGGAAGTCCTTGTTTCGCATGTTCTGCTTCTCTCTCGATCATCTGCAGGAAACGGTTTTTCATCCAGATCGGTGCGACGATCAGACGGTTCCAGCGCTTTGGCTCAGAATAACCGGAAAGCATGTTGAATGCAGCCGTCGCATCCTCTCCGAAACGTTCATCGCAGGTAAAGATACCGCAGTCTGTATAAAGTTTGGCTGTGGAATCGTTGTAGTTACCGGTTGCCAGATGCACATAACGGCGGATGCCGGTCTCTTCTCTTCGAACGACCAGAGTGATCTTGCTGTGTGTCTTGAGACCGACAAGACCGTAGATTACATGGCAGCCGGCTTTTTCGAGCATTTTTGCCCAGACGATGTTATTTTCCTCGTCGAATCTGGCCTTCAGTTCCACCAGTACGGAAACCTGTTTACCATTTTCTGCTGCCTGTGCAAGCGCTGCGATGATCGGTGAATGGCCGCTGACGCGGTAAAGTGTCTGCTTGATCGCGAGGACACCAGGATCCTTCGCTGCCTGTCGCACGAAATCTACGACCGGATCAAAGCTCATATATGGATGATGCAGGAAGACATCTCCCTCGCGGATCACCTCAAAGATATCCTTGTCATTCTGGAACTGCGGCACAGGTGCCGGTGTATGTTTCGGGCTCTTGTACTCGTCAAAGCCTTCCAGTCCATAAAGTTTCATCAGCATGGTAAGATCCAGCGGTCCATTGATGCTGTAAATATCTGCTTCCTTGATCTCAAATTCTTTCTTGAGGATATCAAGAAGACGTGCATCCATCTTTTCTTCTGCCTCAAGTCGGATGACCTCGCCCCACTGGCGTTTCTTGAGCTGTTTCTGGATCTCTACCAGAAGATCCTCTGCCTCATCTTCGTCGATCGTGAGGTCCGCATTACGCATGATACGGTACGGATGCGCGCAGACAACATCATTGCTCAGGAAAAGCTTGCCGATATTGCGCTCAATGATCTCTTCCAGAAGGATCACGGTACGGTCGCCTTTTTTTGCGGAAGGGATCTCTACGATCCTTGGAAGTACAGAAGGTACCTGAACGGTGGCAAATTCCAGCTCTTTGGTATGTTTTTTGTTATTTTTCTTTGCGATCAGTGCGCCGATATTCAGAGTCTTATTGCGGATGAGTGGAAATGGTCTGGAAGAATCCATGGCCATCGGAGTCAGTACCGGATACACATTGTCCTCGAAATACCGGTCAACAAATTCCTGCTGTTTCTGGTTCAGATCCTCATGCTCTGCAATCAGGTGAAGTCCCACTTTCTCAAGTGCCGGAAGGACAGAACGGTTGAAGGTGCTATACTGTACTTTTACCAGCTCATGTGTCTGTTTGCTGATCTCACGGAGCTGTTCTTCGGAGGTCATTCCTGCGATGTCTTTTTTCTTGTAACCTGCATGCACCTGATCCTTGAGGGATGCGACACGCACCATAAAAAACTCATCCAGGTTTGAAGAGGTGATGCTTAAGAATTTCAGTCTTTCAAACAGGGGGAGGGATTTATCCCTGGCTTCGCTCAAGACTCTCTCATCGAATTTCAGCCAGCTTAATTCCCTGTTTACATAGTATTCCGGTTTTTCAAATTTACTTAAATCCATATTTTTCCTCCTCTACGCTCTGCGGCGGCGTTTCAGCACAAGATGTATTCCAAAGACTTCCTCAAAGAACGCTACTTTGTCCTTGAGAAGTCCAAGTTCCAGAGAAATGTCACGGCTGGAGTCGATCATAAGCTGCAGTTCTCTGTCTTTGAGCACAGCCTTGAGCCCCTGCACTTTCTGATAATGGCTGCGGTCCATGGCATTCGCAAGGCGAAGGATCGCGGTCAGTTTCGCTACCAGAAGATAACGTTCCTTGTCGAGTCCCGGACCATCGTCATAATTTCCATAATAAACGAATTCTGTCGTATTATAACGTACCGCGCTGGCAATGACTCTTCGCTCTTCTGTGGAAAGTCCGATGATCTCGGTCGCCATGATGATGCGGTAAGAACACTCTGCCACATCGCCCATGCTGATGTATTTACCGCAGTCATGGAGCTGTACGGCGATCTGGAGAAGAAGACGTTCTCTTGCACCCATACCGTGGACTTTCTTCATGCTGTCAAAGATCGTCAGTGCGATATCCGTTGTGCCCTGGATATGGTTTTTGCCGCTGGAATAGCGTTTGGCAATGTTTCTGGAAGCAACCAGAATGTCATTTTCGAAATTGTGGGCGCTCTTGATGAATTTCTTCTTTTCTCCGTAATCGTAGGCAATTCCATCAAGAAGAGAAACTCCCGGAACCCAGACTGCTTCTGCCTGGAAAATGTCGATGAAGTTTTTGCAGATGACCATCGTCGGAACGATCAGGGACGCATACTCCAGATCGATCCCCATCTCATCTGCCAGTGCCTGCTCTGTCTTGTATACCGTTTCCTCATAATGCTTCCCAAACTCTTCCATTGTGAGGATATGTTCTCCGATATGCTCCTGAAAGATCGTATCTGCAAGAAAATCCCCCATCAGGATCACATTTTTGATCTCCCGGTCTTTCAGATACAGCCGCTGAAAAGCGGTTAGGTCATTTCGGATAAATTCCATGATCAGCTGGTCGTAATGCGTCGTGGTCTTCTCAAGTTCTTTGAGCCGTTCACGGATACGCATGCTTCCCATCTTGAGGCTCTGTGTTGTTACAAGTGCATCCTTGTCAAAAAGAGACACCTGCAGCCCGCCGCCTCCGACATCCAGGATCGCAGTTCCCTTCTGGATCATCTTTTTGAAGCTGGATTCTTTTGCCGCGATCGATTTGTAGCCCAGGAAATGCTGCTCGGCATTGCTGAGGATCTCTACATGGATCCCTGTACGGCGGTAGATCTGTTCCTGAACGATCAGCGGATTTACCATCTCACGGAATGCACTGGTCGCACAGGCACGATAATCGGAAACTCCGAATTCCTTCATCATCTTGTCAAAATCCTTCAGGATCCCACAGATCGCATCCACGATCTCAGGTTCCAGTCTTCCCGATGAATAGGCTCCCTTTCCGATCTCCAGACGGTATCTTACATCGTTCAGCTGACGGAATCCGATCTTTTTGGAAAACTCAAAGATCTTCATGCTGATCTCATAAGAACCGATATCAATCGCTGCAAATGTTGTAATTGCCATATCCCATACCCCTTCCTGCTTATCTATTAGTTTTCCTCTTTTCCGAGAAGGTGATCAATAAACTGCTGTGCAGTTCTTCCGGTAAGTCCTCCATGAGAGATCTCCCATTTGCCAGCTTCCGCAAGGAGCTGGTCTTCCGGCATCTGGATGCCATGACGGGCTGCCAGTGTCTTGACGATCGTGTGGAATTCCTTGCGGTCCGGTGCGCCGAAGTAGATACGAACGCCAAAACGATATACCAGAGAAAGTTTTTCCTGTACGGTATCAGAGGAGTGGATATCGTCACTATCTCCAACTTCCAGTTTGTCCCCTGCTCTTTCGCGGACAAGGTGACGACGGTTGCTGGTCGCATAGATCAGAATATTGTCCGGTTTACGCTCCAGACCACCTTCGATCACAGCTTTCAGATATTTGTATTCAATTTCAAATTCTTCGAAGGAAAGGTCATCCATGTAGATGATAAACTTATAATTGCGGTCCTTGATCTGAGCAATGATCTCGTTCAGATCCTGGAACTGATGCTTGTAAGCTTCAATGATACGAAGTCCCTCATCATAATACTGGTTCAGGATTCCCTTGATACTGGAGGATTTACCTGTACCTGCATCACCGAACAGCAGACAGTTGTTTGCTTTTCTGCCTCGGACAAATGCTTCTGTGTTTTCGATCAGTTTCTGTTTCGGGATCTCATAGCCTACCAGGTCATCCAGACGTACATGTGCGATCCTTGTGATCGGAACGATCTGTGCTTTTCCATTCTCGTCTTTCTCGATACGGAAAGCCTTATGAAGTCCCAGCTTGCCTACGCCGAAATCCTTATAGAACTGGACCATATCTTCCATGAATTCCTTTGTATCCTTGGCTGCTGCCAGTGTGCGGCTCATCTCGCAGATACGGTCGCGGATACGTTTGTTGAACATCTTTCCACTGTCCTTCGGTGCCTGATAGTCGCAGAGGATACCGCAGCAGGAAGTATGGAATACTTTGTCCAGAAGATTCAGGTCAAAATCATACAGTTCCTTGAAGATTGCAAAATCATGGAGTGCCAGCTCATTGATGCTTCCGTCGATATGTCCACGGATCTCGCTCGCGGTGCTGAATGCATTTTCGTTGTTCACAAGAAGCAGAGTCAGATAATTGTGCCACAGGTTTCCTGCAAATCCATAGGAACCTGCTGTCTCGATCAGACCGTTGACACATTCATAGAAATCTTCTTCCATTTCTTTTGCGTTTACGGCTGACTTCTCACAGGCATCCATAAGTGCTGTCATCTTGTCAAGGATCTCTCCATGTTCAAATCCTCTGTATAATACGCATTCTTTTACTCTGGTCATTTTTATATTTCCTCCTGCTGTCCGTAATTTCCAAGTACACGTACCCCGATCGCCTCTGCTTCAAGACCTCGAAGTGCATTTTTGACCGCCGGATCTTCCAGGTTTCCTTCGAAATCTACAAAGAAACGGTATTTCCAGTTCTGTCCCGGGATCGGTCTGGACTCGATCTTTGTCATGCTCAGGCTGTTGTAGATAAAATGTGACAGCATGTGATACAGAGTACCGCTTGCATGCGGCAGTTCGAAGCATACGCTGATCTTTCCTGCATTTTTCTCATAGATCGGTTTACTGCTGACAATGATGAAACGTGTCACATTCTGATCATTGTGGCAGATGTTTTCGGCAAGGATAGAAAGTCCGTAGAGCTCGCCTGCTGCACGGCTTGCGATCGCCGCCTGGTTTCTCTTCTGCTCTTCCTTGATCCTCTTGGCTGAAGCTGCTGTGTTCTCTGCCTTGACGGTTTTCCATGACGGATGTTCTTCGAGATAATGTTTACACTGTGCAAGTGCCTGTGGATGGGAATAGACGGTGTCGATCTCGTCCACGGTCACGCCCGGAAGTCCCAGAAGCACGTGCTGTACGCGGACCCCCTGCTCCCCGACGATATAAAGCTGATATTCTGTCAAAAGATCATAAATATCCGTCACGATCCCCTCTGTGGAATTCTCGATCGGAAGGACTGCATAATCAGCCTTGCCAAAAGCAACCTCCTCCATCGCTGCACGGAAGGTCTTGACATGGTAGCTGTTGATCTCCTCCGGGAAATATGCTCTCATGGCCGCATAGCTGTATGCACCCTCAACTCCCTGAAAAACAACGTTTACATCTTTGAGCGGAAGTTCGTCGACCATCTTGTAGTTTCGCTCTGTTCCGACACCATTCTTGGTCAGAAGCTGGTACTGGCGTTTGCGGCTGATCGCCATGATCTGCTGAAAAAGCTCCTGCGCACCAAGGCTGTTGAAGCTTCCATGTGCCTGATTCTTGAGAACATCCAGTTTGTCCTGTTCTCTCTTCGGGTCAAGTACCTGCTTTCCTGTATGTATCTTGTATTCTGCAACATCCTCGCAGACTTTCATTCGTTTTTCAAATAACCGTAAGATCTCTTTGTCGATGACATCGATCTCCTTGCGGCATTCCTGTAAATCTATCATTCGTTATTCCCTTCCGATACCGGTGATCCGGATACCTCTTTTCTTGTATTTACGATCCGGGTGATGTCCCCGATAAAGGACAGTGAGCCAAAGGACAGGATCACATCGTCCTTCCCTGCCATCTCAAACAGTTCCTCGACCGCTTTTGCGATATTTTTCTCCGCGTGGACATGTGGGTTGCATGGACAGATCGCTTCGGCAAGTTCCTCCGCCGGGAGTGCCCTCGGGTTATCCGGTGTCTCGATCGCAATGATCTGTTCTGCATAAGGGCAGAGTTTCCGGATAATATATGGATAATCCTTGTCCCGGAAAACACCCATGATAAAAAACATCCTGCGGTCTTTGAAATATTTCCGTACAGAATCCTCGAGCATATCTGCCGCAGCCGGATTGTGTGCTCCGTCCACGATAAACAGCGGATCTCTGTGGATGATGGTCAGTCTTCCGTTCCAGTGGGTTGCCTTAAGTCCTTCCCTGCGCTGCTCTGTCGTGGTATGATAGCCTCTCTCATCCAGGATACGTAAGGCTTCCAGTGCAAGGACTGCATTCTCCGTCTGGTAGGAACCGGCGAGAGAAAGTGTGTATTCCTCTCCTTTGTAGAGGAAACGCTGTCCGGTAAAATCTGCTTCCAGCACTTCTGCCTGGGAAATATCTGCCGCGCAGAGGTCTGTCCCTGCCTCATGACTTACGTTCTCTATGACCTTCAGTGCCTCCGGTTCCTGTCCGATCGTTGCCACGCTGCAGCCTGGTTTGATGATGCCGGCTTTTTTCTCCGCGATCTCTGCGATCGTGTTGCCAAGGAAGGACTGATGATCCATGCTGATCGGTACGAGAACAGCAAGTTCTGTCGTGCGGATCAGGTTTGTCGCATCTGTGATACCGCCCATGCCTACTTCCAGGATGACCGGATCACATTTTTCTTCTGCAAAAAATAAAAATGCCACCGCCGTTTCGATTTCAAATGGGGTGGGATGTGCAAGACCTTCTGCGGTCATTTCTTCGATCACTGCAGCAACCCTGGTCGTATGTTTTGCAAATTGCTCTCTGCTGATCGGTGTTCCCTCCACCTCGATCTTTTCTCTGTAAGAATATACGGATGGGGAAATATACCGCCCAACGTGATATCCGGCATTGGTCAGTGTCGTATATAAATACGCGATCACGGATCCCTTGCCGTTGGTTCCTGCTACATGAACATATTTAAGCTGATCCTGGGGATTGCCAAGGCGCTTCATAATTTCCTTTATATTGGTAAGATCCAGGGCACCGCCTGCGTACTGCTCTGCGTCTCTGATGTATGCCCTGCTTTGCTGATAATCCATGTTGTATGCTCCTGTTTCTTAAATGTGTTATTTGTATAAATATAACATCTGTGTATCTTTTTTTCAAGACCAGCCATACTAATTAACGCATCGTTAATATTGGTTTTGATCAAATCTTTTTTACTTCAGGAGGAACCGCTATGAACCAGAATCTGACAAACTTTTTTCTCTGCGGCTCGATCGGATGGTGCATGGAGGTTTTCTGGACCGGGCTTCACTCCCTTTTGTCCGGCCAGTGGACAATGACAGGCAAAAGTTCGCTTCTCATGTTCCCGATCTACGGCTGTGCTGCCATCATCGCTCCTTTGTATGCACGGATCTCCTCCCTGTCTTTCGTCTGCCGCGGACTTCTCTATATGCTGGGATTTTATATGGTCGAATTCATAAGCGGCAGTTTTCTCAGAGAAATCGGCATCTGTCCATGGGATTACTCCGCTGCCCGTTTTCAGTACAGAGGAATCATCCGGCTCGACTATGCTCCTCTCTGGTTTGCCGCAGGATTGATTTTTGAAAAAATACTTACGAAATCTGCTTGAAAAATCGATTCTTGTAGTATATGATTGTGCAAGAGAGAATTTTATTGAATTTTCGCAACATCAATAAGGGAGGTTTCTTATGAGACATTTAATGAGCCCGCTGGATCTTTCCAAAGAAGAACTTGACGATCTTCTGACTCTTGCCAGCGACATTGAAAAAAATCCATCAAAGTATGCGCATGTCTGCGATGATAAGCGACTTGCCACCTGTTTTTACGAACCAAGCACACGTACACGTTTAAGTTTTGAAGCAGCCATGATGAATCTTGGCGGCAAGGTTTTAGGTTTCTCTTCTGCCGGTTCCAGTTCCGCTGCCAAAGGCGAAAGTGTTGCCGATACGATTCGTGTCGTTTCCTGTTATGCAGATATCTGTGCTATGCGTCACCCGAAAGAGGGCGCTCCGTTAGTAGCTTCTATGGCTTCTTCTATTCCTGTTATCAACGCCGGTGACGGTGGTCATCAGCATCCTACTCAGACCCTCACTGATCTTCTTACTATCCGTTCCCTCAAGGGAAGACTTGACAACCTTACGATCGGTCTGTGTGGCGACCTGAAATTCGGCCGTACCGTTCATTCTCTGATCGAGGCGCTGGTACTTCGTTATTCCAATGTGAAATTCGTTCTGATCTCACCGGAAGAACTTCGTGTACCAAGCTACATCCGTGAAGATATCCTTGAGAAGAATAACGTAGAATTCGAAGAAGTAGAGCGTCTGGAAGATGCACTTCCGAAGCTTGACATCCTCTACATGACACGTGTACAGAAAGAACGTTTCTTCAACGAAGAAGATTACGTACGCATGAAGGATTTCTACATCCTCGACAAACAGAAAATGGAACTGGCTCCAAAGGATATGTACATTCTTCATCCGCTTCCGCGTGTAAACGAGATCGCTGTTGAAGTAGATGATGATCCGCGTGCCGCATACTTCAAGCAGGCGCAGTATGGTGTCTATGTCCGTATGGCACTGATTCTTAGATTACTGGAGGTGGAAGTATAATGTTAAACGTTGGAGCACTTCACGAAGGTTTCGTACTTGACCATATCAAGGCCGGCAAAGCCATGACCATTTATCACGACCTGAAACTCGACAAACTTGACTGCACCGTTGCCATCATCAAAAATGCAAAGAGCAACAAGATGGGCGTCAAGGACATCATCAAAGTAGAATGCCCGATCGAGAACCTCGACCTGGACATCCTCGGTTTCATCGATCACAACATCACCGTCAACATCATCAAAGACGAGAAGATCGTTGAGAAAAGGATCCTGAAACTTCCAAAACAGATCACAAACGTCATCAAATGCAAGAACCCACGCTGCATCACTTCCATCGAGCAGGGCCTGGATCACGTATTCATCCTCGCTGACCCGGAGAAGGAAGTTTACAGATGTAAGTATTGTGAGGAGAAATATCGCGGTAAACGCAATAAATAATCCTGTTTCAGAACACAAAAAAAGAAACGCTTCGAAAGGTGCCTCCCGATAAGAAAACATCGTGGGGCAAGAGAGAAACGGTATAGCTTCGGCTATGCCGTTTTTCTCATTCTTGCCTTGATGAAGTAACTTTCGATACTTCCAGGGCTCCAATGCCCTTATAGTAGATGTCAATTTCCTGGGTGCGGTTCTTGCCCTTTGGATCGCTGGCGGCATGGACAACGATCTTCTCGACAAACTCATGTAAGATACATGGGGTTAATTCAGGAATTTCCGTATACCGTTCTACAACGGAGAGAAACCTTTCCACATTGGCGCTTTTTTGTTCCTCTGCTTCGATTTCATCACGGAGAGCAGCCGCTACATCTTGAAGCTGATGCTGCTCTTTCTCGTAATCGGTAGAGAGCTTTTGAAAACGCTCGTCAGAAAGTTTTCCCGAAATAGTATCTTCGTAGAGCCGCTTGAAAATGGTGTCCAGCTCTGCAATCCGCTTTTCGGCATCGGCCAATGTTTTCTGCCGTTTTGCCAAACCTTGGTTACGTTGGCGCATATCCGCATCCATGACCATCTTCACAAAATCGTCTTTGCGCTGTGATGCGAAGGAAACGATCTCGCGCAGATTTTGCAGAACCAATTCTTCCAGGATAACAGTTCGGATAGAATGTGTCTGCCCACATACATCACGGCTTTTCCGATAGCCGGAACACAGATAGTATTCCTGATCGCGCCGGAAATTGGTTGCCCTGCATTGGTACATAATGGAGCCGCAGTCGGCACAGAACATCATGCCGGAGAACATACCCATTTCTCCCATCTTTGTGGGTCGGCGCCGCGTCTGCCTTGCGAGCCTTGCTGCATCGGCAATCGCCTCCGTCCAGATGGCTTCGTGGGTATTATCAAAAATCTTCCATTCGCTTTCTGGATTGTGCAAGGTCTTTTTACTCTTGTAGGATTTTTTACGGGTTTTGAAATTAACTGTGTGCCCCAGGTATTCACGCCAGCGGTCCATGATGTCGGCAATCGTAGAAGAATCCCAAGCGTAAGGAGAACCTTTCTTTGTGACATTGGTTGTTCTGCCCTTGCTCGCATAGTAAGCAGCCGGAGTAAGAATTTTTCTTTCCGTCAGTTTTCTTGCAATCTGCGAGGGTCCCAAACCATCCATGATATAGAGACCAATTTCATAAACTACCTGGGCGGCTTCTTCATCCTTCACCCATTGCTTTTTGTCATCAGACGATTTCATGTATCCATACGGAGGCAAAACAGTCAAATGTTCTCCTGCATTGCCTTTCACTTTCATAACGGCACGGATTTTTTTGCTGGTGTCTTTAGCGTACCATTCATTGATGATATTGCGGAAGGGCGTAAACTCGTTGTCACCCTGAGTGCTGTCCACACCATCATTCACCGCAATAAAGTGAATATCATGTTCGGGAAACATGATTTCCGTATACATGCCGACTTGCAGATAATCACGTCCGAAACGTGACATATCCTTGATGATGACCCTCTTGACAAGGCCAGCCTCAATGTCTGCAATCATCTGCTGAAAGCCTGGGCGGTTGAAGGTCGTACCTGAGATGCCATCATCAACATAGAATTTGAAATTGCTGTATCCATGCTCACGGGCATACTTTTCCAGGATTTTTTTCTGGTTTACAATGCTATTGCTGTCACCCTGCAATTCATCATCACGGGATAAGCGACAATACAAAGCTGTAAGTTCTTCGGAGCTCATAGCCGTGTAAGGGAATTGAAGCGCGGCAGCGGTGTTTGACTGATAATACATAAATACCTCCTATCTGGCAGTCAAACACGATATTGAAGTCCAACTTCATTATACCGCGCTTTCTTTTCCCTGTCTGCCTGTTAAGAGGTTTTCAAGTCACAGTTTGTTTCTGAACATCGGCTTTTATCAGGTTCTCCAGTTTGGAGGCTATCGTCTGATTTCCCGTTTGAGGGAAAAAAGAATTGACGATAAAGGTCGTGTTGCCGATCTTCTTTTTGCTCCGCATAGGCGGGGCATATTTATTTTCAGATTGAATTTTCTGCATAATAAGGCCCCTTTCATGCCATTTCATTAAAACCATAAAAGAGGCAGAAAACGGACGGCTGCTGGCCGCAGCTCCACGGGAATCTCACCCCGGCCCATGCTGATGGGTGCGCCGCGCAATGCTTTGAGGGCGTTCAACGCGGGAGTATCTTTGACCTGTCTGTACGTCGTTGCCCGCAAGCTGCCACACTTACTTTGTGGCCTGGTGTTTGTCGCTCACCTGTTTTGTAGGAGTCCCATCTTGCGGACTTGCAACAGGTTTCTTGGCGCACCAGCCGTTTGGCTCGGCACAGATCAGAATGTATCCGTCTGCCTTATCCTGCGCAAGGTCTCTGCGCTTTCTTTTTCAAGGATCATTCAGGCCAGCCTTGCCGGGAAAAGGGGGCAGAGAAAGGGAAACCTGCCCCAGGACTTTATGCCGGCAAAACTTTGAAGCCTGTGATAATGCTGTAGATCAGCTTACTTTCAAGCCTGAGCCGCATATCTTCATCGACGCATAGGTATTCATTCCCATACTCGTCCTTGAGCGGCCTGGCAGCAAGCGCACGGATGTAATTCTGGTAGTGACCCACCACAGCGGCGAGCGCCTCAGAATTGCCGTTTGCTGCCTCCATGATCACAGGCATCGGAATCGACGTTACACGTCCGGCCATTCAAATCCCTCCTTTTCCAGATACTCGCGCAATTCCTTCAGCGACACCAGCCGGCGCTTGGAGATGGTCTGGCGAACCACATTCATTCGTTCACTGATTTCACGATCATTCAG
>OHWM01000720.1_pt1 | contig 15174 bp, 8 predicted proteins | sample 1579731 | NCBI WGS metagenome assembly OHWM01 (sample SAMEA3882510, study PRJEB24775) | human gut metagenome | biome: human-associated habitat; feature: intestine environment; material: feces | place: Netherlands | collected 2009/2010
CACCTATGAGCAAGCTCATGTGGGCTTAGACCTTTTGACCCTGGCATCATAAAATAATATCTGTATTGATAACGCAATGCGGATATGGTAAGATACAGAAAAGATTTAACCGCAAGAAAAAGTATGTTATACTGTAGTCGTATCGCAAAATGAAAGGGAGGCTTATTATGTTTCGATTAAATAATGGTGTTGAAATTCCAGAGATGGGTCTTGGTGTCTATAAGATGAATGCGGGAAAAGAAATGGACGATGCAGTAAGATATGCATATGAACAGGGTTATCGCTTATTTGATACGGCTCAGATGTATAAAAATGAAAGCGGACTGGGTGAAGCGTTAGAGAAGAACCGGATTCCCAGGCAGGATATTTTCCTGATCAGCAAGGTAGATAATTGTAACCAGGGGTATGGGCGGACGATTGAAAGCTTTGGAGAGTCTTTAGAACGCCTGAAGACGGATTATCTGGATTCGTTTCTTGTACACTGGCCGGGACAGAACCGGGAAAGAATGCTTGATACATGGAAAGCAATGGAAAAGCTGTATACTGATGGAAAGGTCAGGAGCATAGGTGTATGCAATTTTGAAGTCTGCCAGTTGGAGTATCTGCTGGCAAATTGTAAAGTCAGACCGATGATCGATCAGATTGAGCATACGCCGTTTATGCATGATGAGAAATTACTCGGATTTTGCAGAGAAAATGAGATTCAGGTCATGGCATGGGGACCTTTATTGCGGGGAAATCTGGACGAGGATGAGATTGGCAGGATGGCTGCGGGATATAATAAGACGTCTGCTCAGTTATTGTTGCGTTGGAATGTCCAGCAGGGGATTATCCCAATTCCAAAGTCGAAAAATAAAGAACGGTTATTGCAGAATATTTCGATATCCGATTTTGAGATTACGGAAGAAGATATGAAAAGGATGAATGCAATGAATCAAAATAAAAGAACAAGTTATGATCCGATGGTATTTGATTTTTAGAAAAAAGTGCTTATTTTCAGGTGAAACTGGAGATTAATAAAAAAGAAAAGTTAAAATGCAGAAAAATGCAGGAAAGTAACTTAGTGATTCGTTTATAGGAGGAAAGAAAGATGTCAGTTGTTAAGTTAACGGTAGAAAATTTTGAGCAGGAAGTTCTTCAGGCGGAAAAGCTGGTACTGGTAGATTTTTATGCAGACTGGTGTGGACCTTGTAAGATGATGAGTCCGATCGTGGATGAGATTGCTGAGGAGGAATCGGAAATCAAAGTGTGCAATATCAATATTGATCAGGCGATGGAGATTGCACAGAAATACCGAGTAATGAGTATCCCGACCTTTATTGCGTTTAAGAACGGTGAGGAAGCAGGCCGACAGATCGGTGCAGTATCAAAAGGTGAGTTGTTAAGTCTTATAAAGTAAAGCAGTTCATCGATACAGGAACGATACAAAGTGATTGCGGACAACGGGCAGATGCAGGAACGGTGTGGGAAGAGTGACCGGTCTGTATCTGCTTTTTATACCAAAGTATGCAGAAGAAACTGCCGGTGGCAGATGCTCTGTATACCATAGCATTTGGAGGAAATGAATGTCACTACAGTTTATTTTGGGAAATTCAGGAAGTGGAAAATCTCATTATCTTTATCAGCAGATCGTGAATGAATCAATGGAACACCCGGAAAAGAATTATCTGGTTCTTGTACCGGAGCAGTTTACCATGCAGACGCAGAGAGATTTATGTGCGGCACATCCGAGAGGCGGCATCATGAATATTGATGCATTAAGCTTTATGAGACTGGCATATCGCGTATTTGAAGAAGTCGGCAGGGAAGAACAGCCGGTTCTTGATGATGAGGGGAAGAATCTTGTGATCCGGAGGATTGCGGGGAAGCTCGAGGATGACCTGAAAGTATTGAAAGGAAATCTGAAAAAGCAGGGATATATTAGTGAAGTAAAGTCTGTTATCTCAGAATTTGTACAGTATGGTGTTGATTTTGACAAGCTGGATGACTTTATGGAGGGACTCAGTCAGGAAAGTTATCTTTATTATAAATTGCAGGATATCCGTAAAGTATATGAAGGATTTGAAGAGTATCTGCGGGATCGTTATATTACCAAAGAAGAGATGTTGGATGTACTGGCGAGAGCGGTATGTGACTCAGAACTTCTTAAGGGGAGCGTGATCGCACTGGATGGATTTACGGGATTTACTCCGGTTCAGATCCGGCTGATCTCAGAACTTTTAAAAGTCAGTGAAAAGGTGATAGTTACGGTTGAAATTGACCGCAGGGAAGATCCTTTTATTTATCGGCATCCTTACCAGCTTTTTGCGTTGAGCAAGCAGATGGTTACATCTCTTGTAAAGACTGCACAGGATGCAGGGGCAGAGGTTGAAGAATCGGTCTGCCTGTATGAAAAAGTGCCATACCGGTTCAGAGAAAATCCTGAGATGGCATTTTTAGAATCGGAACTTTTCCGTTATTCAAGGAGACAGTATAAAAAGAAAAAAGAAGAATCGGAAACCTGCAGCGGAGCAATTTCGCTTCATGAGACGAAAAATCCGAGAGAAGAAGCCAGGTATGTGGCAGAATCAATCCGAAAGCTGGTGCGTGAAAAAGACTACAGATATCGGGATATTGCGGTTATAGCTGCGGATCTGAACCTGTATGCGGATGCATTGGAGAAAGCGTGTGAATTATTTGAAATTCCGGTTTTTATGGATCATAAAAAAAGTATTTTGCTCAATTCATTTGTAGAATATCTGCGGAGCCTGCTGGCGATGGCAGAACAGAATTTTACCTACGAAAGTGTATTCAGGCATTTGAGGACCGGATTGTGCGGTTTTACGGATGAAGAGATTGACCGATTGGAAAATTATTGTCTGGCACTGGATATTAAAGGGTATAAAAAATGGCAGCAGGCGTGGGTCAGAAGAACTCCGTCAACCGGAGAAAAAGAACTGGAAGAACTGAATCATCTGAGAGTGATCTTTGTAGAAAAGACGATGGGACTGATACAGGTTCTGAAGCAGAAGAAAAAGACTGTCAGAGATGTAACGCAGGCAGTATATGAATATCTTGTTCAGGAAAAGCTGCAACAGAAAATTGCACAGTTGGAGAAAAAATTTCAGGACCGGGGAGAACTGGCACTGGCGAAAGAGTATGCACAGGTATACAGGATCGTTATGGAATTATTTGATAAATTTGTAAGTCTGCTGGGTGAAGAAGAAATCGCTCTGAAAGATTACTGTGAATTACTGGATGCAGGACTGGAAGAGGCGAAGGTAGGAGTCATTCCGCCAAGTCTTGATCAGGTTATGATCGGAGATGTAGAACGTACAAGGATCAAGAATATCAAAGCTTTATTCTTTGTAGGGGCAAATGATACACTTTTACCGGGAAATACAGGAGTGGGCGGATTGTTGTCTGAATGTGACCGGGAGCAGTTTCAGAAGAAAGAAATCTCACTTTCTCCGGGGGCAAAAGAAAAGATTTATATTCAGAAATTTTATTTGTATTTAAATCTTACCAAGCCGACAAAATTTCTCTTTTTATCCTGGGCAAAAGTGTCAGGAGAGGGAAAATCTCTCCGGCCGTCGTATCTGATCCAGGAGTTGATGCGGTTGTTCCCGGATTTAAAACCGGTGGATGAGGAAGAAAAGTCATGGCAGCAGTGTGAGATGACAAGAAGGACCGGGATTCTCAGACTGGCGGAAGGACTGAGAGAAAAAGAACAGGGACTGGATGCACAATGGAAAGAACTTTATACATGGTTTGCAGGCGATGAAAAAAGCAGATCAGTGGTTGAAAAGCTGCTGAGAGCAGGATTTTATAAAAAAGAAGCCGGTATGCTGGGAAGTCAGATGGCTGAAAAGCTGTATCTTGATCCTGAACGCGTGAGTGTGACGAGGCTGGAAAAGTTTGCTTCCTGTGCCTATGCACATTTCCTGAGTTATGGTTTACGGCTTTCTGACCGGGAAACCTACGGATTTGAGGCGATGGATCTGGGAAATATTGCACATCAGGCATTAGAACGTTTTGCAAGAAAAGCAGAGGAAGAGAAACTGGACTGGGTAACAATGCCGGAGGAACGCAGGACAGAGCTGATAGATGAAAGTGTGGAAAGCAGCGTTCTGGATTATGGAAATACAGTCCTGTTTTCAAGTGCAAGAAATGAATATATGATCTATCGGATCAAGCGTCTGATCCGCCGGTCTGTATGGGCATTGACCCGACAGATGGAGCAGGGAGATTTTAAACCGGCAGGATACGAATTTAAATTCGGAAGTGGTAAGATCGACAGGATTGATACGTGCGAAGATGAGAACCGGGTTTATGTCAAGGTGACAGATTATAAGACGGGAAGAAAGGTATTTGATATTACTTCTTTCTATCATGGTCTTCAGCTTCAGTTGCCGGTGTATCTGAATGCAGCACTGGAAACAGAGGGAAAGAGATATCCGGGAAAGGAGATAGTTCCTGCAGGAATTTTTTATTACAGGATACAGGATCCGATCGTGGCAAGAGAAAAGACAGACGAGAAGACGGAAGAAAGTATTTTAAAAGAACTGAAACTGGATGGGCTTGTGAATGGTGAAGAGGAAGTAATTGAACATCTGGAGGCGAATCTGACAGGAAGTTCGTTATATTATCCGCTCCGCAGGAATCAGAATGGATTACTTGGGAGTACATCAAAAGCTCTTCCACAGGAGAAGTTTGAGACGGTACTTGCTTATACCAGGGCGAAGCAAAAGGAACTGAAAGCGGAGATGTATGAGGGAGAGGTAAGTGCATTGCCGTATCTGCTTGGTGAGGATACAGGATGTGATTTCTGTGCCTGCAAAGATATCTGCGGATTTGACCAGCGGATTGAAGGGTGTGAATACCGTCAGTTGCAGAAATATTCACTGGAAGAAGCAGTCGAATGTATGAAGGAAAAGCTGGGAATAAAGAAAAGTCAGAAATAAAGAAAAGCCAGGGATAAAGAAAAGTCGGGAGTAAAAAAGCCGGAAATAGAGAAGGAGACATAGGCAGTATGGCAGTGAAATGGACAAAAGAACAGCGGCAGGTCATTGATCTGCGTGACAGAAATATTCTGGTTTCGGCTGCTGCCGGTTCAGGAAAGACAGCAGTACTCGTTGAGAGGATCATCTCAATGATCACGGATGAAAAGAATCCTGTGGATGTGGATAAGCTGCTTGTTGTCACATATACAGAGGCAGCGGCAGCCGAAATGAAAGAAAGGATCGCGGCAGCGATTGAAAAAAAACTGGAAGAATCTCCGGGAAATCTGAATCTGGAACAGCAGGCATCGTTAATACATAGTGCGATGATCACTACGGTGCATAAATTCTGTCTGTCGGTAATCCGGGATCATTTCCATGTGATCGGAATCGATCCGTCATTCCGTGTGGGAGAAGAAGGGGAGCTACGTCTGCTTAAACAGGATGTACTGGATGAAATGCTGGAAGAACATTATGCAAAAGATGAGGAAGAGTTCCGGGAATTTGTGGAAAAATATGGAACAGGCAGAACGGATAAAAAGATTGAGGAACTGATTCTTCAGTTGTATGAATACTCAAGAAGTTATCCTGATCCACGTCAGTGGCTGATCTCCTGTGCAGAAGATTATGAAATAGACAGAGAGCATTTGGAAGATTCAAGAATGGTGCATACAGTGGAAGAACGTGTCAGACAGCAACTGGGCGATCTGTATGGACTGGTCAGACAGGCGATGGAAATCTGTCAGCTCCCGGCAGGTCCGTATATGTATGCAGAGGCATTGGAATCAGATGAAAAAGAACTGAAAAAGCTGGAAAGGGCAGACTCTTATGAGAAAATGAGTGAGGTTCTGATGGATTTCAACTGGAAAAAGCTTTCGGGTAAAAAAGATGAGACTGTCGATTCGGAGCTGCGGAAATCCGTCCAGGCTGTCCGGAAGCAGTTGAAAGCTCTGATTGATGGGATTCAGAAATCTTATTTCTATGCAACGGCAGATGAATGGATTGCAGATATGCAGGATTCCGCTCAGGCAATGAGGACGCTGACCGGACTGGTACAGGAGTTTGCTGACCGGTTTGATGAAAAAAAGCGGCGGAGAAATATGATTGATTTCAGTGATATGGAGCAGTTTGCACTGGCAATCCTGACGAGAAATACAGAGGGGAAAATCGTGCCATCTGCGGTTGCTGAAGAATATCAGGAGCGGTTTGCCGAAGTGATGGTGGATGAGTATCAGGACAGTAATCTGGTGCAGGAAACGATCCTGACGAGTGTGTCAGGGATGAGTAAAGGCAGAAATAATATGTTCATGGTAGGGGATGTAAAGCAGAGCATATACAGATTTCGTCTCTCAAGACCGGAACTTTTTATGGAGAAGTATGATACTTACAGTGTGGAAAGCAGTCCCTGTCAGAGAATTGATCTTCATAAAAATTTCCGAAGCAGGAAGGAAGTACTGGACAGTACAAACTATCTTTTTGAAAAGCTGATGTTCCGGGAATTTGGAGGGATCGAATATGATGAAAATGCGGCTCTGTATGCGGGAGCAGAGTTTCCACCGATACCGGAAGATGCCGTCTTTACGGATAAGACAGAAGTTCTGATCTTTAATCAGCAGGACATGAAGACAAGAGATGCCAAAGAGGCTGAGGCAAGAATGATCGCACGAAGGATCAGGGAAATGATGGGATCGGGATATATTTACGATAAAGACAGTGATTCCTTTCGAAAGATACAGTATAAGGATATTGTAATCTTAACGCGGAGTATCCAGGGATGGGCAGAAATTTTTTCAGCAGTGCTGGCAGAAGAAGGAATCCCGGCATATTCAGTGAGCAGAGAGGGGTATTTTGAAACGTATGAGATCAGTGTCCTTTTAGATTATCTGCGGATTCTGGATAATGCGAGGCAGGATCTTCCACTGACAGCAGTGTTGACTTCACCATTTGTCGGGCTGGATGCGGAAGAACTGGCACAGATCCGGCTGGCATATCCGAATCTGCCATTTTACGAGTCTGTCTGGCTGTGTGGGGAAGAAAAAACGGAAGAAACCGGAGCAGACGGGAGTGGAGAAACCGGAGAAAAAGAAAAGAAAGAAAAGAAAAAATCAGATGCAGAAGCGGAAAACCGCAGCGGAGAGATTTCAGAAGCGGTCAGAGAAAAGCTGGCAGAGTTTACGAGGCAGGTCAGATACTTCAGAAGCATACTTTCCTATACTCCGATCCATGATCTGCTGGCAAAGATCCTTGAAGAGACAGGATACCGGACTTTTATTGCTGCGATGCCGGGAGGAGAGCAGCGGATTGCAAATGTGGAGATGCTGATTGAAAAGGCGTGTGCATTTGAGGGGACAAGTTATAAAGGACTTTTTAATTTTGTCAGATATATTGAGCAGTTGAAAAAATATAATGTTGATTATGGAGAAGCCGGAATTATGGATGAACAGGCAGATACGGTACGCCTGATGAGTATCCATAAAAGTAAAGGACTGGAATTTCCAATTGTATTTGTAGCGGGAATGGGAAAAAGTTTTAATATGCAGGATCAGAGGGGAAGTATTGTGATCCATCCGGACTGGGGAATTGGAATTGATGCAGTTGATCTGGAACAGAGAACGAAAAATCCAACTTTTCTGAAAAGAATGATACAGGAAAAAACAAAGCTGGAGAATCTTTCGGAAGAACTGAGAGTTCTTTATGTTGGCATGACCAGGGCAAAAGAGAAGATGATCCTGACCGGTACAGCGAAGCTTGGGGAAGAAGAACTTCTGGCATTGGAAATGATGGAAGATATAATAAAAAGAGAAGAAAAGCAGAATAGCTGGAAAGCAGATGAAAAAGATTCGCTTGCACTGTATCAGATGGAAGGGGCAAAGACCTGCTTTGACTGGATCTTACCGGCACTGATGAGAGATTGGAAAAAGGCAGAAAAATGGATACAGGTGCGGCTTGTTACAAGAGAAGAATTATCCTATGGGGCAGCAACAGCAGGTCAGGCAGAAGTACTGGCGAGAGAAGTGCTGGAACACTGGGATACAGAAAAGTCGTATATGCCGGAATGGAAAGAGCTTCTGTCAGAACAGATGAATTATACTTATCCTTATTTACAGGAAGAGCAGATGAAATTGAAATTTACAGTCTCAGAACTGAAAAAGAGAATTTACGCAGGAGAACAGATGCGTGAAATGCAGGAAGACGGTGGCGAGGAACTGTATCAGGAACCGGAAATTGTTCCGTTAGTACCGGGATTTATGCAGGATCAAAAAGAAGGCCTGACCGGGGCGTCCAGAGGAACTGCTTATCATAAGCTTATGGAATTATTAGATTTTACCAGGCAATATACGGAAGCTGCTTTGAAAAATGCAGTGCATGATTTTGAAAAGAAGAAAAAGATGACTTCGGAGATGGCAGCCTGTATCCGCATATCTGATATTTTATTATTCCTGGAAAGCAGCAGTGGAAAAAGAATGTCAGCGGCAGCCGGAAAAGGGAAGTTATGGAGAGAGCAGCCTTTTGTACTGGGGGTGGATGCAGATCAGGTCTATCCGGGATTTTCCGGTGAGCCAGGAAGTCAGGAAAAGGAAGTGATTCTTGTTCAGGGAATTATAGATGCTTACTTTGAAGAGGAAGACGGGATTGTAGTACTGGATTATAAGACGGACAAGGTGAAGAGTGCAGAGCAGTTGAAAGAACGTTATCATGCACAGTTGGAATATTATGCACAGGCATTGGAGGGGCTTCTTGAAAAACCGGTGAAAGAAAAGATTATCTATTCATTTACGCTAAGAGAGGAGATCAGGTTATGAAATGGCTTATGTATTATCTGATCGTGGTGAATTTGTTGACCTGGATCATCTACGGAATTGATAAGTGGAAGGCAAAGCGACGTGCGTGGAGAATACCGGAGAGAACACTGTTGCTTTTGGCGGCTGCCGGTGGCTGCACAGGGGCATTGGCAGGGATGCTGATGTTCCGGCACAAGACAAGAAAACTGAAATTCATGATTGGAGTACCGGTTATTTTTGTAGTGGAAAGTATTTCCTTTGCATATATTTTTCTGAGATTGTGACAAATTGCACATAGAATAGTCAGAAAAAGCGGTCCAGAGAATGGATTTTTAGAAATTGCAGTCAGCTTCTTTTCTAATTGGAGAAATTCTGCTAATATTAATTACAGAGTACTTTAGTCGGTTAAAGAAAGGAAGAGAAAAATGCCAAAGTTAAATGAAAATTATCAGAATGTAAAAGACAGCTACCTTTTTGCAGAAATTGCCAGAAGAGTAAAAGTATATGAGGAAACGCATCCGGACAAAGCAGATCAGATCATTCGTCTTGGAATCGGCGATGTAACTCTTCCACTTACGAAGAGCGTGATCGAGGCACTTCATGAGGCAGTTGATTCCCAGGCGGTGTCTGAGACATTTATGGGATATGGCCCGGAGCAGGGATATGAGTTTGCACGCAAGGCGATTGCAGATTATTATGCAAGGAATGGCATTGAGGTTGATCCTGCAGCAATTTTTATTTCAGACGGAGCTAAGAGCGATACAGGAAATATCACAGAACTTTTTTCAAATGATAATGTAGTTCTTGTCCCTGATCCGGTTTACCCGGTTTATGTAGATACAAATACGATGGATGGAAAGAAGATCATCTATATGAACGGAACGGAGGAAAATGACTTCCTTCCGATGCCGGATGATAAAGTAAAGGCAGATATCATTTATCTTTGTTCTCCGAATAATCCGACCGGAGCAAGCTACAATAAAGAGCAGTTGAAAGCATGGGTTGATTATGCCCTGAAGAATGATTCGGTAATCCTTTATGACTCTGCCTATGAGGCGTTTATTACCGATCAGGATCTTCCACGGAGTATTTATGCTATTGAGGGTGCAAAAGAATGTGCGATTGAATTTTGCTCTCTGTCCAAGACAGCAGGATTTACAGGAACTCGTTTCTCCTATACGGTTGTTCCGACAGAGCTGGTGTTTACGGCTTCTAATGGAGCAACATTAAGTCTTCATGACATGTGGAACAGAAGGCAGTCTACAAAATTTAACGGTACGCCATATATCATTCAGTATGCGGCAGCAAGAGTCTTCACAGAAGAGGGCATGGCAGAGTGCCAGCAGAATATTGAGTACTATAGAGAGAATGCACGTATGATCGCAGAAACTCTGAAGAAGAAAAATATCTGGTTTACAGGTGGGGTAAATTCTCCATACATCTGGTTTAAATGCCCGAAAGAGATGGAATCCTGGGAGTTCTTTGATTATCTGCTTGAGAATGCACAGATCGTGGGAACACCGGGAGCAGGGTTTGGTGAGAATGGAAAGAATTATTTCAGACTGACTTCCTTTGGAAAGCATGAGAAGACAGCCGAGGCAATGAGGCGTTTTGACGAATTATTTTAGGAATTGTTTCAGAAAGTGTTTCAGGTTATCGGTAAAAAGGTTCTCCGTATCAGGCAATGTCTTAACGAAATGATCTACGTGAGAAAAACTGAAAAAAGAATGTTGAGGGTTTTTGCTCCCAACATTCTTTTTTTAAACCGGAGTTTCTGTAATATATACTTTGCAGATCTGCCTGAGTGCGGCGTGCATATAAGGCATATATTCTTCCATCGACACCGGCTCGTTATGAAGAATACAATTATAGCTGGTAGAACTGATAAATTCGATCAGGGTGAAGAGTAAAAGTTTTGGAGAAGAACATTCTACGTGATACCGCTGTAAGGAATCGAGATAGTGGTTGTAAAACTTCTGGGAAACCAGCGATCCGGTTCCGACCGCATCCTGAAATACTCCCCACGAAAGGTTCTTGGAAAGAAATTTCATCAGTCCCTGCTGATTTTGAAAGCGTTCAATGATATAGTCCGTTACAAAAAGAATTTCTTCCTCGAAGTCAGGGATAACGGCAGCATCCAGTGCCTTATGTGCATCGTCAAAAAGCTGGCTGGCTTTAAATGCGATCAGCTTATCCCGCAAGTCATATTTATCTTTAAAATAGAGGTAAAAAGTTCCTTTCGCAACTCCTGCATTTTCCACAATATCGGAAATGGTTGTCTTGGCAAGCCCCTTAGTGGTAAAGAGTTCAAAGGCAGTGTTGTACAGAGCACTTTTCTTCCTTTTTTTATTTAACTCCAGTTTTCCCATGCCAGTTCCTCCTAAGCTTATGTCTGTCAGACATTCTATAAATAAAAGTTTACTGTCTCTTCCAGCAGCAATAAAAGTCGGTTGTTACAATTATAGCTTCACTATCTGAACTTTTCTTGATAATTATGGTGGTTTATTTCTATTTTAAACAAAAATGACCAAAAGTCAATATCAAAACAGGAAAAGATTTGGGTAAAAAGCAGATATTGACTACTGGTCAGTTTTGTTGTATAACTTTCATAGGCTAAGAGATGACTAACTGATGTCGGGAAAACAGATACGCTGCAGGACAGCGGGAGGAGTTTGCAGACGTCAGATATTTAAGTAAGAATTAAGGAGTTGGCTAACATGAACCGAAATAAAAAGATTCTGAATGTTACAATGGCTGCCGGAATGGCTGCCGTCCTTGGAACTACACCGGTAATTGCTGCAGCACAGGAAGCAGACAATGGAGTATCCAAGGAAGAAACCGTATATGTAAACGCTACTGCAGAAGGTGAAATAAAAGACATCACCGTATCTGACTGGCTGAAGAATTCCGGATCAGCAGAAGGAGATGTATCCGATGTATCTGACCTGGAAGGAATCAAGAATGTAAAAGGCGATGAAACCTTTACCCAGGATGGTGACAAGGTTACATGGAATACAGACAGCAGTGATATTTACTATCAGGGAACTTCCAATAAAGAACTTCCGGTAGATATGAAGATCAAATATTATCTGGATGACCAGGAAATTACTCCAGAGGAACTTGCAGGCAAGAGTGGACATCTTCGTATGGAAGTTTCATATACAAACAAATCCAAAAAGACAGTAAAAGTTGATAAAAAAGACGTAGAAGTTTATTCTCCGTTTGTTATGGTAACCGGAATGATCCTTTCTTCCGATAATTTTTCCAATGTTACCATTGATAATGGAAAGGTGATTTCCGATGGCGACAAGGAAATGGTTGTAGGAGTTGCAGTTCCAGGTTTAAAGGATAGCCTGGATTTAAGCGATGACCTTTCCGATAAGATTGATATTCCGGAAGGCTTTACCATGGAAGCTGATGTTACAGACTGTACTATGGGAAATACTTTCACCATGGCAGTTACAGATCTGCTCAGCAGCCTGAATCTTGAAGATTCCGATGATCTGGATGAGCTTCAGGATTCCCTAGATGAGCTGGATGACGCAGCTGTGAAGCTGGTAGATGGATCCAAGGATCTTTTTGATGGTACTAAGGAGCTTTATGATGGAACGAAAGATCTCTATGATGGAACCGAAGATCTGAAAGACGGAACCAGCCAGCTTTATGATGGAAGTAAAGACCTGGATGATGGAGCCAGCCAGCTTTATGACGGAGCTAAGACTCTTAATACTGGAGCCAGCCAGCTTTATTCCGGAACAACTTCTTTATATAGCGGAACAAAGACTCTGTACGATGGAACCAGAACTCTTTATGGCGGAGCCAATACACTGGCTTCCAGTTACAATGAATTTGATGCTGGTGTGGCAAGTGCCAAGACTGGTGCTTCCCAGTTAAACAGCGGTGCAAAAACATTGCAGAGCGGTATTTCCCAGTATACTGCAGGGGTAGATTCACTGGCTTCTGGTGTGAACAGCTACACAGAAGGTGTTGATACTGTAAACAGCAACATGGCAGAGTACAATAAAGGAATGAAATCCCTGACAGATGGTGTGAACAAATATGTGGCTGGTGGAAATCAGCTGGCAGACGGTGTAACCGCTTATGTAAATGGTGCAACTCAGCTGACTGACGGAGTAAGCACTTATGTAAGCGGTGCAAGTGCCCTGGCGCAGGGAACTAAGGACTATGTAAGTGGAACATCTGCACTGGTTGAAGGGGTAGGACAGCTGGCACCTGGAATCCAGCAGGCTTCAGAAGGAATCAGCGCTGCTTCCGCAAAACTTACAGAAATTGCCAAGAATGTAGCAGCTGCAAAGCCGGAAACAATGGTGAAGAGCCTGAATCAGTATGCAGATGGAGCTGATTCCCTGGCTGATGGTGTAACAGAATACGTTGGAAAAGTAGGTGAGGCTGCTTCTGGAGCAGCAAGTGTTGCAGAGGGGGCAAAGAGCCTGGCTGACGGTACAGCTGCTCTTGTTTCCGGTGCAACTCAGGTAAAAGACGGAATTGGAAAATTAAAAGAAGGAACAAGCTATTCAATCAGTCAGATCGGCGATAGTGCCTCTAAGACAATGAATGATTCCGCAGCAAGCATCCGTGAGGCAGCTGCCCAGATTGAGACTACGGTTACTGCACAGTCCGCAGGGGTATCTACAGATGCTGCCGCTGGTGCAATCAGTGCAACCCAGAGCTCTATGAGCAGTGCAATCGCAACTTTGCAGGGAGCACTTGGAACAGAGGGACTTGACGAAGGAACTGCAGCAGCTATTAATTCTGCAATCGAGCAGTTAAATGCAGGTCTTGGAAATGCTTCTGCAGCTCAGGGTGAGCTGGGTAACATTCAGGCTCAGTCACAGGTAGCTGTCCAGGCTGAGACAAACGGAAGCAGTGTTCAGGAATCCTTAAATGCGATTGCGTCCACCCTGGAAGGTGCAGCTGGCAGTATTTCAGAAGCAGCATCAGCGAGCTCTTCAACTTTAGCTGGTGAAGCAGATAAACTGATTGCAGGTGCAGCTTCTGTTGAATCAGGAGCCCAGACCGCAAATGCAGGAGCCGCACAGCTGAGCACAGGTGCTGATTCCCTGAACAGTGGAATGGCACAGCTGAAGGAAACAGGTGAAGGTCAGTTATCTACAGGAGCATCAAATCTGAAAGCAGCCGGAACACAGGTAAGAGAGAGTCTGACAGCAGTAAGCAGTCTGGTTGCAGGACTTGGAGATCTTTCTTCCATGACAGATTCTGTGAATCAGTTAGCAGAAGGTGCAAAACAGATTTCTGAAGGAAATGAGAAGCTTCAGGCTGGTTATAAACAGTTACAGGATACCAAGGCTGCTGAGACACTTACAAGCGGAGCAGATCAGCTCCTTAATAGTGAGAAGACTATTACAGATGGAATCAATACCCTTCAGGGCAAGGATAATGCCAACGCAACAGCACTTCTCAATGGCGCAAGTACATTAAAGAGTGCAAAGGAGAGCCTTGATGCAGGTATCAGTTCAATCAGCAAAGCAATCGGCAAGCTGGTAACTGGTGTTGGTCAGATTGCCGCAAATAGTGTGGCACTGAGAAGCGGAGCATCTCAGCTGACAGCAAGCAGTGATACCCTGAACAGTGGAGCATCCCAGCTGACAGCAGGAACCAAGAGCCTTGTAAGCGGAGCAGGTACATTAGTAGCAGCCAGTGGACAGGTAAAATCCGGTATTGCACAGTTAAAGAACGGTGCTGCAGATCTGAGAAGCGGAGCTTCCCAGTTAAGAAGCGGTGCAAACAGTGTTAATAATGGAACTCGTGAATTGAAGAGTGGTACATCTTCTTTAGTAAGCGGAACAAAAGATCTGAAAGACGGAACCAAGACTTTGAAAGATGGAGCTAAGGATCTGAATGACGGAGCTAAGACTCTGAAAGACGGAACAAGCAGTCTGAAAGATGGAGCTAAGACCCTGGATGATGGAGCAAAAGACCTGAAGGATGGGGCAAAAGATCTGAAAGACGGAGCTAAGACTCTGAAGGATGGAGCAAAAGATCTGAAGGATGGTGAGAAAGAGTTCTACGATGAGGGTATCAAGAAACTGAAAGATACTATGGAAGATGATTTCCAGAGTGTTCTGGATCGCCTGGAAGCACTCCAGTCTGATGATGCTGCTTATACATCCTTCACAGGGAAAGATGCTTCCATGAGTGGCAACGTGAAGTTCATTATTGAAACAGAAGGCTTCGATGATGGCAGTGAAGACTGATCTTAAGCAGGTCAGATATAAATTTCTATAAGGAAACAGAGAAGGGCAGGAGAGTATCCTGCTCTTTTCTATTACGGGATAAATTCTGCAGCCGGTTACTGTTCACTCAGTGACCAGTAACGCGCTTCGCGATGCACAGAAAGACGAACCTTCTTGTGACAAGCACAAGAAGTAGCG
>OHWM01000729.1_pt1 | contig 15047 bp, 15 predicted proteins | sample 1579731 | NCBI WGS metagenome assembly OHWM01 (sample SAMEA3882510, study PRJEB24775) | human gut metagenome | biome: human-associated habitat; feature: intestine environment; material: feces | place: Netherlands | collected 2009/2010
TATACAAAAAGATATTCAATACACTTACCATGCATAAAGATGATCCCTATGTAAACATAAAAAACACCTATCCAAGTGCCACATCAAGTATCATCATAAGCACAAAGCCCAGCGCAAAAACTATCGTTCCAATATTGGAGTGTGGCTTTTCCGACATTTCAGGTATAAGCTCCTCCACCACAACATAAATCATAGCACCTGCCGCAAAGCTTAGAAGATACGGCAAAACAGGAATTATAAACTGTGCCAAAAGTATGGTCAGCACAGCACCCACCGGCTCGACAACTCCCGATAAAACGCCGTAAACAAAGGCTTTTCCCTTTCCCATACCCTCCGAACGCAGTGGCATGGATATTATCGCACCCTCTGGAAAGTTCTGTATTGCAATACCGAGGGATAATGCCAACGCACCAGCGGCGCTTATGGCATGATGGTCAGCCGCCCAGCCTGCATATACAACGCCAACAGCCATTCCTTCGGGGATATTGTGAAGCGTCACCGCAAGCACAAGCATCGTTGTGCGCTGAAAACTGCTTTTTGCACCCTCCGGTTCAATGGCATTCATGTGAAGATGTGGTATAACTCTATCGAGAAAAAGCAGAAAAAGCACTCCAAGCATAAATCCAACCGCCGCAGGAACAAACCTCAGTCTACCCATTTTCGCTGATTGCTCCATAGAGGGTATTAGCAAGCTCCACACGCCTGCCGCCACCATTACTCCTGCCGCAAAGCCTGTCAAGGCTCGCTGGACAAGATAATGCAGATTTTTCTTCATAAAAAGCACACACGCCGCACCAAGAGATGTACCCAAAAACGGTATCAGAATGCCTTTAAAAATAGTCATGCTCATTGTTCTTCACTGATATGCTTCTTCAATGCCGCAAAGCTCTCGTCAGACAAAACGTGTTCTATCTTGCAGGCGTCATGTTCAGATATTTTTCTGTCAACACCAAGACTTACAAGCCACTCTGTCAATACAAGGTGCTTTTCGTAGATCTTTTCCGCAACATATCTGCCGGCGTCAGTTAGAGTGATAAAACCGTTTTCGTCCATTGTGATAAACTTTCCCTCACGAAGTATCTTCATGGCGTTTGATACGCTTGGTTTTGTAACATTCAGTTCCCTTGCAACATCAATGCTCCTCACCTCGCCGTTTTGCTTGTTCCATAAAACGAGTATCGTCTCCAGATAGTCCTCCCCAGACGTGTGAATGTTTCCCATTTGTATGCCCCTTTCTTTGTTAGTTATAGCTAACTTGCATCTATAAAATTACTGCACGCCACGAAGCTAAGCCTATCAAAACAAAACGCCTTTTCACAAAAAGCTTTTTGCAAACTTAGCCGCACCTTTCTCGTGCAGTATCAAATGTATAGAACATCGGTTAATGTATACTAACTGATATTTATTATATCACAGAAAATATGTTTTGTCAAGCAAACAAAAAAAAGCCGTGACAGACCTTTTCATCTGCCACGACTTTGTGCATAGCTATTTACTTGAATCTTGCAAAAAATCCTTTTTTCTCATAAGGCTCTCTTTCATCGGAAATAAAAGTGTAGCCTGTTTTCTCAACTGCTTCTTTAAGCTTTTCATCAGGGATATCTTCATCAACTATAGCCACAGTTTCGCCCTTTGCATGGGAAGAGCTTACCTTTTTCACCTTGAAATTCTGCCTGAAAGTGTCATTCATATGCGATTCACACATTCCGCACATCATTCCGTCTATTTTTACTGTTATCTTTTCCATTTCTGACCCTCCAATGCTTAATAGGTTAGAATTTGCTAACCACGCTTATTGTAACACAGCCTATAGCTTTTTTCAAGTCAATAATGTAAATTTTAATCTGCCGTTTGTCTGTTGTTCTCCGCAAGAAGAAAATTCTTCACTTCCCAAAGCTTCTGAGAAAGGTCAACATAATAAGTGTGCGGATTTTCAAATCTTGTGATCTCGTCCCAAAGAGTGTCTATCTCAGCCGCCGCATACTTTACGATATCCTCATATGCAGGCTTCTTGTATACACACTTGCCGTCCTTGAATATCTGCTGTTGAATAGGCTTTGCCTCAAAGTTTTTGACGACCTTTTTCTTCCATGTAAACTGTGGGTCAAAAAGCGTAAGGGGTCTGCTTTCATCTATCACCTCGTCATGAACACACAGCAGGTCAGCCACAGCCTTGTGGTTATTCTTATCATAAATTCTGTAAAGCTTTTTGAAGTGTGGAGTGGTTATCTTCGCCACGTTCTCTGATATCTTTATCTTAGGCTGGATATTTCCCTCGTCGTCCTCCACAGCCGCAAGCTTGTAAACTCCTCCGAAAACAGGCTCGCTCTTTGCGGTGATAAGTCTTTCGCCCACTCCGAACATATCCACCTTTGCACCCTGATATATCATATCTCTTATAAGATACTCGTCAAGGGCATTTGAGGCACATATTTTGCAATCAGGATAGCCTGCCTCGTCAAGCATTTTTCTTGCTTTCTTGGAAAGATAAGTTATATCTCCCGAGTCTATCCTTATTCCCACAGGTCGGCAGCCCATAGGCTTCAGCACCTCGTCAAAAGCCTTTATTGCGTTAGGCACACCGCTTTTCAGCACATTATAAGTATCCACTAGCAGAACAGTGCCATTAGGATAGCACTTACAGTAAGTCTTGAAAGCTTCAAGCTCGCTGTCAAACATCTGCACCCATGAATGTGCCATTGTGCCTGTTGCATTGAAGCCGAAAAGCTGGTCAGTGATAGTGCAGGCTGTGCCTGAGCAACCGCCTATGCCTGCGGCTCTTGCACCGAGTATGGCAGCGTCTGCACCATGAGCACGTCTTGAACCAAACTCAGATACCGCCCTGCCCTGAGCCGCCCTTACAATACGGTTAGCCTTTGTTGCAATAAGTGTCTGATGATTTATGCAAAGCAGAAGATAAGTTTCCACAAGCTGAGCCTGCACCGCAGGTGCTCTCACCGTTATGATAGGCTCGTTTGGGAACACCACCGTACCCTCCGGCACAGCAAATATATCTCCTGTGAAGCGGAACTCCTTAAGATATTCAAGGAAGCCCTCGTCAAAAATGCCCTTTGAGCGCAGGAACTCTATGTCCTCTTCGTCAAAATGCAGATTTTCGATATAGTTTATGACCTGCTCAAGACCGCAGGCAATGGCAAATCCGCCACCGTCAGGTATCTGTCTGAAAAACAGATCAAAATAAGATATCTTTTCCTGCATACCGCTTACAAAGTAGCCGTTTCCCATTGTCAGCTCATAAAAATCGCACAGCATAGTGTAATTGAATTTGTCCATTTTGCTCTCTCCTTTTCAGCTTATAACAAGAGGGACTAATGTCCCTCCTTGCTGTTTTACAATATTATATCACGCCACAGGTGCAAAAACCTGAACTAAAGCGCAAACTTTTCTGAATATTCAGCCAATAGCTTCTCGTAATAGTCAGGACCGTTTCTATGAAGCTTATCAAGATATTCATGCTTTTTAAGGCTGTTGTATTTCTCTTGGTTTGCGATAAGATAGACCGCAATATTTGAGCAGTGGTCTGATATTCTCTCAACATTTGTGAGTATATCAAGGAAGTTCACACCCACCTCGATGTTGCAAAGACCATTCTTAGACCTGTCGATATGAACAGCCTTAAGCTCCTCAACAAGTCTGTCTACTACTTCTTCAAGTGGCTCGATCTCCTTGAGAACGTTCATATCCCCTGTCTTTGTGGCTTCGATAGCAAGCCCGATTATCTCCTGAATGGCGTTGCACACAACGTCAAGCTCATGCTTCGCCTGCTCAGAAAAACCGATCTCCTTTTCATAAAGAACATCTGCAGTTTCATAGATGTTTATAGTATAGTCACCTATTCTCTCATACTCTGAAATAAGGTGGAAAAGCGCAGTAACAGTTCTCGACTCATCCTCGTTCAGACCGCAGTCGTTGAGCTTTATAAGATATGAACCTACTCTGTCCTCAAGCCTGTCGATAAGCTCCTCACGCTCTTTTATCTTGTCGATAGACTTAAGGTCATACTTGTCATAAAGCTCTCTTACCGATATGAAATTCTTCTGTGCCAGCACGCCCATTTGAACAACTGCCTCTGTAGCCTGTGCGATAGCAACGTTTGGAGTAACAAGAAATCTGTCGTCAAGAAGATCCTCCTTAGTAAAAGTATCATCGTCCTCAGCGTTCTTCTTATCTCTGATAGTCCATTCGGCAAGCTTTTCAAGCACTGTATAGAACGGCAGAAAGATTATAGTTACCACAACATTGAAGATAGTATGGAAGTTTGCGATGCTTCCCGTTGTAAAGCTATTATTCCAGAACGGAAATCCTATTGTATACTGAATGATATAAACGCCGATAAGAAAGATTATAGTACCGATAAGGTTGAAATAGAAGTGTATCATAGCGGCTCTCTTAGCGTTCTTTGAAGCACCTATACTTGAAATAAGAGGTGTAGCACAAGTACCGATGTTAGTACCCATTATGATAGGAAATGCAGAAGCAAATGTTATAGCGCCTGACACTGAAAGCGCCTGCAAAATGCCTATAGAAGCGGCCGATGACTGTATGATAGCCGTGAATATCGCACCCACCAATACGCCCAGAACAGGGTTTTTAAGCACTGCAAAAAGCTGCTCGAACTGCGGAAGCTCTGCCAGCGGAGCGATCTTCTCCTGCATAAGTATCATTCCGGTAAAGAGGATACCTATGCCCATCATTATCTCGCCTACGTTCTTTGTCTTGTTCTTCTTGCCCACCATTATGATTATAAGACCGATAACGATAAGTATAGACGAGAAATTCGACGGCTTGCAAAGCTGCAATATAGCAGGGCCGCTGCTGTCGCCCTCGAGGTTTGTGAGCCTTAATATCTGCGTTGTCATGGTCGTTCCGATATTTGCACCCATGATTATTCCAACTGCGCCCTTAAGCTTCAAAAGGCCTGCGTTTACAAGTCCCACCACGATAACAGTAGTTGCAGACGATGATTGCACCGCTGCTGTTACCAATGCACCGAAAAGTATTCCTGAGAACACGTTTCCCGTCATTTTCGCAAGGACCTTCTCCATAAGTCCGCCCGAAGCCTTTTCAAGTCCCGAACTCAATATGGTCATTCCGTATAAAAACAGACCAAGTCCGCCCGCCATTCCGATAATGTTAAAGATACTCAAATCAATTCATTCCTTTTCTTGTTTTTTCCACTGCACAACGTCCGAGCACGCCCCTGCGCACCCCATTACTTACCTTACCTTTACGCCGATTTTACTTAATAAATAAAACAAAGCCAAAGCCTACACGGATATCCCGCAAGGCTCTGACTTTGATAATTATTTCTTTCCTGCCACCACAAGTCTGTTCATGGCACGTCGCAGCTTCTGCTCCGCCCTTTCAAACTCTTTCTGGCTAGCATTTTCTCTGAGCTTGTTCTCTGCCGCCGCCTTTGCCTTTTCGGCTCTTGCAACGTCTATCTCATCAGCCCATTCGATAGCAGATGTCACCACTGTCACACCGTCAGCAGACACCTTTATAAGCCCTCCCGAAATAGCGGCTGTTCTGAACTCACCTTCTATTTTGATGCGGAAAGGAGAAGAAACGATATTTGCCACATATGGCGCATGACCTGCAAGTATACCGATATCACCTGATACGGTCCTCACAATGATCTGCTCAGTATTTCCCTCAAAAAAAGTTTTTTCAGGGGTTATTATCTTAAGATCAAAAGGCGTCATAATCTTTCTCCATAAGTTTTTTACAAATCAGCGCGTGCGGCACAAAATTGCCACATACATTCACTATATACTATAATCCGACTCTTGTCAAGTATTTTTCTTTAAACGTTCTGTTACTACTGTTCACTTTCTGCGATCTGTCTGCCCTTTTCAACAGCCTCGTCGATAGTGCCCACGAACAGGAAAGCAGATTCAGGCAGATCGTCATGCTTGCCCTCGATTATCTCCTTGAAGCCTCTGATAGTCTCCTTGATAGGCACATATTTGCCCTTCATGCCTGTGAACTGCTCCGCAACGGAGAACGGCTGTGACAGAAAACGCTGTATCTTTCTTGCTCTTGATACAGTGAGCTTATCCTCGTCAGAAAGCTCGTCCATACCCATGATAGCGATGATATCCTGAAGCTCCACATACCTCTGCAAGATAGACTGGACCTGTCTTGCCACCTGATAATGCTCGTTGCCCACTATCTCAGGCGAAAGTATCCTGGAGTTTGACTCCAGAGGGTCAACCGCAGGATAGATACCCAGTGAAGAAATGCTTCTTGAAAGCACAGTTGTTGCGTCAAGGTGAGCAAACGTAGTTGCAGGCGCAGGGTCTGTCAAATCGTCCGCAGGCACATAAACTGCCTGAACGGAAGTGATAGAGCCTTTTGTTGTTGAAGTGATACGCTCCTGTAGCTGACCCATTTCAGTTGCAAGGGTAGGCTGATAACCAACGGCTGACGGCATTCTGCCAAGCAGTGCCGAAACCTCAGAACCTGCCTGAGTAAACCTGAATATGTTGTCGATAAAAAGCAACACGTCCTGATGCTCAACATCTCTGAAATACTCCGCCATTGTCAGACCTGAAAGTGCAACTCTCATTCTCGCTCCAGGCGGCTCGTTCATCTGACCATACACAAGCACAGTCTTGTCGATAACTCCCGACTCTTTCATCTCATAATAAAGGTCGTTGCCCTCACGGGTACGCTCTCCAACGCCTGTGAATACCGAGATACCACCGTGCTGATTGGCAACGTTATTTATAAGCTCCTGAATAAGCACCGTTTTGCCTACTCCCGCACCTCCGAAAAGACCTATCTTTCCGCCTTTCAGATATGGTGCGATAAGGTCGATGACCTTGATACCGGTTTCCAGAATCTCGTTTGAAGCAGACTGCTCTTCATATGTCGGCGGTTCTCTGTGTATCTCCCAGCGTTCCTTAGTTTCAGGGGCAGGCAGATTGTCAACAGGCTCGCCCAGAAGATTGAACATTCTCGAAAGAGTTTCCTTGCCCACCGGAACGGAAATAGCTTTGCCGGTATCAACAGCGTCGATACCTCTCACAAGTCCATCTGTAGAGCCCATGGCGATACATCTTACTATATCGTCGCCTATATGCTGAGCCACTTCAACAACGAGCTTTTCGCCCTTGTTGTCTATCTCAATGGCATTGAGCAGGTCAGGCAAGCTGTCCTTTTCAAAGCGTATATCAACTACCGCACCAACTATCTGGACTACCTTGCCTATGTTTTTGCTTTCCATTTATTTACCACCTTTCAAAAAGGGATATCATAGCTTGATATGTTTAAAAGCCTGCAAAATGCAGACGAACGCTGTTCGCCCCTGCAAGACTTCTCCAACAATATCCACAACATTTACTTTTGAACGCCCACATTCGGGCATAATTATTCTTCCTATCTTCCGATAGTTGCCGAGCTTATCTCTGTAAGCTCCTGAGTTATCTGCGCCTGTCTTGCTCTGTTGTAAAGAAGCGACAGATTGTCTATCATTTCTCCTGCGTTGTCCGTTGCAGACTCCATTGCAGTACGTCTTGCCGCCTGCTCAGAAGCGTAAGAATCCACTATCGCAGAATAAAGCATACCGCCTATATACTGCGGTATCATGCCGTCAAAGACCTCCTCAGGGGACGGGTCATAGATAGTTGACGGGTGCTTTCTTCCCCCAAGCTTGTCAAGATCCTCCACGGGAAGTATCTGCAAACTGCAAGGCTCCTGTGTCAGTACCGACACGAATGTGGTATACACAAGCTCTACCTTGTCATAATCCCCATTTCTGAAGCCTGCGATAATATCTTCCACAATGTCTATAACAGTGTCAGTGTCAATGCTCTCCGCTATCTGCGGATATTTCCACACAAGGTCATAGTCACGCTTCTCAAAGAACTCAACAGCCTTTTTGCCCACAGCCATAACACGAAGCTGACCGCCTGATGACAGCACATCGTCAGCCTTTGCCTTAGCCATTTTCAGCACGTTGGAGTTAAATCCTCCTGCAAGTCCCCTGTCGCCTGCCACCACTATAAGCAGTGTGGAATTAAGAAACTTCTTCTTTGTATACACCGACTTGAAAGCTCTGTCGCAGGATATATCGCACATTGTCTTAAAAAGCGTTTCAAAGAACGGCTGAACTGCCACCGCCTTGTCTTTGGCACGTCTGAGCTTAGAAGCCGCCACAAGCTGCATGGCTTTTGTTATCTGCATGGTGCTTTCAACGCTTTTGATACGTCTTTTGACGTCTTTCATATTAGCTGTTGCCATCGCTCAGCGCTCCTTATCTGCTTTGAAGAAACTTCTGTGAATACTCCGCAAGCACATCCTTTATTGCCTGTTCATTCTCTTTTGTAAGCTCTCCTGTTTCTCTTATTGAAGAGAAAATATCAGGGTGAGTTTCATCTATATACACAAAAAGGTCTTTCTCAAATTCAGCGATATCCTCAACTCTGATATTTTTCAGATAGTTGTTTACCACCGCATAGATTATGACCACCTGCTTCTCAACGTCAAGCGGTGAGGTCTTGCCCTGCTTGAGCACCTCCACTATACGTTCGCCCTGTGCAAGTCTTTCCTTTGTGTCCTTGTCAAGGTCAGAGCCGAACTGCGAGAACGACTGCAACTCTCTGTACTGCGAATACAGCAGTTTCAGCGAGCCTGAAACCTTTTTCATAGCCTTTATCTGTGCCGAACCGCCTACACGGGATACTGATATACCAGGGTTTACTGCAGGTCTGACGCCTGAGAAGAACAGCTCAGATTCAAGGAATATCTGTCCGTCAGTGATAGATATAACGTTTGTCGGGATATAAGCCGAAACATCGCCTGCCTGAGTTTCGATAATAGGCAGAGCGGTTATAGAGCCTCCGCCGTAGTCCTTGTTAAGACAGCAGGCTCTCTCCAAAAGTCTTGAATGGAGATAGAAAACATCTCCCGGATAAGCCTCACGTCCTGTTGGTCTTTGGAGCAGAAGTGACATAGTTCTGTATGCCACAGCGTGCTTTGAAAGGTCGTCATAAACGCACAGCACGTCCTTGCCCTGAAGCATGAAATACTCAGCCATTGCAACGCCTGCATATGGTGCTATATACTGCAAAGGCGCCATTTCAGAAGCCGTTGCCGATACAACTATAGAATAATCCATAGCCCCATGCTTAGAAAGGGTATCCACCACGTTTGCCACAGTAGACTGCTTCTGACCTATCGCAACATAGATACAGATAACGTCCTTGCCTTTCTGATTTATGATAGTGTCAAGTGCTATAGAAGTTTTACCTGTCTGTCTGTCGCCTATAATAAGTTCACGCTGACCCCTGCCTATAGGTATCATAGAGTCTATAGCCTTGATACCTGTCTGCAATGGTCTGTTTACTGATTGTCTTGTAATTATTCCGAAAGCAGGGCTTTCCACAGGTCTTGTTTCTGTTGTAAGCACAGCGCCCCTGCCGTCGATAGGTGCACCGAGAGCGTTCACGACTCGTCCGAGAAGCGCATCTCCCACAGGCACAGAAACTATCCTGCCTGTTCTCTTTACTCCAGACCCCTCTTTTATTCCGTCCTCAGAGCCGAGAAGTACACAGCCTACAAAATCCTGCTCCAAGTTCATTGCCATGCCGTATGTTCCGTTAGAAAATTCAAGAAGTTCGCCCGACATACACTTGTCAAGTCCATGAACTCTTGAAATTCCGTCGCCAACAGTGCAGACCGTCCCCACATCGTCAAGCTCAAGCTTGCTGCGGTAGTCCTTGATCTGCTGTTTTATCAAGCCTGTTATTTCATCAGGACGTAATTTCATGTTAAAATACCGTTCCTTTCCTATGCAATGACCCCGTCGATCTGAGCCTTGATATCATCAAGCCTAGTTCTGACGCTGCCGTCTATTTCTGTGTCTGAATATCTCAGCACGATACCGCCCATAAGGCTTTTATCCACCTTTTCCACAAGCACTATCTTTGCCCCCGAAACAGCCTCCAGCTTAGCCACAAGCTTGTCCCTGAGCCTTTCAGACAGAGGCATAGCCGTCACCGCAGTGACCTCTATGATATTATTATGCTTTTCATAAAGCTCCTTGAACTTTGCGCATATCTCAGGCAGAAACCTTATCCTGCCCTTTTCGCTCACAAGGCAAAGATAATTAAGCGTAACAGGCTGTACCCTGCCCATAAACACCTTTTCCAGTGCCGCCCTTTTTTCGTTCTCCGTTACCAGCGGTGACGCAAGTAGCTCCACATATTCCTCCTGACCCTGAGAGAAAAGTATATCCCTTATGCTCCCAAGCTCACCATAGACTTCATCAAGGCAGTTTTCCTCGCAGCACACCTCGAAAAGTGCATTGCCGTAAATATTCCCGATACTGTCTGCCATTACATCTCACCCACATTGTCGATGAACTTCTCGATAAGACGTTCGTTGTCCTCGCCTGTCATATCCTTTTCCACAACTGCCGCCGCAGCCGAGAAAGCAATATCGGTGATCTCGTTCTTGATCTGGTTGACAGCGATCTTCTTTTCTCTTTCGATCTCTCTTGAAGCGTTATCCACAAGACCCTTTGCCTCAGTTCTCGCTTCGCTGATTATCTCGTCAGAACGCTGTTGAGCCTTTCTTGTTGCCGTCTGTATAATCTGTGCAGACTCTTCCTTTGCACCCTCTAATCTGCTTGTATACTCAGCTTCAAGCTTCTCGGCATTTTCTTTCGCCTCGTCAGCCTGCCTGTAAGTTTCCTTAACATCATTTTTCCTGTCCTCGATGACCTTGTTCACCTTATCGAACAGAAAATGCTTGAGCACCAAAAACAGTATGAGCGTATTGAGCAAAGTCGCAATTATCGTTGTCAGATCTATTGACAGAAACTCTGTCACATCGCCTGCTGCCAATACCATTTATCCAACCTCCCCTCCGCACCAATGCAGAGCAAATCTTGTTTGAAGCTTTTTATTAAAGCTTTCCGATAAATGGGTTAGCAAAGAGCAGGATAAGTGCTACAACGAATGCGTAGATACCTGTTGACTCAGCCATAGCAACGCCTATGAACATTGTTCTTGTGCAGTCGCCCTTAGCCTCAGGCTGTCTTGCGATAGCCTCGATAGTCTTTCCTACTGCGTAGCCCTCACCGATACCAGGTCCGATACCTGCGATCATTGCAAGTCCTGCACCGATTGCTGAACAGCCAAGAAGAATAGCCTTTTCCATAATGATAAACCTCCGTTATTTACATTTTTTATACTTTCCGCCAAAGCGGTAAATTACTCTGTTTCCGCAGCCGCACCAACGTTTACCATGGTGAGCATCGAGAAGATATAAGCCTGTATGCACCCTGAGAACAGGTCGAAATACACGCTGAGCACCGCAGGTATACCTACCTGAAATACACTGAACGCCCATGATCCTGCCTCAAAAGTCAGACCCAGTGCAGATGACAGTGAGCCGAGCGCACCATAAAGCAGTCCCGTTATTACCATGCCGCCTGCAACGTTGCCGAACAGACGGAACGCCATAGACGCAGGTGTAGCCACCTCACTGATGATATTAAGCGGCAGGATAAAAGCCACAGGCTGTGCAAAGCTTTTAAGATAGCCCTTGAAACCGTTCGCTTTTATCTTGTTGTATGTGATAAGCACGAATGTCATAAGTGCCCACGTTGCCGTAACATTGATGTCTGCAGTCATAGACCTCAGACCTATCATACTGATAAGAGCGCCAAACACCGCATAAATAAGCAGCGTAGCAATATAAGGGGCATACTTCATCATCTTAACGCCCATGTTCTCTTTGACCATGTTGTTGACGAAGTTCACAAGCATCTCCGCAACCACCTGACGCTTTTTCTCAGGCACTTTTTTCAAATCGTGTGTGAGCCACAAGCACAGTATCAGCACCGCCACGATTATGACCCAGCCCATCACCACCGTTTCGGTGAACCTCAGACTGCCTATCTCAAACACTATCTTAGGGCCGTTTCCAATACCCGTCATTTATTTATCCCTTCTTTCTCTTATCTGTATGACATACAGAATTATCCTCGGATAAAACTGCGGAAGCAGTATCCCAACTGGACTTACTGCCTTTGTGAGCATAGCCCCCGCACAAAGCACAAAAAGCACTCCATACCTAGTCATGTAACACCCAAGCATTGTCCGCTTAGCCTTTTTGCCCTCAAGCTCCACAGCCTTTTCGCAGGTCACACCAAGGTAGTACATACAAAGGCACATATAGCCCCAGCCCAATGCAAAGCCCGCAAGCTGTGTGATGTCAAAGCCCCACAGCAAAGTAAATGCCCAGCATACAACAGCCATAACACCGCCCCATAAGCATATTTTTTTCAACAAGCCGCCAAGCTCAGAGCCTATATTTTTCACTTATTTTCTCCGATTTTCATAAAGAAATCCACCATAAATCTTTACATTTTCTTAATAGCAGAAAATATCTGCCTGATGTATTTCATTATACCACACAGCCCCACATTTTTAAAGAGCAAACCGCAAACTTAAACATTTATTTTACATGGATTTTACATTTCGTTCACAGTTAGTCAAATAATTAGTTAATTATGATTTGGCGTTAATAATTTATCAATAGTCAACCATTGACTTTTGACATTGTTTGAGTTTTATCATACGATTTCACAATAAAAAACGGACTGCCGCAAGCCGAAATAATATCACGGCTGAGCAGTCCGCAAGCATATGTGCAGCTTATCTGATGATATCGTCAACAACGCTTTCTACAGTGCTTACAGTATCATCAATAATATCCGCACCACCGCTTACAGTGTCCTTGATACCATCGCCAACACGGCTCACAAGCGTGTCGCTGTCATCACGTCTGCTTGTGACCTCATTTTTAGAAGTTGTGGTCGCAGTAACGCCGGAAGATGTCGAACCTGAGTTATCGTCATTTCTTGAACAGCCTGCGAGCATAACACCGCAAAGGCCAAGACAAGTTAGCATAGCGAACATTTTTTTCATAATTAAGTTCCTTTCAGTATAAGATATGCCATTTTAGGCTAATGCTATTATTTCTCGGAGATGAGGATATATTCATAAAAAACAAAAAAGAGATGAGCCAAAAGCCCATCTCTCTGTCAGATCAAAAAATCAATAGAACCGCGATTTCTTTTTCTTGATAACGAAAATAACAGCACCGACAATAACCACCGCAACGACCACAATAACTACAATGCCTACTACTCCGATACCCTTTGAAGATTCAGCCTCAGATGACGAAGTGCTGCTCAGTCCGTTTGACTTAGGCTGTATCTTTAAGCCCTGCACGATCTCCTGTGCCTTTGCACTTTTATTGTAGCCATCGAGATTCATTACCTGAAGATCTTCACCGTTCTTCTGCAACGGAGTATCTATTACAAGATTATCAATATAAAGCACATCTGTCTTATCCATTTTCTTTATGACCGGTATCTCAAATACGAACTTTGTTGCTCCGCACTTGTCAGGTACTGGTATAAGTGCTGTCGCATACTGAGTAACATTATTGCTTGCATCTGTATTTATTTCAAGCTGAACACTATTGCTGGTCACCTTTTTGTATTCCTCAGTACAAGGAAAAGCAAACACAGAATCTCCCATAAGTTTGCCCTGAGCGTCCTGATTTATCCTATACTTGAAAGAAACCATACAGCCGTCAAAACAAGTCATACCAAAATCCTTGGCGTCGATCTCAACGCCCATCGTTATATAAGGCGCATCTTCTGAATCAGAGCCAGGATAAACCAAATTCTTATCATCATCTCTTATAAGCGAAGCAAAAGTACAATAATCGCTTATGTCATTAGGCTGTGTTGCTGTTATCTTAAGGCTTGCACCCTGATAAGCATAGGTCTTTTCTTGGGATGCTCACACTGAAATCTTCTCACCGTCAGGAGTCACCTTGATATATCTCTCCCAATCCTTCATATCAAACGACAAGGACGGTGCTGAAGTATCTGTTGTAAGGATACTCTTGTCGGCACTATATTCAGGTATTTCAGCCTCACTGTCGGCATAAGCAGGCACAGCACAAACGCCAAGCATCATTATCGCTGATACCACGCCAAGTATTCTCTTTGATCTCATTTTAATTCTTATCCTCCCTTGATACTATTGTATGTAAACGCTTTCATAGCCGTTCACACAAGTATCGAAACGTTATAAAACACTATTAATATTTTACACCTTTTTAACAAATCTGTCAAGTGTACCATACAATTTTTCATATAATGTAACTGTTTTGTAATACAAGCTAAGCATTTTCACCAAAATAACCACACGCTTTTTATGAATAAACTCTTATTGACAGCCATTTTTATCAAAAAAAAAGACCGCCTTCTCAGACGGTCCTGCGAACTTATTGAATACCAAGGAATTGGAAATACTGCTTATCCGGCATTGTTGTAACAGAAGTGGCTCTCAGGTCATCAGCCTCCGAAAGTCTGTACTGCACCTTGAGAACTCCGTCCTCCTTTACCCAGCCAACATCAGGAACTGTTCCTCTTATACCCTTGTTGGAAATGGTCTTTTTGATACCTTTCTGCTTAAGAGTAAAGAATTTAAGCTCGATATCCTGATTGTATGGTACTACGCATATCTTTACAGCACCCTTGTCGCTGTCCTTTACATCATAAAGTATTATCTGATACTGGCCGTCAGGCGATATGGTATTTGATTCTGACGTTACTTCAGTGAGCTTCTTGAAGTTATCTCTGTAGAGAGCATAAACACTTGACGATGTGTCAAGATCTGAATTCAGCACAGTTTCAACAGACGTGCCTCCGAAAAGGATATTAAGCACAAAGTATGCAACTATTCCAAGAACATACATAAGCAGATATATTGTACCCATTATAACCTTTACAGTTTCGTTCGTGCCTGCTGCAAAGAACATTATGATAGCAACAATGAACGGCGGAACTATCAATATCCAGTCGCCCATGTTGAAAAGTATCATGCAGAACACGACCGGAAGCATGAGTATGCTCAATATCTCCGTCACAAGCTCACGTCTTGAAAAGAGCATAAGTCCCATAAAAACTACGTTAAGCACCACATACACTG
>OHWM01000770.1_pt1 | contig 14476 bp, 13 predicted proteins | sample 1579731 | NCBI WGS metagenome assembly OHWM01 (sample SAMEA3882510, study PRJEB24775) | human gut metagenome | biome: human-associated habitat; feature: intestine environment; material: feces | place: Netherlands | collected 2009/2010
CTTGTAGTTTTATTCCGGTCGGTGACAGCCGCCATGATGCATTAAATAGAAATTTCCTCCGCATGTGCAAGCGCCGCCGATATATTCGGACAGAAATTCTCCCGTCCAACCAGCTCCACGAATCCGGCCTTCTCCATAACCTTCATCGGCTGTTCATTCACATGCGAGAATACCAGCGTAATTCCCTTATTTTCACATACTTTTGTCAGGTTAAATAATGCGTTCATCGCGGTACTGTCGATTGCCGGAACACTTCGCATACGAAGAACCAGGCAGGTCGTAAAGTCTTTGACAACGATGTGCTCGATCGCATCTGCAGCACCAAAGAACAATGGCCCGGTGATCTCATAGACACGGATCTGCAGTGGAAGCTTCTTCAGATGTGCATCCACATCCGGTGTATCATCGTCCACGTAAGTCCAGCCATCGACATGCGTTTCCTCACTCATACGCTTGATGAAGAGAAGACATGCAAGCACCATGCCGATCTCGATCGCAACCACAAGATCGAACAGGATCGTGAGAATGAAAGTTGCAAATAACACGATGATATCACTTTTCGGTGCAGTGCGGATTAAGTGTACGAATGTACGCCACTGGCACATATTGTATGCTACGATAAACAGGATTGCTGCGATGGTCGGCATTGGGATCATTCCGGCGAATGGCATCAGTACGACGAGTACGATGACCAGTGTGATGGAGTGCACCATTCCGGCAACCGGTGTGCGTCCGCCATTTTTGATGTTGGCAGCGGTTCTTGCGATCGCTCCTGTGGCAGGGATACCTCCGAATAAAGCAGAGGCGATATTACCGGCACCCTGGGCAACTAGTTCCATGTCGGAACGGTGCTTTCCGTTGATCATTCCGTCTGCGACGACGCAGGAAAGAAGTGATTCGATCGCAGCAAGCACAGCAATGGTAAATGCATTTGGAAGCGCATTTTCTATAATGTGCAGATTCACAGCCGGCAGATGAAATGCCGGAAGCGAATTACTGATCGTGTAAAGATTTCCAATTGTAGATACCTTAAGCGGCAGGAACTTTACCATCAGGATTCCGACGATAACGGCAATCAGGGAACCCGGAATCTTTTTGAAGATCACCGGTGAGATGATCAGGATCGCAAGGCTTACGATACCAACGATCAAAGCAGCGGTATTCATGGTAGAAATATTTTCAATAAATGCTTTGAATTTTTCTGTGGTTTCAATCGGCTTTACACCGTCCGGATAAGTGACTCCGAAGAAATCCTTTAACTGTCCGATGACGATCGTAACGGCGATTCCGGATGTGAAGCCGGTTGTGATCGTATACGGAATGAATTTGATTAGACTTCCGAAGTGACAAAGGCCCATCAGGATCAGGAAGATACCTGCAAGGATGGTTGAAATCACGAGCCCGTCCAGTCCGTCTTTGGCGACAATACCCGCAACGATGGTTGCAAATGCAGCGGTCGGTCCGGCAATCTGTACACTGCTTCCACCAAGTGCAGAGATAACAAATCCCGCAACGATGGCCGTGAAGATTCCGGCTTCCGGTCCGACACCGGAGGCCAGTGCAAGTGCAATGGACAGCGGAAGTGCGATGATCGCAACGATGATTCCGGCGGTCACATCTTTTACAAACTGGGTACGGTCGTAAGATTTCAGTGAAGTCAGTAACATTGGTTTCAATGAATTCATGTGTAAATTTTACCCTTTCTCTTTTGTTTTATTCCTCTAATCTATGAAAACAACTTTAAAAGTATATCATAGGAAGAAAGCCGAAGGGGGAGTGTTTGCATTTATATACAATTTTGTGGGAAATATATAGAGTAGTACGTGGAAAAAGGCTTGAAATTCATAGTACGAAAGTCTATAATATGTTGCGGGCAGTTATGATACTGCACACGATAGTTAGAAAATCAATGATAAAATTCAACAAAAAAGGCAGGTGAACAGAATGGACGGTTGCGATAGTCATGGGCGAAGTTGCAGCATAGGATGGAAATTAAAAAGTTTATTAAGCAACAGTCGATTCTGTTTGAGTTAATTGCTGTACATTTAAGAGAAGCTCTAAGCGGCAAGTTCTTGGTACAGGCATCATAGATTTCTTTTATTTCTTATCCTATTTCCCAATGAGTATTACAAGTGAATAATAGCAGTCGTTTCATGGAGGATATGATCGTTACATATCCTGCAGTGTGTTTATGGTGAAGAAAACTGGAAAATGTATATCCGGTTATAGTGCATTAGGAAAAGGACAGGAGGTAAAGGTATGGAAAACAAAGATTATACAGTCGAGATACTGGAAATCATCAGAAGTAATACATCACCAGGTATTATGAGAAACAGACTGGAAGATTATCATGCAAATGACCTTGCAGAAGTATTTCCACAGCTGAAAGTATCAGAGAGAAGAAAAATCTGCAGAATCCTGGATCTGGACATGCTTTCTGATATCTTCGAGCATATCGACGAACAGGAAGCGGCAGAATATCTGGATGAGATGGATATCAAAAAAGCGGCAGCGATCCTTTCGGCAATGGAGACGGACGCAGTTGTGGATGTTCTGCAGATGATTCCGAAAGAGAAGAAAAATCTGCTGATCGAATTAATGGATGACGATGCCAGAAAAGATATGGCAATCATCGCTTCCTTTGATGAGGAAGAGATCGGAAGCAGAATGACAACGAACTGCATCATGATCCGTGAGAATCTGACGGTGAAGCAGGCAATGAGCAGTCTGGTAGAACAGGCAGCAAAGAACGATAACATTTCTACGTTATTTATGGTAACGGAAGATAATACATTTTACGGAGCAATGGATCTGAAAGATCTGATCATCGCAAGAAGAGAGTCTCCATTAGAAGATCTGATCGCGACATCGTACCCATATGTATATGGAAATGAGCTGATCGATGACTGTATCGAGAGATTGAAAGATTATTCCGAGGATTCCATCCCGGTACTGGATAATGACAACAAGCTTCTCGGAGTCATTACATCCCAGAGTATGGTAGACCTGGTTGATGATGAGATGGGGGAAGATTATGCGAAGTTCGCCGGTTTGACCGCGGAGGAAGATTTGAAAGAACCATTAAGAGAAAGTATCAAGAAGAGACTTCCGTGGCTTCTGGTACTGCTGGGACTTGGAATGGTCGTTTCATCCGTAGTCGGTCTGTTTGAAGAAGTGGTAAGTCAGCTTACGATCATCATGTGTTTCCAGTCACTGATCCTGGATATGGCAGGTAACGTAGGTACCCAGTCACTGGCCGTAACGATCCGTGTACTGATGGATGAGTCTCTGACCGGAAAGCAGAAGGCAGAACTGGTATTTAAAGAAATGAAGATTGCATTCTCGAACGGTTCGATCCTGGGAATTCTATCGTTTGCACTGATCGGGCTATACATTGCATTATTCAAAGGAAAGACGTTCGTATTCGCATATGCGGTATCCGGATGTATCGGAGTGTCACTGTTGTTGGCGATGGTGATCTCAGGAGCGGTTGGAACATTGATTCCGTTGTTCTTTAAGAAGATTCATGTAGACCCGGCGGTTGCTTCGGGACCACTTATCACAACGGTCAATGACCTTGTGGCAGTTGTATCTTATTACGGACTGAGCTGGATATTCCTGATCAATATGATGCATCTGGTTGGCTAGTTTAAGTTACAGTTAGAATGATAGTTAGAATGAAGACAGATAGTCATGGACATTAAAGATTTAAAAGTATTTCATACAATAGCAAAAGAAGAAAGTATTGCAAAGGCATCCCGTATTCTCTATATGACGCCTCAGGGGATCAGTAAGATCGTAAAAAACCTGGAGGCAGAGATGGGATGCCGTCTCTTTACACGTAATAAATCCGGCATGCAGCTCACAGAAAGCGGAAGACGTTTTTTAGAATATGCGGATAAGGATATCGAAGATTATTATCAGGTGAAGAAGGATATCCTGCATATAGAACAACGACAGCGCAAAGTAGTGGATCTTTTGTCGGCATATGGAATCATCCGTATGGTGACGCCGGACTGCATTGCGGAATTTTGTAAGAAATATCCGGATATAGAATTCCATTACAGGGAGTACCCGGATCTGCAGGCAGAGCGTCTGTTTGCTGAAAATGAAGGAAATGTTGCGTTTTCCATCGGAGAATTTGATGAGGAGTTATATCATGTAGTTCCGTTGGAAACATTTCCGATTAAGCTTCTGGTAAATGAACAGGATCCGTTAAGTGAACAGGAAAGTGTGACAATTGAAGATCTGAAAAACAGGCCGCTATATATTGAAAGCAGTCAGTTCGCAATTTATCATCTGATCATGAAGAAATGTGAAGAAGCCGGGTTCCAACCGGATATCGCATTTCAGACCAGTGGATTCAGTTTGTGCCATAAGATGGTGAAGGAAAATAAAGGCATATCCGTGACGGTGGATTTTGTCTTTGATGACATGAAAGAACAAGGGCTGAGACTGATCCCATTTTCGGATGATGTGTATGAGTGGAAAGTATGTATGATTACCAGAAAAGAAGAAGCGGAGAATGAAGCAGTACAGTGCTTCCTGCAGTTTATACAGGAATGGATCGGGAAAATTAAGAGTGGGGAGATTATCCGGTAGGAACCTGAAACAGAACAGGATGGAGATAACGCATAAGAAAAAAGTTGATATAAAGTAACAAAAAGTTGCGGATAAGCCATAAATTCTACATTGTCAACAAATTGACAGTGGAAGATTTATGGCTTTTTGTATAGAAATTTTCTAAAATAGACGGATTGAATAAGTCAAAGAATCTATAGATAATCTCACTTTAACAAATAAATTTTATATAGCTATAATATAAATATATGGGCATTGGGGAATGCCCGGAGAAGATTTATTTTTAATTTATTTTAGGAGGTATTAATTTATGAACATCGGAGTAACAGAAATCAGCCCAAGAGCGGTGCAGAGAGCAGCAGAGAAGAATTTTAAAAGTGGATATTACTGTTGTGAGGCACTGATGTGTACGATCCGTGACGAATTCAAACTGGATGTGCCAAAGGAAGTCATTGCAATGTCATCCGGTATGGCTGTCGGAGCAGGCAAATCGGGATGTGTCTGTGGCGCATTCAACGGAGGTCTGCTTGCACTTGGAATGTTCTTTGGAAGAACAGAGCAGGACGGGCCAACCAATCCAAAGAGCATCAAATGTATGGAATTAGTGCATGAATTACATGACTGGTTCAAGAAAGCCAATGGAAAGAATGCTATCTGCTGCAGAGTTCTGACGAAAGAATTCAATATGGGTCAGGGCGAGCATAAAGAGCAGTGTATCTATTTCACAGGACTGTGTGCATGGAAAGTAGCGCAGATTGTCTGTCGTGAGCTGGGCATCAAGAACCTGGATGAGATTGACGAACCGGCAGAACGTCGTGCAATTGCAGATATCTAAGAAATAAAAAGATCCAGACTAGAAAGGAAGACAAGATATTATGAAAGATGTAATCAAAAAAATACCGATTCCAATCTGCGGAGTCATGCTTGGAGCGGCAGCTTTAGGTAACCTGCTTCAGAGCTATTCAGAAGGAATCCGTTATGTGTGTGGAGTGTTCGCAGCATTTCTGCTGATCCTGGCACTTCTGAAGCTAATTATGTTTCCGGGAGCTGTGAAGGAAGATATGAAGAATCCGATCATGGCAAGCGTATCAGGAACATTTCCGATGGCACTTATGATCTTAAGTACCTATGTAAAACCATTTATCGGACAGGCGGCTTATTATATCTGGCTGTTTGCGATCGCATTACATATCGTGCTGATCATTTATTTTACGGTGAAATTTGTATTTAAATTGCAGATGCCAAAGGTATTCGCAAGTTATTATATCGTATACGTTGGAATTGTCGTTGCATCAGTCACGGCACCTGCTTATGAGAAACTTGCAATCGGAAGTGCAGCATTTTGGTTTGGATTTGTGACACTGATCCTGTTACTGATCCTGGTTACATACCGCTATGTGACGGTGAAAGAAGTACCGGATCCGGCAAAACCACTGATCTGTATCTATGCGGCACCGACAAGCCTCTGTATCGCAGGATATGTACAGTCTGTCATGCCGAAATCTTACGGATTTCTGATGGGAATGTTTGTAGTTGCAACGGTGATCTACATCTTTGCACTTGTAAAAGCAATTGGCTATTTGAAGATGCCATTTTTCCCAAGCTATGCGGCATTCACCTTCCCATTTGTCATCAGTGCGATCGCTTCAAAACAGATGATGGCATGTGCAATGAATATGGGACATCCGATGCCGTTCCTGAAATATGTGGTATTGATCGAGACGATTATTGCGGTTGTTCTGGTTGTGTATACGTATATTCGTTTTATGGGATTTATCTTTGGCGGGAAGAAATAAGTTAGTGTAGAAGAAAAAAGAATGTTTGAAAGAATGATATAAAATATTGAGAGCGCCGGATGTAAGATTGCATCCGGCATTTTTATACTAAAGTATGTAAGAAAAGTTGCCGGTGCCAGGTTTTTTAGTATTCATTGATAAAGTATTCATAGAAATTACTGATAATAGCGTTTCCTTAGTTGGGTAGAAAATGTTACACTATACAAGAAAGAATATTCAGAAAGTCTCAGGCAGGAAGGATATTCATTAGAAAATTAAGAACGAAAGAAAGGTTTACAAAAAATATGGTAAAGATAGATCTGATCACCGGATTTTTAGGTTCCGGAAAGACAACATTTATAAAAAAATATGCAAAGCATCTGATTGACAAGGGAGATAATATTGGAATCTTGGAAAATGATTATGGTGCGGTTAATGTAGATATGATGTTATTAAAGGACCTGGAAGGTGAAAAGTGCGAACTGGAGATGATTGCCGGAGGATGCGACGCAGACTGCCACAGAAGACGATTCCGCACGAAGCTGATTGCAATGGGAATGTGCGGTTATGACCGGGTAATTGTGGAACCGTCCGGTATCTATGATGTGGATGAGTTCTTTGATGTATTAAGGGATGATCCGATCGACAGATGGTATGAGATTGGCAATGTGATCACAGTTGTTGATGCGAAGCTGGAATCAGACTTGTCGGATGAGGCAGACTATCTGTTGGCTTCCGAGGCTGCAAATGCGGGATGTATCGTACTTAGCAGAAGCCAGGAAGCAACCGAAGAAGAGATAAAAAATACGATAGAACATCTGAATCATGCAATGGAAAAAGTACAGTGCAACAGAAGATTCCGGGATGAGATTTTTGTAAAAGACTGGGAGACATTTGAAAGTGCAGATTATGAAAAGCTGTTAGCCTGCGGTTATGTGCCGGAGAATTACCGTAAGATGCATATCGAAGAAGGAGAGACGTTCAAATCTTTGTATTTTATGAATCTTGATAAGACAAAAAACGAGATAATAGAGACGGCAGAGAAGATATTTGCTGATACAGAATGTGGAAAAGTATTCCGCATTAAGGGATTCTTAATGGATGACGATGATAAATGGATGGAACTGAATGTTACCCATCAGGAGATGCGGCTGGAGCCGATCACGGAAGGACAGAAAGTCGTAATTGTGATAGGGGAAAACTTAAATGAACAAAGAATAGGAACTTTCTTTGCATAAAGTGCAGAACCGGTGGTGTATTCCACCGATTCTGTAAAAATACGGACTGTATGAAATCGTTTCACGCCATTCTTATTGTGCTTCTTCGAGCTCTTTCATTCTTTTTCTGATCAGTTCTTCAATCCGTTCCAGTTCGGAAATATCTTCTTCCTGCTCAATGAATGTAGCGATCATAGCCGAAGTAGAACTATTTCCAATAATATTTTTATATTCCGCATTGAAATATACATCTCTGGAAATGAGCGGACGGTAACTGCGGCTTAATACCGTTCCACTGTATACAATATCGGCTATTTCTATCAGATTCTCTTTTAACAGGACACGAAGAGAAGCCTGTACCGTATTAATGTTCATGGAACTTTCGGCTTTTACAATGTCGGAAGCAACCAGAGGAGTGCCTGCATCCCAGAGTATTTTCATGACGTCTAATTGTTTTTGGGACAAATTTCGTATCATTATACATTCCTTCTTTCCAATGATATCCGGGGATAATTTTTTGTTGCTCGGATATTATTATATAAGTAAATGCTTGTGAATTCAACAAGAATATATAATAAGGTATTGTTTGATTTGAAATAAATTGACAGATTGTATATGTGATAATAGATTAATCATATAATGAAAGAAAGATGATGAAATAATCATAATGAGAATGTTAATAAAATAACTAAATAATTTTGTTGAAACAACACAAAATTAATGCATATTAACGAAAGAAAATGAAAAAAGAATTGTATATAATAGATGAAAAGCTAAAAAATGACCAAATGCCATTGAAAAAAATTGTGCACTGTGATATAGTAAGCACAGTTGAACAAGGGAGCTGAGATAGGAGAGCGAATACAAGTAATCACACGATTACTTTTAGTCGCGCTCTTTTTTTTGAAAATTATTTCAGAATATAATAGAATAAATATATAGCATAGACGTTCAGCAAATAGGAATGAGGATGGAATAAGATGAATCAGATATTTTACGATGCGGTCGGCAATAATCCGATTATTGCAGCTGTGAAGAACATGAAGGATATAGAAGTAAGTTGCACGATAGAGGAGATACAGGTGATTTTTATATTGTTTGGAGATGTCTGTTCGATAGACCGGATCGTAAAGGGAGTAAAAGATGCAGGAAAGGTTGCAATGGTACATGTAGATCTGATCAGTGGCCTGAGTCCGAAAGAAGTTTCGGTAGAATATCTGAAAGAACATACGGAAGCAGATGGAATTATATCAACAAAGCCATCACTGATCAAGAAAGCAAAAGAACTTGGGATGTATACGATCCTCAGATATTTTCTGTTGGATTCCATGGCATTTGAGAATATCAGACAGCAACAGCATATAGTAAGACCGGATTTCATAGAAGTACTTCCGGGAGTGATGCCAAGAGTGATCAAAAGAATCTGCAGTTCGATAAAGACACCGATCATAGCAGGAGGACTGATCACAGACAAAGAAGATGTGATGGCTGCATTATCAGCCGGAGCAATTGCAGTATCATCGACCAATCATCAGGTATGGAAGATGTAATGGCTGCATATGATGAAACAGAATATTTAATTGCTTATGGGGAGCAATTCAAATAGAACGCATGCGAAAAAAAGTAACCAGTAAAAGTAAGAGAGAAATCAGGAGGAAATGAATATGGCAAAATATGTAATGGCGTTAGATGCAGGAACTACCAGTAACAGATGTATTCTGTTTAACGAAAAAGGTGAGATGTGCAGTGTGGCACAGAGAGAATTCACACAGTATTTCCCAAAACCGGGCTGGGTAGAACATGATGCAGATGAGATCTGGGCAAGTATGCTTGGTGTTGCGGTAGAAGCAATGAATATGATCAATGCAGAAGCAGAAGATATCGCAGCAATCGGTATCACAAACCAGCGTGAGACAACAATCGTCTGGGACAAAGAGACAGGAGAACCGGTACATCATGCGATCGTATGGCAGTGCCGCAGAACATCAGAATATTGTGATTCCTTAAAAGAAAAAGGATTAACAGACAAATTCCGTGAAAAAACAGGACTGGTCATTGATGCATACTTCTCAGGAACAAAGGTAAAATGGATTTTGGATAATGTGCCGGGAGCAAGAGAAAGGGCAGAAAGAGGAGAATTGTTATTCGGTACAGTTGAAACATGGCTGATCTGGAAACTGACCAAGGGTGCAGCACATGTGACAGATTATTCGAATGCTTCTCGTACAATGTTATTTAACATCAATACACTGGAGTGGGATGATGAGATCCTTAAAGAACTGGATATTCCGAAATGTATGTTACCGGAACCAAAACCATCCAGCTGCATCTACGGAGAGGCTGATCCGTCTTATCTTGGAGGACCGATCCCAATTGCAGGAGCAGCAGGAGACCAGCAGTCAGCATTATTCGGCCAGACATGTTTTAACGCAGGAGAAGCAAAGAATACATACGGAACAGGGTGTTTCCTTCTGATGAATACAGGAGAAAAACCGGTATTTTCTAAAAATGGCCTGGTTACAACCATTGCATGGGGATTAGATGGCAAAGTTAATTATGCACTGGAAGGTTCCATCTTCGTAGCAGGAGCTGCAATCCAGTGGTTAAGAGATGAACTTCGCATTATTGATTCTGCACCGGATTCTGAATATATGGCAAAGAAAGTAAAAGATACCAATGGATGTTATGTAGTACCTGCATTTACAGGACTTGGAGCACCACACTGGGATCAGTACGCAAGAGGAACTATCGTAGGAATCACACGTGGAGTAAACAAATACCACATTATCCGAGCAACGTTGGAATCACTGGCATATCAGGTAAATGATGTTCTGGTAGCAATGAAAGCGGATTCCGGAATTGATCTTGCAGCACTTAAGGTTGACGGCGGCGCAAGTGCTAATGATTTCCTGATGCAGACACAGGCAAATATCATCAACGCTCCGGTAAACCGTCCGCAGTGCGTAGAGACAACTGCAATGGGAGCTGCTTACCTTGCAGGTCTTGCAGTCGGATACTGGGAAAGCAAAGAAGATGTCATTAAGAACTGGGCAATCGACAAGACATTCGAGCCTAAGATCGATGAAGAGCAGAGAAGTAAGATGATCAAAGGCTGGAATAAAGCTGTAAAATACGCTTACGGATGGGCAAAAGAAGATTAAAAACTGAATAAAGATAGATAGAAAAAAGGGGGAAATTTCTATGTTACCTTATATAGCTGAATTCTTGGGAACGATGATACTGATTATTCTTGGAGACGGAGTGGTTGCGAATGTGAACCTGAATAAATCCGGAATGAAGGGCGGAGGAACGGTTCAAATCACCATTGCCTGGGGTCTTGCGGTTATGCTGCCGGCATGTATATTTGGAGCTGCATCCGGAGCATCCTTTAACCCGGCGCTGACCTTGGCACTGGCGGTCGATGGAAGCTTTGCATGGTCTATGGTTCCTGGATATATTGTGGCACAATTCGCAGGTGCGTTCGTGGGTGCAGCAGTTGTATATCTTCTGTTCAAAGGACAGTTTGACGCAACAGAAGATCAGGCAACAAAACTTGGGGTATTCTGTACCGCACCATCCATTCCGAATCTTGGCCTGAATATTTTCAGTGAGGCAGTCGGAACATTTATACTTGTATTTGCAATCAAAGGAATGGCAAATGTGCCGGAACTTACAGACGGACTTGGCAAATTCATCGTATTCGGAATCATCGTTTCTATCGGTATGTCACTCGGTGGTCTGACAGGATATGCGATCAACCCGGCAAGAGATCTTGGACCACGTCTGGCTCATGCAGTACTTCCAATCAAAGGAAAAGGAAGTTCAAACTGGGGATACGGTGTCGTAACTTTAGTAGGACCGGTAATTGGAGCTGTCGCTGCGGTATTGCTTTATGGTGCCATTCCGTGGTAGAATAATAAAAAAATAGAATAAGAGGCGTGAGAGAAGAGAGCCTGGCAGGATAACCGCATATTCGTGATGCGTTTACTTGTCAGGCTCTTTTTTCAAAAGCCTACGGGTATCAGAAGTGATGCCTGGAATATGGAAGACATATAGAAGGAGAGATGGAACATGTATGATGTGATGATAATCGGAAGTGGAGTATCCGGTTCAGCGGCTGCAAGAGAATTGTCCCGCTATAAAGCAAAAATCTGTGTATTGGAAAAAGAAGAAGATGTCTGCTGTGGAACGTCAAAAGCCAATAGTGGAATTGTGCACGCAGGATATGATGCAAAAGAGGGTTCACTGATGGCTAAGTTAAACGTCCGCGGTAATGCAATGATGGAACAGTTATCTAAAGATCTTGACTTTCCATTCAAAAGAATCGGTTCACTTGTGATCTGTCTGCGTGAAGAGGATATGGACAAATTACAGGCATTATACGACAGAGGTGTGGCAAATGGTGTATCGGGACTTCAGATTCTTAATAGAGAAGAAGTACTTGAGATGGAGCCGAACATTGCAGACAATGTATATGCGGCACTCTATGCGCCGACAGCCGGAATTGTATGTCCATTCGGATTAAATATTGCGATGGCAGAAAATGCCTGTGAAAATGGTGTAGAATTTAAGTTTGATACAGAAGTAAAAGAACTGAAAAAGACGGAAGATATCTGGGAAGTCCACACGAATCAGGGCGTTTTCAAGACAAAATATGTGGTGAATGCAGCTGGTGTGAATGCAGATAAATTCCACAATATGGTCAGTGAAAAGAAAATCCACATAACACCGAGAAGAGGAGACTACTGTCTGCTGGATAAAACTGCAGGCGGACATGTAAAGAGAACAATCTTTGCACTTCCGAACGAATTCGGAAAGGGAATTCTTGTATCGCCGACAGCACATGGCAATCTGCTCCTTGGACCGACAGCAATCGATATTGAAGAAAAAGAAGGAACCAATACAACAAGAGAGGGACTTGATCAGGTACTTACAAAAGCAGGGCAGAATGTAAAAAATATTCCGATGCGTCAGGTCATCACATCTTTTGCCGGACTTCGTGCACATGAGGATGGTCATGAGTTTATTATTGAAGAGGTTGCCGATGCAAAAGGATTTATCGACTGCGCTGGAATCGAGTCACCGGGACTTACGAGCAGTCCTGCGATCGGAGAGATGGTTGCAGATCTGTTAAAAGAGAAAATGCATTTGGAAGAGAAAAAAGATTTCATTGCAACACGCAAGGGTGTATTAAATCCAAACACATTAAGTAAAGAGGAAAGAGCGGCATTAATTAAGGAAAAACCGGAGTATGGAAACATTATCTGCCGCTGTGAGATGATCACAGAGGGAGAAATCATCGATGCCATCAGACGTCCGCTCGGTGCAAAATCGTTAGATGGTGTCAAACGCCGGACGAGAGCCGGAATGGGACGCTGCCAGGCGGGTTTCTGTTCACCGAGAACCATGGAAATTTTAGCGAGAGAGCGCGGTGTGAACCAGTCTGAGATCACAAAATCAGGCGGAAATTCAAAGATTATTGTCGGAATCAACAAGGACAGTCTGTAAGAGGGAGGAGCCAGAGCATGAAAACATATGATATCGTAATCATCGGAGGTGGACCGGCAGGGCTTGCGGCTGCTGTTTCTGCAAAAAATAACGGAATCGATGACATATTAATTTTAGAGAGAGACAAAGAATTAGGCGGAATTTTAAACCAGTGTATCCACAATGGATTTGGACTGCATACATTTAAGGAAGAACTGACAGGACCTGAGTATGCGGGCAGATTTATTTCACAGGTGAAAGATCTGGGCATTGAATATAAATTAAATACTATGGTCATGGATATCAGCCATGAGAAAGTCGTTACGGCGATGAACCGTGAGGATGGCCTGTTTGAGATCCAGGCAAAAGCAGTCATTCTTGCTATGGGATGCCGCGAGAGACCGAGAGGCGCGTTAAATATTCCGGGATACCGCCCGGCGGGAATTTACTCCGCAGGAACGGCACAGCGTCTGGTAAACATCGAAGGCTTTATGCCGGGACGTGAAGTCGTCATTTTAGGTTCCGGTGATATCGGACTGATCATGGCAAGGCGAATGACACTTGAGGGTGCAAAGGTTAAGGTCGTGGCAGAATTAATGCCATATTCCGGCGGTCTGAAACGTAATATTGTGCAGTGTCTGGATGATTACGGAATCCCGTTAAAGTTAAGCCACACGGTTGTGGACATTAAGGGAAAAGAGCGTGTAGAAGGAATCACGTTAGCTGAGGTTGACAGTAAAGGAAAACCGATTCTGGGGACCGAAGAAGAATATAGCTGCGATACGCTGTTGCTTTCGGTAGGACTAATCCCGGAAAATGAGATTTCCAAAGGCATGGGTGTCGACATGAACCCGGTTATTCCGGACCGAAGGTCAATGAGAGCCTTGAGACAAATATTCCGGGTGTATTTGCCTGTGGAAATGTGCTGCATGTGCATGATCTGGTGGATTTCGTGTCCGAGGAAGCAAAGACAGCCGGAAAAAATGCGGCAGCTTATGTGATGGCGTGAAGGCAGCAAGAGATAACGACATTGTTTTAAATCCGATCGAGGGTGTCCGGTATACGGTGCCGGGAACCATCAATGTTGCTAATATGGATGAGCAGATCACAGTCCGTTTCCGTGTGGGCGGTGTATACAAGAACTGTTATATTTCCACCTACTTAAACGACCAGCGGATCATCTGCCGCAAGCGTCCTGTCATGGCTCCCGGCGAGATGGAGCAGGTAAAGCTGCAGAAGTCCGTTCTGGAAGCAATGAGTGACCTGGATCACATTACCATCAAAATAGAAGAGGAGGCGTAACACATGGAAACAAGAAATCTTACATGCATCGGCTGCCCGCTGGGCTGTGCCATCACAGTTACCATGGATGGCGGAAATGTTGTCTCCATCACCGGAAATACCTGCAAGCGCGGC
>OHWM01000773.1_pt1 | contig 14446 bp, 10 predicted proteins | sample 1579731 | NCBI WGS metagenome assembly OHWM01 (sample SAMEA3882510, study PRJEB24775) | human gut metagenome | biome: human-associated habitat; feature: intestine environment; material: feces | place: Netherlands | collected 2009/2010
CTTCGATATAGTCATCCTCAATGGTCTGCATACCCTTGATTCCTCTGCCGCCACGATTCTGGCTGCGGAAGTTGTCAACCGTCATACGTTTAATATAACCAAGCCTGGTCATTGCGATCACAGTATTCTCTCTCGGGATCAGATCCTCTGTGGAAATATCGTATACATCGTATCCGATGGAAGTCTTTCTGTCATCGCCATATTTCTCTGCAATAGCAAGGATCTCCTCACGGATCACGCGGAGAAGAAGCTTACGGTCAGCAAGGATCGCCTGGAACTTGCGGATCTTCTCCATAAGCTCTGCATACTCGGCTTCCAGCTTCTCTCTTTCCAGACCTGTCAGTGCACGGAGACGCATATCCACGATAGCCTGAGCCTGAACATCTGTCAGCTCAAAACGATCAATCAGTTCCTGCTTGGCGATCTGTACGTTACGGGAACCACGGATGATGCTGATCACTTCATCGATATTATCAAGTGCTTTCAGGAGACCTTCCAAAATGTGGGCTCTCTCCTGGGCTTTATTGAGATCGTACTGTGTTCTTCTGCGGACAACGTTCTCCTGATGCTCCAGATAATACTCCAGCATCTCTTTCAGGTTCAGAACTTTCGGTTCCATGCTTCCATGATTCGGAACAAGAGAAAGCATGATCACACCAAAAGTATCCTGCAGCTGTGTATGTTTGTAGAGCAGATTCAGGATTACATTGGCATTGGCGTCTTTACGGAGATCGATACAGATACGCATACCCTCACGGCTGGAATGATCGTTCAAGTCTGTGATTCCGTCGATCTTTTTGTCACGGACAAGCTCTGCGATCTTCTCGATGAGACGTGCCTTGTTTACAAGGTACGGAAGCTCGGTAACTACGATACGGGATTTACCGTTAGGCAAAGTCTCGATATTTGTTACGGCGCGGACACGGATCTTGCCACGTCCTGTACGGTAAGCTTCCTCGATTCCACGTGTACCAAGGATCGTCGCTCCTGTAGGGAAGTCCGGACCTTTGACAATCTCAAGAAGCTCTTCCATCGCTGTCTCACGATCTTCTTCCACAATGTTATCAATGATCTTAACAACGGCATTAACCGTCTCACGAAGATTGTGAGGTGGAATGTTGGTTGCCATACCAACAGCGATACCGGTAGTACCATTTACCAGCAGATTCGGAAAACGTGCCGGAAGTACAACCGGCTCACGTTCTGTCTCATCAAAGTTCGGCTGGAAATCAACAGTATCTTTGTTGATATCTGCAAGCATCTCCATGGAAATCTTGCTGAGACGTGCCTCTGTATATCGCATGGCAGCCGCACCGTCACCATCCACGGAACCGAAGTTTCCATGTCCGTCAACAAGCGGATATCTTGTTGACCATTCCTGGGCCATATTAACCAGCGCACCATAGATGGAGCTGTCACCATGAGGATGATATTTACCCATGGTATCACCGACAATACGCGCACATTTTCTGTGTGGCTTGTCAGGACCGTTATTCAGCTCGATCATGGAATACAGCACTCGGCGCTGTACCGGTTTCAGGCCGTCTCTTACATCCGGCAGAGCTCGTGAAGCGATAACACTCATGGCATAGTCGATGTAAGATTCTTTCATAGTTTTTTCCAAATCCACTTCGTGGACTTTGTCAAAAATATTATCTTCCATTCTTCTTTATTCTCCTAGATATCAAGGTTCTTAACGAATCTTGCATTTTCTTCGATAAATTCACGTCTTGGCTCTACCTTGTCTCCCATAAGAGTGGTAAATGTCAGATCGATCTCAGATGTGGCAGCTTCGTCCATGGTCACACGGAGAAGGATTCTCTTCTCAGGGTCCATAGTAGTCTCCCAGAGCTGCTCGGCATCCATCTCACCCAGACCTTTATAACGCTGGATCTTATTGTTTCCGTCACGTCCGATCTCGGTAAGGATATTGTTCAGCTCATCATCGTCATATGCATACCATACCTTTTTGTTCTTCTCCACTTTATAGAGAGGAGGCTGCGCCAGGTATACATATCCCTGCTTGATCAGCTCCGGCATGAAACGATACAGGAAGGTCAGAAGCAGTGTTGCGATATGCGCACCGTCAACATCGGCATCGGTCATAATGATGATCTTGTGATAACGAAGCTTGGAAATATCAAAATCCTCATGGATTCCGGTTCCGAAGGCAGTGATCATTGCCTTGATCTCTTTGTTTCCGTAAATCTTATCCAGACGTGCCTTCTCAACATTCAGGATCTTACCACGCAGCGGAAGGATTGCCTGTGTGGCACGGTTTCTCGCTGTCTTGGCAGAACCGCCCGCGGAATCTCCCTCTACGATATAGATCTCACAGTTCTCCGGATTCTTGTCAGAACAGTCTGCAAGCTTTCCCGGAAGCGACATGCTGTCCAGTGCGGATTTTCTTCTTGTAAGGTCACGTGCCTTTCTGGCTGCCTCTCTGGCTCTCTGTGCAAGAACAGATTTCTCAACGGTAGCCTTGGCAACTGCAGGATTCTGCTCCAGGAAAATCTCCAGCTGTTTACTTACAACACTGTCTACCGCACCTCTGGCCTCACTGTTTCCAAGCTTCTGCTTGGTCTGACCCTCAAACTGCGGATTCTCGATCTTAACACTGACGATCGCAGTCAGGCCCTCACGGATATCATCACCGCTTAAGTTCGGCTCACTGTCCTTGAGAAGCTTGTTCTTACGTGCATAATCATTAAATGTATTGGTGATCGCATTACGGAAACCGGTAATGTGTGTACCGCCCTCCGGTGTATTGATATTGTTTACAAAGCCATAGGTGTTCTCTGTATAAGAATCATTATGCTGCAGCGCAACCTCTACAGACACGCCGTCCTTCTCACCCTCACAGTAAATGATCTCCGGGTAAAGAGCCTCCTTGCTTCTGTTCAGGTAGCTTACAAACTCACGGATACCACCCTCATAGTGGAATACCTTCTCGCGCTCCTGTCCCTCTCTCTTATCCTCCAGAACGATACGAAGACCCTTAGTCAGGAAAGCCATCTCACGAAGTCTCTGTTTCAGGATATCATAATCATAAACAGTCTCCTCAAAGATCTCCTTGTCCGGAAGGAAATAAACCTTCGTTCCTGAAAGCCCCGGATCACAGTCACCTACCACCTTCAGCGGGTACATAGTCTTGCCACGCTCATATCTCTGTTTGTATTCCTTACCCTCTCGGTAGATGGTAACCTCCAGCCATTCGGAAAGTGCATTTACAACAGATGCACCAACACCGTGAAGACCACCGGAAACCTTATATCCTCCACCGCCGAACTTACCGCCTGCGTGAAGAATGGTAAATACAACCTCAACTGCCGGAATACCTGCCTTATGATTGATACCAACCGGAATACCACGACCATTATCGGTAACTGTAATGGAATTATCCGGATTGATATCTACATGGATCTCCGTACAAAAACCAGCCAGTGCTTCATCGACTGCGTTATCCACGATCTCATATACGAGATGATGAAGTCCACGGCTGGAGGTACTTCCGATATACATTCCAGGCCTCTTACGTACGGCTTCCAGTCCTTCCAGGATCTGGATCTGATCCGCGCCGTATTCTGTATTCTCTGCGCCCATGTCATTCCTCCTGTTCTTGTCGTCCGGACGTGTTTGAAAATTCATTTCTGCAGAACCATAGCAGCTTCAGAAATCATTACATCAAATCCTGAGCAAGATAAACTGATCTGTTAATTTCAGGAAATACTGTATTTTCATTTTGCAGAAAGCAATTCTCAAACCCGCTCCGGAAGTGTCATTTATACCTGTAAAATAAATATTTTTTACATACGAATACAGAGTTTATTATAGCACAAAAAAGCCTGTATTTCCACGCAAAATCATAGGAAATACAGGCAAAAAAGTATCTTATTAAATGCAATCTCAAAACACAGCACAATATGGTCTTAAAACATATGGAATATTCAGCTACTCCGGCAAAAGCCCAAATTCCTTTAACAATTTCTTCTGGTATTCCGGATCTGATGCCGATCTTATAATATCAGACGTCCTCCCCAGCTCAGCAAGGCAGAGGATCAAACTGTTAATACTATGTTCTCCCTGCTGCATTCCCTGCTGCATTCCCTGCTGCATTCCCTGCTGCATTCCCTGCTGCATTCCATCCTTTATTCCATCCTGCATTCCAATTCCATACCCTTCATCATAGCCAGCCTGTAAACTTTTTCTTATCTTTTCCTCGATCTGATCCTGTATGATCCGATTTAATGCTTCACACATACAATCCGCCTCCCTGAATTTTTCTTCATTAGCCCTTACGATCATCTGCATAACTGATTCGTACAAAGGATTTTTCTGCTTTTCTCTGTATTCATTGAGAAGTCGTTTCATATCTTCCTTATCTTTTATTCTATCAGTCAGACTTCTCAGCCACAGATTTTTCTTCTTCGACAACTGCTCTGTTACAATGACCTGGATTGGGATCTTAGATCCTGTTACGTAATAAATTCCTTCTTCCATCTTTTTTACCCGGCATTTCCAAAACTCCCTCAAATGACGGAGCATCTTCCGGGGATATGCCCTGCTTACCAAAGAGATCGTAATCTCCTCAATTGGGATTTCATCCTCAGTTACCGTATCCGCTTTATAAAAAAATGCATATCCACACACCTTATAAAAATCATTGATGCTTATATAATCCGTCGGACTCTTATACTCAATGATATTATATTTTCGGAAGATCCTTCCTATGTTTTTATTAATGGGGATATCTGATTTCTTTTTGATCACAAGCGCATCGATCTCCATTGGTTTCGTCCCAAGCTGATGCTCATTCTCAAAAATCAGATTCTCCCTTTCTGCCTCCAGTTCTATCTGGATATCAGCAAAAAATGCAGGATGCCACTGCCGCAGGTTAGAGCTGTTTGTTCTGTTATTGTTTACGATCATACACGACTCCTCTGTTTTGATCTCAAGGAGCCTCATCTGAAAACTCCTGCTGAAAAATGGAAAAAAGCATGAATTTTCTGAGATGACAGGCAATCTGCCTGATATATGAAATGTAATAGAAAAATAAGATTATTTTTAGAAAATATGCTTTTACAGCATTTCCATAGAATCCCGGAACTGCTTTTTATTTTTGATAAGATCAGCTTACCACAATATGGTCTATACTGCAAGCAAATCATTTCGACAAAATCCGCACAGTACTTTTTATTACCACAATAAAAAAAGCCACATACGCTCCCAAAAATCCTTGGTCACAGTATGCAGCTTATTCAATCATCCACGATCACGTTACCTACGATCCATACCACAATTTACACCTGATCATTCAGCAGAACCTTCTCCATCCAGAAGCGCCTTATAAATATCCCGCTTGGAAACACCACGATCCTTGGCAGCAAGCTTCATGGCATCCTTCCTGGAATTCCCCTGCTGCTCATACATCGCCACATGCTCCGCAATGGAAATCTCCTCCCAGGAAGCACGCTTCTCCGCCTCCATCTCACTGCGGCTCCTGCCCTCGATCACAAGAACACACTCACCCAGTGGCTTCTCATCTTTATAAAAATCCATCAGATCATCGATCGTAGTCCGGAATGCCGTCTCATGCTTCTTGGTCAGCTCTCTGCAAAGAGTCATCCGGCGGTTGCCAAGCGCCTCTCTGAGCTCACCAAGAGTCCGTACAAGCCTGTGAGGTGCCTCATACAGGATAATAGTCCTGGTTTCACAGGAAAGCTCCTCCAGGATCGTTTTTCGTTCTTTCTTATCCGCCGGAAGAAAAGCCTCGAAAGCAAAACGCCTGGTATGCAGGCCTGACAAAGTCAGAGCAGTGATGCAGGCAGCAGGACCCGGAAGTGAAGTCACTTCAATTCCGGCTTCATAACACATGGCGGCAAGCTCCTCCCCGGGATCTGAGATACCCGGAGTACCTGCATCTGTGATCAACGCAATGTTTGTACCCGCCAGCAGCTTTTCCACGAGGACATGGCCCTTATCGATCTTATTGTATTCGTGGTAGCTGGTCATGGGGGTTTTTATATCAAAATGATTCAGAAGTTTTATGCTGTTGCGGGTATCCTCCGCAGCGATTAAGTCCACTTCCCGAAGGGTTCTTAGTACTCGAAGGGTGATGTCTTCGAGGTTTCCTATGGGGGTGGCGCATAAGTATAGTTTTCCGTTTTGTTTCATATTTGCCTCTTTTCTCGCTTGACCGCGGGGAGTTGTTTTCCACTTGGCCGTGGGGGAGTTGTTTTGCTTAACCGCGGGGGGATATTCCGCTTAACCGCGGGGGATATTCCGCTTGACCGCGGGGGTTTGTTTAAGTTTGGGAACTTTGAAAACCGCAAAGGGGCCGCAAAGCCGCGCCCCCTCTGCACACCCCTTGGGCTTTTTTTAAGTAGTGCAAGGGATTCGTTGTTCTTATTTGTTGACTTGTGTCTGTATGCTTCGGTATTCAGCGCACTACGCTGTGCCGATGTTGTTTTATTTCTTCACTTTCTCTGTGATTCACTTCCGGCAAGATGCCTGTATTCTTCGGTACTCAGCGCGCCACGCTGTGCCGATGTTGTTTTATTTCTTCACTTTCTCTGTGGTTCACTTTCGGCAAGATGTCTGTATTCTTCGATACTCAGCGCACTATGCGTTGCGATCTCTCGCTTTGAATCTCAGCCTGCCTCCCCTCGCCGTCCCTTCACCAACCGAAGTACCACAGCCACCACTACCTCCCAGCCATCCAGCGCACCGCCGATGGCCCAAAACCTCCCGAGTAGCCTCCCAATCTCTCACAACCAAACAACCAACCAGGCAGCCACCCTAAGCCACAATATCACAACATTCACACCATCCGATACAACTCCAAAACATCCTCCGTATAAACCCCAGGCCGCTCATAAACCACCAGCGGCCGCTCAACCCGGATCCTGGAATTCCCGCCCTTACAAGCCTCGATCAACACCATATTCGGCTCCTTATCAATAAAAGGATACACCAGCTGCATCCTCTTAGGCTCCAGCTTATACTTCGTCAAAGTCGCCATCAGCTCCACCAGCCGAAACGGCCTGTGCACCAGAAAAAACCGCCCCCGGTCCTTCAGGACCCGGGCAGCCTGACAAGCCACATCATCAAACGAACACAAAATCTCATGCCTCGCGATCGCCTTCGGAAGATGCGGATTCGTCAACCCATGCTGCCCGATCATATACGGCGGATTACACGTCACCACATCAAAAGAAGCCGCCCCAAAAATCCCGGCAGCCTCCCTGATATCACCCTCAACGATCCGAACCCTGTCCTCAAGACCATTATACCTCACACTACGGTCAGCCATCTCCGCACACTCATGCTGGATCTCCAGCCCCGTGAAATGCTCCCCATCCGTACGATCAGAAAGCAAGATCGGAATGATCCCCGTACCGGTCCCCATATCCAGCGCAACCTCACCCCTCTTCACCCGGGCAAAGCCAGACAACAGAACCGCATCCATCCCAAAGCAAAACTTCTTCGGATCCTGGATCACAAACAACCCATTCTGAAGATCATCCACACGCTCACCGCAATAAACCAGATCACTTCTCATTCGGCTTCGAATCTCCCTTTTTAACCTCTTTCTCCTCGTGGTCAGCAGAACCACCCTTACCCTTTTTTCTCTTAGGGCGGAACCTCAGATCACGGACCGGAAACTCCTGGATCTCCTTCTCGTCATTCACCTCAACCACGATCTTAACCATCTGCCTGAGAACATTCACACTCTGGACCGTACCCGAAACACCCTGCGGCGTCGTTACCATATCACCGATACCCGGAAGATTCCGGTTCAGCTCCTCATAAGTCTCCTGCTCATTCTTCAGACAGCACATCAGACGACCACAGACACCAGAAATCTTCGTCTGGTTCAGAGAAAGATTCTGCTCCTTCGCCATCTTGATGGAAACCGGCGCAAACTCCGAAAGATACGTATGACAGCAAAGCGTCCTTCCACAGATACCAATACCGCCAAGGATCTTCGTCTCATCACGGACACCGATCTGACGAAGCTCGATCCTGGTCTTAAACACAGACGCCAGATCCTTAACCAGCTGCCGGAAATCAATACGGCCATCCGCTGTAAAATAAAACAGCACCTTGTTATTATCAAAGGTATACTCCGCATCGATCAGCTTCATATCAAGCCCATGCTCACGGATCTTCTTCTTACAGATCTTAAAAGCCTCTTTCTCCTTCTGGCGGTTCTCAGCCTCATGATCCTCGTCCTCCTTCGTTGCAACACGGAGAACCTCCTTCAGCGGATGGACCACCTCGTCCTCCTTCACGCTGCGCGGCTCCAGGACAACACGGCCATACTCCACACCACGGGCAGTCTCCACGATCACATGATCGCCGACCTTCACCTTATAATTCTTAGGATTAAAATAATAAATCTTACCAACGTTACGAAATCTGACTCCAACTACCTTTTCCATTCTATTTCTCCCTAATTGTCAGGAACAGGAGCTCCAAGGCAAGTTCGAGATTAACATTGGCACGGAGACGCACCTTCGTCTTCTCCAGTGCCTCAAGGATTTTTTCGATATTCTCATAAGAACGCTCGCTGGCCTGCTCTCTGATAAAATTAATCTCCTGTTTAAAAACCAGGTTGTCAATTTCCCTTGTTGCCTTAAACATCAGAACATCGCGGAACCAGAACTGGAAAATATCCAGATAATCATTGATATTATTCTTATCAGCAGTCAAAGTCTTGATCGCCTCTGTCAGCTCATAAACCTCCATGGAATTGGCATATTTCAAAATCTTCAGGGCATTGGCAGTCATATCTGCAAACTCCTGAGAAGTCGCAGCCTCCTTCGCCTTGCCGATACTGCCCTGCGCATAAGACGCATCGATCTCAGCCTGATAATCCGGCACCTGAAGATGCTCCATCAGATATTCCTTCACAAGACTGTCATCCACCACCTTCAGATCCAGACGCACACATCTGGAACGGATCGTAGGAAGAAGACTGTCGATATTGCTTGTCAGCAGCATGATCACCGCATATTCCGGCGGTTCCTCGATAGTTTTCAAAATGGCATTCTGCGCCTGCACCGTCATCATCTCCGCATCCGGAATGATATAGATCTTATACGGACTGCAGTACGGCTTGATATCCACATCACGCACAACCTGATCACGCACCTCGTCAATGCTGATGCTTCCAGGCTTCTCATGAGTTACTGTAATGATATCCGGATGATTCTTGCCGATCACCTTCTTACAGGAATCACAAGTCATACACGGTTCAGACTCTCCCGATTCACACTGCAGCGCTGCCGCAAAAGTCCCCGCAAGAAGCTTCTTGCCGGATCCCGGTTCCCCTGTAAAAATATAAGAGTGGGATACCTTCCCTGTCTCTATCGCATTCTTCAAATGCCTGATTATATCGTCATGGCCGATGATGTCATGAAATCCTGCCATAAGAATCACCTCTTTCTGCCTTTTGTGCCCTCCGTTATACCCGGCGGACATCTTTCAACTAATTATAACATAATCTTCTGTATAAAAAAAACTATTTTTCCTTATTGTACAGATTTTATATAATTTACGATCTCCTTCACACATTCATCCAGATTATGATTCTCAAAACGCTTCCATATACCTGCTTTAAGAATATTTTCCTCAGAAAAATCATTCTGGTCTGCAAGAAAACGCCTGCACATCTCCTCGTACTTCGGCACCTCCTGGGTCTTCTCCCTGGCAAGCGCACGCTCCAGACGCTCTCCGTCTTCCACCTCTATATAAACCGGCCACATCACTTCATTGCCGTAATACTCCCGGAGCCTCACAAAAGACTCCAGTGTACCGATCCCCAGATAGCTGTCATTACCCACAGACACCTGCCCGTCATCCGCAGTAAAATATGTCCACGGCCCGTAAACTGTCTGATAAGTACGCGCCTCGATCAGCTTCCCGTTTCTTCGGAACTCCTTCAGTTTATTCTCATCTGCAAAAAAATATTCTCTTCCGTTCTCCTCTCCATCCCGGATCGGACGGGTAGTATAGATCACAAGCCGCTTAAGCCCCAGCTCCTGGTTCCCCTCCAGCTGTCTGTAAATACTGTCCTTACCGGAAGAGCTTTTTCCCATAATGTAAAAAATCTTTCCCATATGTCTCCTCTGTTACATCTCATTTCTCACAACACACACCGTCTCACTGGTCTGGTCGCTCAGACCCTGGACCTCAAAGCCCTGTTCCAGGTATCTTCTCACATTTTTTACGAAATGTCCAGAAATCTGTTCCCCCGGAACGATCAGCGGGATCCCCGGCGGATAAAGATACGCAAACTCCCCGGACGTACGTCCGATACACTCATCCAGCGGACACCGCTCACTCTCCGCATCCATAGCCTGGGAGATCCGCATGATCTGCTTCATTTTTCCGTTTTTCAAAGGCTCCTTCTCCACAGCCTCTTCTCTGTATTTTAACGATTCACGGCGGTCAATTTCTTCAATAGCATCACAAAGCCGCTCAAAGCCCTCCGCCGTATCACCCACAGCCGCCAGCGCCAGCACATAATTCTCCGCCTCCATCTCCATTTCCAGATGAAACTCCCTCCGGAGGATCTGATGCAGCTCCCGGCCGTTCAGCGAACTGTTCACAGTAGAAAGCAATATCTTGGACCTGTCAAAATCAAAAACTCTCTGGCACTCACAGGCCTGCGGCGTTACCAGCCGGATATACTTACACTCGGAAAGACGCCTGCGTGCTTTTTCCAGATTCTCCGTAAACACACGGAACATCTCATCCCCCTCACGCTCCAGCTTATCCATGCACGCATCAATGCTGCCCATAAGAATATAAGAAGGACTGCTGCTCTGATAGATTCCTAGAAAACGCTTCAGTTTTTCCCGGCTCACACGATCACTGCACAGGTGGATCACCCCCGTCTGGGTCAGACAGGGCAGCGTCTTATGCACACTGTTGATCACCACATCCGCACCAAGCTGCGCCGCAGACACCGGAAAATAATCCGAAAACCGAAAATGCGCCCCGTGAGCCTCATCCACGATCAGCGGCACACCATAGTGATGCGCGATCTCCGCGATCCTCGCCACATCCGACACGATCCCGTCATAAGTCGGTGAAGTGATCAGCACCGCCTGGATCTCCGGATTTTCCGCCAGATACATTTCCACACGGCCGGGTGAAATCCCTCCGTTTATCCCCAATTTCGGATCCTCATGTGGATAAATATACGTGGCACTCAGCTCCCGCAGATAAATCGCATGGTAAACCGCCTTATGGCAGTTCCTTGCCACCAGGATCTGTCCCCCCTTATCCACAGCCGCAGACACCGCCGCCAGGATCGCCCCGGAGCTTCCATTAATACTGTAAAAACTCTCCGGCACACCATAAAGCCGTGCGACATCCTCCTGCGCCCTTTTCAAAATATCCTCAGCATGATGCAGGTTATCAAACCCGTCAATCTCCGTAATATCCCTCTCCACCGGAAAATCCCCCTCCACAGCCAGCGGATTCCTCTTATGCCCCGGCATATGAAACGGATAAAAATCACTCTTACCGTACGCTTCCAGTTTCTTGTATAATCTGTCTTCCATAATTCGTCCTTTTCATCCTAAAAACAAGGAGGGGCTATCACCAGACGATATTCCCCTCCATTTTTATCACATCTCAGCAAAATCGATCCTCAGATCCTCATAGATTCCCACCTTGATCAAATCCTGAAATGTATACTGCTCCGTATCCTCATTTTCAAAATCATACACCATTACCAGCTTCTTCACAGGATCCACGATCCAGTACTCTCTCACACCGGCAGTCCTGTATTTAAACAGCTTGGTATAATAATCCATACGCCTGCTCGCCGGAGAAACGATCTCGATGATCCAGTCCGGAGCCCCCTTACATCCCCTGTCATCCAGCTTATCCGGATCACAGATAACAGAAACATCCGGTTCCACATAAGTATTCGTCTTCTCATCCAGATACACCGCAAACGGTGCGGCAAACACCTCACATTTGCCCTTGTTAGAATCTATATAGTTACCTATCTTTCTGGACAAAATACTTGAAATCCTCTGATGCATCGTATTCGGCGGCGCCATATAATAAATATGTCCATCGATCAGTTCCGCTCTTTCACCCTCCGGCAAAGCATAAATATCCTCTATCGTATAAATTCTTTCCCTCAACAGCGGCATATCTCCACTCCTCTCAAAAGCACCCGACAGATCATACACCATCATTCCGATCTGCACTCATACACCTGCAACAGCTCCATCCGAAGCCTTCCCCGCAGGCTCACACCTTAAACCGGTACCCCACACCCCAGATCGTCTCAATATACTGAGGCTTGGCCGTATTAAACTCGATCTTTTCACGGATCTTCTTGATATGCACCGTAACCGTAGCGATATCACCCACAGACTCCATATCCCAAATCTCCCGGAAAAGCTCCTCCTTTGTAAAAACCCTGTTCGGATTCTCAGCCAGAAAAGTCAAAAGATCAAACTCCTTGGTAGTAAACGTCGTCTCCTCACCATTGACCCACACACGCCTGGCCGTCTTATCGATCTTAATACCACGGATCTCAATCACATCATTCTTATGCACATTGGAACCAACCAGCCGGTTATAACGCTCCATATGCGCCTTCACACGTGCAACCAGCTCACTTGGGCTGAACGGCTTGGTCATATAATCATCCGCGCCAAGACCCAGTCCCCGGATCTTATCGATATCATCCTTCTTGGCCGAAACCATAATGATCGGCGTATTCTTCTCCTCACGGACCTGCCGGCAGATATCAAAGCCATCCACCTCCGGAAGCATCAGATCCAGGATGATCAGATCAAACTCCTCCTTCATAGCACGTACAAGCCCCGTATCACCACGGTTCTCGATCTCCACTTCAAAACCCGAAAGCTCCAGATAATCCTTCTCCAGATCCGCGATCGCTTCCTCATCCTCTATGATCAAAATCCTACTCATTCATCGGTACCTCCTGATATTTTCTGAGAACAAAATACATGATCGTTCCGATCCCCAGCCGGCTTGTGGCCCAGACCTTTCCACCATGATCCTCCATGATCTTCTTTACGATGGAAAGTCCAATACCGCTTCCTCCCTTGGAAGAATTTCTGGAAACATCGGTACGGTAAAAACGGTCAAAAATATACGGCAGATCCTTGGCGGCAATACCCTTGCCGTTATCCTCGATCTCCACCTGGATAAAATCACCCACATCCTTCACCCGAAGCTGGATGATCCCCCTTGGCTTCTCCATATACTTAATGGCATTACTCACGATATTATGGATCACACGGCGGATCTGCTCACCATCCGCAATAACCTGCACACCCTTCTCCACATAATTGGCATACACAAGCTCGATCCCCCTGGTCTCCATCTCAAGCCCAAGCTCCTCCGCACAATCCGAAAAATAATCCTCCACATTCAGCTTGCTGAACGTATACGGAATACGGTTGGTATCGATCTTGGAATAAAAGGTCAGCTCATTGATCAGATGATCCATCTCATTGGTCTTATTATAAATGGTACGCACATACCGGTCCATCTTCTCCGGCGTATCCGCCACACCATCCATGATTCCCTCCACATAACCCTTCACCGCAGTGATCGGCGTCTTCAGATCATGGGAAATATTGCTGATCAGCTCCTTATTCTCCTTATCCATCAGGATCTTCTCTTCCGTGGACTCCTTCAGACGCTTACGCATCTCCTCAAAATCCTGGCAAAGCTGGGAAAATTCATCATTCCCCTCAACCTCCAGCACAAAATCCAGATTCCCCTCCTTGATGTTCTTGGTAGCCTTCTTAAGCTTCACCAGCGGAACCGCAATGCTCCGATAGATCCACAGCCCTACGGACAACGCAGTAAAAACAAGGATGATCGTTGCGGTCAGGATCATATCCTTGGCCATCAGCTTCACCTGGCTGCTGGAAGACTGCGGCAGCGAAATATCATAGACCATCTGGCTGGAATCCGAAGCCTGGCTGCTGCTCTCCTGCACATGCTTCGCCTGCGTCTGGCTGAACCCGTACAGACTTGCGGAAAAAAGAAGCAGCGGCAGCAGGATGATCGCAACGAAGCCCACAATAATACGTGTTTTTAACTTCATCTGTATCTCCGTCCTTTATAAATTCACACATTCACATACACGTATTATAACATAAACTATATTCCCTATCTCTAAATTTTCTATAAAAAACCCCATCTCACCATGCAAGAAGCCCCCGGTACTGGCACTACCGGGGGCTTCACTCTTTATTCTTCTGAAACGATTATTCGTAGCTGTTGCAAAGATACTTCTTCAGAGTCTCAACCTTGTCCAGATGCTCCCATGGAAGATCAACATCTGTACGGCCGAAATGACCATAAGCAGCAGTCTGCTTGTAGATCGGACGGCGAAGGTCAAGCATCTTGATGATACCAGCCGGACGAAGAT
>OHWM01000799.1_pt1 | contig 14164 bp, 8 predicted proteins | sample 1579731 | NCBI WGS metagenome assembly OHWM01 (sample SAMEA3882510, study PRJEB24775) | human gut metagenome | biome: human-associated habitat; feature: intestine environment; material: feces | place: Netherlands | collected 2009/2010
ATACGGATTTGTTCGGGGCCCGCGCCAAACAGTGGATTGTGGACCACCATGAGAAAACTCCTTCCCGGCCTTTCTTCCTGTATCTGGCTTTCCCGGCTCCCCACGGCAGTCTGTCCGCTCCCTCCTGTGCCTATCCGGCGGGGCTGGGAAGGGACGGCGGCCTCCAGTGGGAGAAAAAAGACGGCTATGAAGCCTGCAATACCGCTGCGGACGGATGGTCGGGGGTGGAGGGGGATTTTTCTCCGGATACCTATATCTACCCGGAACATGAGGTTTTTGGAAGAACGGAATCCCGCCACGCCACGATGATTCGCCGGGTGGATGACGTCCTGAAGGACATGATCCAGCTGCTTAAGGATTTAGGCATTGATGACAATACGATGATTGTCTTCACGTCCGACAACGGCCCCCACAATGAACCCGGTTCCGGCAATTACGGCAACGGCGCGCAGGATCCCGCGTATTTCATGAGCTACGGGATGATGGACGGCATTAAGCGCGATTGCTGGGAAGGCGGCATGCGTGTTCCGGCCGTGGTACGCTGGCCCGGTGTGGTTCCCAGCGGAATCAGTTTGAATGCCAGCCAGTTCCAGGACTGGATGGCTACTTTTGCGGACGTGGCCGGAGTGCCCGTGCCGTCCCGTTGTGACGGCGTTTCCCTGCTGCCTACGCTGGCAGGGGTGCCGGAACGCCAGAAAACGGGCGTTATTTATGCGGAATATGCCTATAGCGGGAGCACTCCGAATTACAGCGATTTCCTCCAGCAACACAGGGGGAGAGGGCGGCAGCAGCAGCAGATTATATTTGTGGACGGCTTCAAGGGGATTCGGATGGGGAATGCCGCCCCCGCTACGGATTTTGAAATCTACGATACGGAAAAAGACCCGCAGGAAGCGGCGAATCTGGCGGCATCCCGTCCGGACCTGCAGGAGAAGATGAAGGCGCAGGCGCTGCGTTCCCGCCGTTCCTCCCCCATTGCCTCCACCAGTTTTGACGCCGGTTATATCGCGCCCGTTTCCGCCCCCGCTGGCCTGCGGGAGGGAAGGCTGTGCTGGCGCGCGTGGAACCGTTCTTTTGACTGGGTGCCGGATTTCCGGCAGCTGGAGGAGGGGCCCTGTTCTACGGGTGCGACGGATGTTTCCGACGTGCTCAGCGTCAAGGCGGGGCTTTCCGGTCAGAAGGGGGTGGAATTGACGGGCTATCTCAGGGTGCCTGTCACCGGGGAATATCAATTTTACCTTCAGACGGATTCCAATGAAGGCTCCAGGGCTTTTGTCCATTTGCACGATATGCAGCTCATTGATGCGGATTATGCCTATACTCCCGGAACGCAGGCTGCCTCCAACGCGCGGGAAGGCGTTTCCGGCGATGTGCAGCCCAATGCCGTTCAGACGGTGAAGCTTACCGCGGGGCTGCATCCCATCCGCATCGGCTATGTGGGGAAGGCGGCTTCCTCCTCCCTTTCCCTGCAATGGGAGGGGCCGGAAACCAGCGGCAGGGAACCCGTTCCCGCCAGCGCGTTTTCCTATGAATACGTGAATCCCTTCAATCTGGAAAAGACGGAGGAAACGGTAGGATGCGCCGCCTCCGGTACGGGGCTGACCGTGCAGACGCATCTTCCCTGGACAGTTTCCTGCGACCAGCCATGGGTTACGGTTTCCCCCGTTTCCGGTTCCGGAACCTCAGTGCTGGATATTGCCGTGGAAGCAAACGGGCTGCAAACGGAGCGGGAAGCCGTTGTCACCGTCGTATGCGGCGGGGAGCAGAGGACATTCACGCTGCGCCAGGAAGCTGCTCCTGCCCCGGCAGGGTACGACAAGTGGAAGCAGGACCATTTTGCGGATGGGACGCCGGATGAGCAAATGGCCCCGGATGCCTGCCCCGCCGGAGACGGAATTTCCAATCTGATGAAATATGCTACGGGCATGGATCCCAACCAGCCCTGCGGGAGCGTGACGAAGCTGGCTGTCCGCGAGGAAGCGGGCGGGAAATACCTCGTGCTTTCCTGGCCTGTGAATCCGGAGGCGACGGATGTGACGTTCCATGTGGAAAGTTCTTCCGACCTGGAGGAATGGGCTGACGAAGGGGCCGTCACTCCGGACGGGGCCTGCGGGGAATTCCGCGATACGGTCGCGCTGGGAAAAGGCTCTCCGGAGCGCCGGTTTCTGAGATTAAAGGTGACGAGATAGGGAATCACCGGTTTCTCTTTCCGTTTCCCGATGATGATTCCTTACGGGAACAGGGACCTTCCGGCCCTGCTGCCTTGCCGCCCGTTACGGATTTTTTCCGGAAGCGTGATTCTGCGTGTTCCGGCCCTCCGCTGTCCCGGCGCATCCAGCGCGGTACGGCCGGGGACACCGTGCCTTAGCCAGGGGAAGAATATTACTCCCCGTCATTTTCCGCATCGGCAGGGGGGGCTTTGGGCAGGTTCTTGTCAATGTCTTCCAGAAGGTTGACCAGGTCAACGCCGCGCTGGGCGGAGTCGTCCAGACGGAAGGTCAGGCGCGGCGTATTGCGCAGCACCACGCGCCTGGCCACGGCGGACTGGATAAGGCCGTGACGGGAGTTCAGTTTTTCCAGCACCTGGGAGGGAGCCATTTTCCCTACGACGCCCACCCATACTTTCCCCTCTTTCAGATCGTCCGTCACTTCCACTTCAATCACGGTGACGATTGTTCCGGGAAATTCAAAATCCCGCTGAATGGTGGTGCCTATTTCCCGGCGCAGGAGTTCGTTTACCTTGTCAGTGCGTCTGCTCATATGAAGGGATAGAGTGATGAAGGGACCGATTGGTTCAATCGGAGAAGGAGGAATAAGGGAAAGGACAGGGACGGAGGTTTCCTGGACGCCCGGAGGAGCGTGCAAGGAGCTCCGTCCCTGTTGGATGATTTTTGTTGGGGGTTACAGCGTTTGCTGGATTTTTTCCAGCGTGTAGCATTCGATGATGTCGCCCGTTTCGTATTCGTTGAAGTCTCCGAGGCGGATGCCGCATTCCAGACCAGCCTTGACTTCTTCCACTTCATCCTGGAAGCGGCGGAGGGTGGACATTTTACCGTCAAAGACGGGCGTCTTGTCGCGGATGACGCGCGCCTCGCAGCTGCGGAGGATTTTCCCGTCCTCCACCATGCAGCCTGCCGCACGGCCCTTGTTGAGCTTGAAGACCTGGAGCACTTTGGCGTGGCCGATGATGGTTTCGCGCGTTTCCGGTTCCAGAAGGCCCAGCATGGCATCCCGCACCTGGTCAATGAGTTCGTAAACGATGGAATACAGTTTTACCTGCACGCCTTCCCGCTTGAGCAGTTTGACGGCGTTGGCTTCCACCTTGACGTTGAAGCCCAGGATGACGGCGTCCGAGGAGGAGGCCAGCAGAACGTCCGATTCCGAGATGGGGCCGGCGGAGGCGTTCAGGAAGACGCATTCCACTTTGTCCGACTGGATGTCCAGAACAGCTTTCCTGATGGCTTCCACGGAACCCTGCACATCCCCCTTCAGGAGTATTTTGAGCTGGGCTTTCTGGGTGCCGTCCCCCATCATGGCGAGCAGTTCTTCCATGCGTGCCTTGCGGGGTTGGGCCAGGCGCTGCTTGCGCAGTTCCTCCTGGCGTTCTTCCCCAAGCTTTTTGGCGGCGCGTTCGTTTTCCATTTCCACCAGTTCGTCCCCCACGTTCGGGGTTTCAGAGAAGCCGGTGATTTCCACGGGCATGCCGGGCCCTACCTTTTTGACGCGTTCGCCGTGGTCGTTGACCAGGGCGCGCACCTTGCCGGCGTAAGGGCCGCAGATGAAGGGCATCCCGACGCGGATGGTGCCGCTTTCCACGATGGCCGTGGCGGAGCTGCCCGTGCCGGGTTCCACGCGGGCCTCGATGATGGAGGCGCGGCAGTTGGCCTTGGGGTTGGCCTGGAGTTCCAGCACTTCTGACTGGAGGACGAGAAGGCCGAGAAGGTCGTCAATGCCGGCCCCGGTCAGGGCGGAGACTTCCACGCATTCCACATCGCCTCCGAAGTCCGTGGGAACCAGCCCTTCTTCCATCAGGCCGCTCTTGGTCTTGACGGGGTCTGCGGCCGGAAGGTCGCATTTGTTGATGGCGACGATGATGGTTTTGCCGGCCGCCTTGGAGTGGGCGATGGCTTCCCGTGTCTGGGGCATGATGCCGTCATTGGCGGCCACCACCAGAACCACGATGTCCGTGACGTCCGCGCCGCGGGCGCGCATTTCTGTGAAGATGGCATGGCCCGGCGTATCCAGGAAGGTGAGCGTGCTGCCGTTGTAGTCAACCGTATAGGCGCCGATGTGCTGGGTAATGCCTCCGGCTTCCCCCTTGGCCACGCGCGTTTTGCGGATGTAGTCCAGCAGGGATGTTTTGCCGTGGTCCACATGGCCCATGACGGTGATGATGGGCGTGCGCGTGATGAGGGTGGCTTTGGGTTCTTCCACCACCGGCACGGGTTCCGGTTCCTTGACGGGTTCCTGCTGGGCTTTCACGCCGCCGCCCTTTTCCCGTTTTTCACGGGCGAATGTGTAGCCGTGGAGGTCGCAGATGGAACTGACGGCGTCCGCATCCAGCGGCGTGTTCGGGTTGGCGAAGATGCCCATGCCCATCAGATCCTTGATGATTTGGAAGGGCTTGGCTTTCAGCATGCCCGCCAGCTCGGAAACGGAGACGGGCGGCTTGAGGTTGATGATTTTATCGTCTGCGGAGGGTTCTTCCTGGGGTGCGGGCGCGGCGGGTTCTGCGGCGGCCGGGGCAGCGGCGGGCGCCGGAGCGGCGTCAGCGGCGCGCGACGCTTTTTTCTTGTTGCCGGAAAGCAAGTCGAGAGCTTCTTTCTTGACTGGAGCAGGGCGGGAGGGAGCCGGTGCGGGGGCCGGCTGGGGTGCGCGTTTCTTTTTGGAAGATCCGCCGATCAGATCCAATACTTCCTTTTTGGGTTCTTTCTCTTCTTGTTTATTAGGCATCTTGATTTAAGGTTGTTAGATGTTGAGCGCCGCGCTCAACGGTTATTGGGAGATAAGGTCCCGGGCCTTGTCCAGAATTTGGGCGGCTTCCTCTGCGGGAATGCCCATGCTTTCCGCGATGTCGGAAGCTTCAAATCCGGTGAGGGCCACCAGGTCCGTTCCGCCCATGGTCACCAGGCCCATGGCGGTTTCTTCCGGGATTTCCAATTGTTCGCTGAGGGTTTTGGCCGCAGCCTGGCATTGGCGCATGACTTCTTCGGCCGCAGCCTGGCTCTGGCGTTTTTCCGCTTCCTGGACGTCAAAGACGCGCACCTGGACATCCCAGCCCATCAGGCGGGAGGTGAGGCGGGCATTCTGGCCCCTGCGGCCGATGGCCTTGGAGAGGTCTTTGTCGTCCTGGACGATAACGAAGATTTTTCTGGCTTCCTCGTCCACGGTGATTTCCCGCGGTTCCACGGGGCTGAGAGCTTCCCGGACGAAGGTAACGGGGTCTTCCGTCCATTCCAGGATGTCCACTTTTTCATTGTTGAGCTCCCGGACGATGTTTTTGACGCGGGCGCCGCGCATGCCTACGCATGCCCCTACCGGATCTACTTTGTCGTCATGGCTGATGACGGCCACTTTGGTGCGGTAGCCGGCTTCGCGGGCGATGCCGTGGATTTCCACGGTCTGGTCGCCTATTTCCACCACTTCCGATTCAAAGAGGCGGCGCACCAGGTTCGGATGGCTGCGGGAAAGGATGACTTCCGGGCCGCGTGCTTCCGTGCGCACTTCCACCACGTAGAAGCGCATGCGGTCGCCGACGCTGTAGTCTTCATTCGGCACGCGTTCGCGGGAGGTCATGACGCCTTCGAATTTGCCGAGGTCCACAAAAATATCCCCCTTTTCAAAACGGCGGATGGTGCCCGTTACCAGATCTCCGGCGCGGTCCTTGAACTCGTCGTAGAGCATTTCCTTTTCCGCATCCAGCAGTTTCTGGAGCATGGTCTGGCGGGCGGTCTGCACCGCGATGCGGCCGAAGCCCTTGGGCGTGATGTTGGTGGGGAGCAGGTCGTGAAGCACGGCGTTTTTGTCCAGCTTGACGGCCAGGGAAAGGGGGATCTGGTTGAATTTGTCGGAGTATTCTTCATCCGGCACCACTTCCAGGTCCGCAAAAATACGCACCTTGCCCTTGTCCACGTTGATTTCGGCCCTCAGGTAGTTGATGCTGCCGGAACCGGGAACCATTTTGCGGTAGGCGGAGAGAAAGGCGGACTCCAGAGCGAGGAGAATTTTTTCACGGGAGAGCCCTTTTTCCCTCTCGTAGTAGTCAATCAAAGCTTTAATATCGTTTGTCATGAGTGTGGAGGAGTGTGATGGATAGACAAAAAAGAGCGGGTCGACAGACCCACTCTCGAGTGCCTCTCGGGGTGTTTGCCTATCTAAGTAAGCACGAGGGGGAGGTTCTGGCAAGAAAAAACGCTTGTTCTATGCGGCATGCAAAAGACTGGGGATGATTCCGGAAGAAGAATTTTCCGGAGCCCTCCGGGAGGGGGCGGGACAACGGTGTTTGAGGGCTTGACGGACCCGTCAAAAACGGGAAGTATGCGCGCATGAAACTCGTCTCATGGAACGTGAACGGATTGCGGGCGGTTCTGGGCAAGGGAATGGCGGACGCCGTGGATGCCCTGGAGCCGGACGTCCTCTGCCTTCAGGAGATCAAGGCGCGTCCGGAACAGGTGAAAGACCTGTGGATTTCCTCCTGGCCGCACCAGCTCTGGAATCCGGCGGAGAAGGCCGGCTATTCCGGCGTGCTGATCCTCAGCCGGGTGCGGCCTCTTTCCACGTCCGTCGGAATCGGCTGGCCGGAGCATGACCGGGAAGGGCGCGTCTGCACGATGGAATTCGAGGGGTTTTACCTGGTCAACTGCTATACGCCCAATTCACAGAATGAACTGGTGCGCCTTCCGTACCGGGAGCAGTGGGACGCCGCGTTCCGCGAGTATGTGGCGGGACTGGCGGAAACCAAGCCGGTCGTTTTCTGCGGAGACTTGAACGTGGCCCATGAGGAGATTGACATTGCACGTCCCAAAGAGAACCGTTTTTCCGCCGGGTTCAGCGACCAGGAGCGCGCCGGGTTCACGCTGCTGCTTGAGGCCGGTTTTACGGATACGTTCCGCGCTCTGCATCCGGAGGAGCCGGGCTGGTACAGCTGGTGGTCCTACCGCGCGGGCGCCCGCGCCCGGAATATCGGATGGCGCATTGACTATTTCTGCGTTTCCAATCCGCTGGCTTCCAGGGTGAAGGATGCCGCCATCCATCCGGATGTGACGGGGTCCGACCATTGCCCCGTCAGCCTGGAGATTGACTGCTGAGCGCGGTCTTTCAGATGATTTTCAACTGTAAAAGATTGATGATTATGGAACAGGAATTGCCGCTGCTGGTGGTTGCCACGCGCAACGCCCACAAGACCGGGGAAATCCGCGCCATGCTGGCCGGGAAATGGGAAGTGAAGGATCTTTCCGACTATCCCCAGGCTCCGCCCGTGGATGAAACGGGAGTCACGTTTACGGAGAACGCCACGCTCAAGGCGCTTTCCGCTTCCAAATGCATCCCCGGCGTCCTGCTGGCGGATGATTCCGGGCTGGAGGTGGATGTGCTGGACGGGCGCCCCGGAGTCTGGTCCTCCTCCTTCGGCGGGGAGGAAGGGAACCATGCGCGGAATAACCTCCGCATGATGGAGGAACTGCGGCGCGCCGGCGTGAAGCCGGGGGACAGGCCTTCCGCGCGGTTCCGCTGCGTCATGGTGCTTGCCGGGAACGGCCGCGTGCTGGCGGAGTTTTCCGGTTCCGTGGAAGGCTACATGTTGACGGAGCCGGCCGGAGAAGGAGGGTTCGGCTATGATCCGCTGTTTGTCCCGGAAGGGTATGACCGGAGTTTCGCCCAGCTTCCCATGGAAGTGAAAAATTCCATGTCGCACCGCGCCCGCGCTCTGGCGCAGGTGGTGGAGTGGATGAAGGAACGCCGGGCCTGAGGTTTTTCCCGGGCGCCTGGCGGGGGGGGGGAGGTCAGTCCAGCCTGAAGGCGCATATCTGGAAGGGTGCCGGTGTTCCGGTGTTCAGGAGCTGGTATTTGCCGGCGCGCCAGGAATGATGGGGCAGGCGGGACAGGAAGGCTTCCACGGCTTCCGCTTCTTCCTTTCCTCCTTCGTGGCCGGGATAGCACATGACGCTGAGAAGCCCGTTCGGGGCAATGAGGGCGGCGGCCTGTTCCAGCGCGGCCAGGGTGCATTCCGTCCTGGTGACCGTTTTTTTGTCCCCGCCCGGCAGATAGCCCAGGTTGAAGACGATGGCCTTCACGGGGCTTCTGACCAGTTCCGCCAGGCGGTCATGGCTGGCAAGATGGAGCCGGACGGAAGGGGTGAGCAGCCCTTCCTTCTCCAGACGCTCCCTGGTGGCGCGGATTGCTTCTTCCTGCACGTCAAAGGCGTGCACCTGGCCGGAAGGGCCAGCCAGCCGGGCCAGGAAAACCGTATCATGCCCGTTGCCCGCCGTGGCGTCCACGACTGCGTCCCCGGGGAAGACGACACGGCTGATCCAGTCATGAGCGCAGGTCATGGGGCGGCTGAGCAGGGAACATTTCATGACCGGGTTGTACAGAAGCTCTGCCTGTATGACAATTCGTTTATGAAATTCCGGTGCGGGAAGAATGACAGGTTGTTTTTTGGCAGGGCATGTGTTAGGAAGAGGCATAAAACCTTCTGCGTGTTCCCGCATGCGGGGATAAACCACAGACGTTGGCATGAAGATGACTGACAGACGCACTTTTTTGAAAAGGACTGCCGCCGCAGGGGCGCTGGCGGCCATATCGGACATGGATTCCCTGTTCGCCCAGGAGGCCGGAGCTCCGGCGGCTTCCGGCATTCCGGATCTGGTGGCCGTCCGCAACGGCACCCGTGCGGAGATGGTCAGGAAGGCCGTGGAGACGCTGGGCGGCATGCAGGCCTTCGTCAAGCCGGGCCAGACCGTCGTAATCAAGCCGAACATCGGCTGGAACAAGGCTCCGGAATTCGGCGCCAACACACATCCTGAAACCGTCGCCACGCTGGTGGAGCTGTGCAGGCAGGCCGGAGCGAAGGAAGTAAGGGTGTTTGACCACTGCTGCCACAACGGCGCCTATGAGGGCAGCGGCGTGAAAGAGGCCGTAGAGAAGGCCGGCGGCGTAATGGTGGACGGCGGCAATGAGAGCCAGTACGTGCAGACGGAAAACCCGAAAGCCCGGAAATTCACCTCCGCCAAGGTGCATAAGGCCGTGCTGGAGGCGGATGTTTACATCACCTGCCCGCCCCTCAAGCACCACAGCGGTTCCGAGATGACCGCCTGCATGAAGAATGTCATGGGCACCGTCTGGGACCGCGGGGCCATGCATAAGAACGACCTGCACCAGTGCATCGCGGATGCCGTGTATTTCCGCAAGCCGGACCTGTGCGTGCTGGACGCTTACATGCCCATGGTGCGCAATGGCCCCGTGGGGAAGGATACGAATGATCTGGTGGAGCGCAAAACCCTTCTGGCTTCCCGTGACATCGTGGCCATTGACGCTGCGGGCGCCGCCCTGCTGAACAAGACCGGAAAAATTCGCCATGTGCAGCTTGGGGAGGAAATGGGGCTGGGCGTCGCCGACCTTTCCAGGCTTCATATCCGCCGTATCAGCATGGCCTGACGCGGCGGCTCCTTCTCCCGTCTGCGGATGACGCGGTGGAGGGCCAACTTTCCGCCTCCGGCGGGTTTATGATAAATATGTCAGTCATCAAAGCCTTTCTCGTCAGTCCTCTGAAGTGGCTCCGCGTGACGGTGGCCGTCATTTTCTTTATTGGGATTGCATACGCTTTTCTGCACCACATTCCCGCGTGGAACGTGCCGAACATGACGGGGGGCGGAGAGGGGGTGGAAGATTCCTTTTCCCTGGCGCGGTGGCAATTGGTGCCGTCCGTGCTGGGGACCTTGAGCGGGGCCGCCGTTTCCGTCGTGATTCTGGGGGTTTTGCTGCTGCTTACGCTGCTGTTCGGCCGCGTATACTGTTCCTTCATCTGCCCGCTGGGGATTCTCCAGGATATTGTTTTCAGAATCCGCCGCTGGCTGGCGCCGAAGCGTTTCCTGAAATTCTCCCGGCCTGTGCCGTGGATGCGGTATGGGGTGCTGGCATTGCTGGCCGCCTGCTGCGTGACGGGGCTGGCCGGTCTGTCTCTGAATTGGCTGGACCCTTACAGCATTTTCGGGCGCATCATGTATGTGCTGGCATGGCCGGCCGCCATTTGGAGCAATAACCTGCTGGCGGCGGACAGTTCTTCTGCGGACCTGGTTCAAATGGATTATTTCCCCGCGGCTTTCCCGGTATTGCTGGCCTCCGCCGGCATGCTCGGCCTGGTGGCCGTCATGAGCGCCTGGAAGGGGCGCCTGTATTGCAATACGGTATGCCCCGTCGGCACGTTCCTTGGGTTGCTTTCCCGTATCTCCCTTTTCCGGCTGGGCTTTGATCCCGCCTCCTGCAAAAAATGCGGCAAATGCGTCAAATCCTGCAAGGCGCAATGCCTGAACCTGAAGGAATACAAAATAGACTCCTCACGTTGCGTGGCGTGCTACGATTGCGTGCGCTCCTGCAGTGAGGGAGGAATACGCTACCGCTGGTTTACCAGGGTCCGCCAACAGATTCCGGCCCAAAAAAAGAAGGTTCCCCCGGCTTCCGCTCCCTCTTCTTCCGCCGCGGTTCCCTCCATTGCCGGGAGTTCCCGCCGCCAGTTCCTGGAGGCTACTGCGGTCGGGCTGGCTGCGGCCGCCTTTTCCGGATGCCGGGGAGATGCCGCCCGGAAGCTGGACCCTACCCAGTGCGTTCTTCCTCCCGGAGCCGGTTCCCTGGAACGTTTTCTGGATATCTGCACCGGCTGCCAGATGTGCGTTGCCAACTGTCCCACCCATGTGCTTCAGCCCTCATACCTGCAGCTTGGCCTGAAGGGATTCATGAAACCCCGGATGGATTTTGCCACCAAATATTGCCTTTATGATTGCCACCGCTGTGCGGAAGTCTGCCCCACGGGGGCCATACGCAGGATGCCTGTTACCGCGGAAAGGGATACTGAGGGAATAACAAAAGATACTACGCGCATTGCCGTGGCCCGGTTTTACGTTTGCCGCTGCCTGGTTGCCCGGGAGGACATGGATTGCGGAGCCTGTACGGAGCATTGCCCCACCAAGGCCCTTTACACGGTGCCCTATATCGGGCGTGACGGCCAGGAGCACCGCCTGCCCAGGCTGGATCCTTCCCTGTGCATCGGCTGCGGCGCGTGCGAACACGCCTGTCCCGTTACCGCGGAACGGCCTGAGGAACGCGAACGCCGGAACTCCTGCGATCTGTGCGAGGAAAAATGCGAGTTCGGAAGGCGGCGGGAAATGCCCCCCCGGGCGCTGGTGGTCCGTGCCGTAAATCCCCAGCAGAAAGCTGTTAAAAAGTTTGAGGACAAAGCTGTGGATCCGGTGGGGGATGCGGATTTTCCGTTTTAAAAACGGCTGGCGGTGTGGAAGATGATGAAATAAACGCTCCCGGAGGCTTCAAACTTCCCTTTCGGGAGGGCTGTGTCTGTCCATCCGGTTTTTCGGGGGAATTCCGTGCAGCCCGGCTTGCGGCACGGATACGGCCGCGGGGGATGCCGAAATGAGCGGGGGCAGGAGGAGCCTGACCGCGGGAGCGTTCCCGCGGCTGGCGGGGAAGGTTCCCGGAGAGCATGTTCTCCGTTTCCGGCGGGATAGAGTGCAAATGCCCGATTTTCCTTGATGATGCGGAAGTTGATACGTTAAAGTAAAAGAACCATGTTGCAGGCGAACGGCATTACGTATGAGATAGAAACACCGGATGGTCCTTTGAAATTATTGGACAATGTCAGTTTTAATGTCCCTCGCGGTCATTTTATGGCGGTCGTTGGTCCTTCCGGCTGCGGAAAGACGACCTTATTGAAGGCGATTGCGGGCATGATTGCGGAAACGGGCGGGCGTTTTTTCTGGAATGGCCATGATTTGGCTGAAGAAGACTTTGAACCTTCGGAAATCGGGTTCGTTCCCCAGTTCAGCATTGCCTATGACCAGCTGAGCGTGGATGAGAATGTGGAGAGCGCCGCCAGGCTCCGTTGCCGGTTCAATTCCGTGGACGATTTGGACGACAGCATTGACAATGCCCTGGAGGTAACGGGAATGGAGGGGATTACGGACCGGGATGTGAAAATTCTTTCCGGCGGCCAGAAAAGGCGACTGGCGCTGGCCATGGAACTGGTATCCAATCCCCGGCTGCTGATTTGCGATGAGGTGACGTCCGGACTGGATCCCAGGTCGGAACACGATATCGTGTTCCTCCTGCATGAAATCTCCCGTTCGGAAGGCCGCATCGTCATTTCCGTCACGCACAGCCTTTCCCATCTGGACAGGTATGATTCCATCCTGGTCATGCACCAGGGCTGCGTGGCTTACCACGGTTCGCCGAAAACCATGCTGCATTACTTCGGCGTTTCCTCGCTGGAGGAGATTTACCCGAAGCTCCAGGATCGTGAAGGCCCTTCCTGGAGCCGGTCCTGGAGCAAGCACCGGGATTCCTATTATTCCCGTCTGGAACAGGAAAGGGAAAAGAAAATTCTTTCCGGGGAACTGCCGGATCCGGATGCCGTCCGTCTTGCGGAGGCGGAGAAGGAGGGGGCCTCCGGAGAATCCGGAACGGAACGGGAAAAGGCCGTGGAGGAAAACATTCCGGAAGTTCCCGGATTTTTCACCCAGTTCTTTTGCCTGCTGGGGCGGCGCTGGCGCATCTTTTTCCGCGACCGTTCCCAGTTGGTTCTTCAATTGGTCATGGTGCTGCTGTTTCCCGTGCTGGTAGCCATGTTTACGGACAAGGGCTCCGGGCAAATCGTGGGGCTTTCCGCCACGCAGGATGTCCAGACTGTCCAGAAGGATATGGAAGCCCAGCAGCTGAACATGAAGACGGGATCCGCCGTCTCCGGCATCATCATGTTTGAGGTGATTCTGCTGGGGCTGATGGGGTCCAACAATGCCGCCCGCGAGGTGGCCGGCGAACGCGCCGTCATGGAAAAGGAAAAGTATGCGGGCATGAGGCCTTCCGCCTACCTGGCGAGCAAGCTGTCCTATCTGAGCGTCCTGGTGCTGGTGCAATCCGTCTGGATGTTTGCCTTTGTGGATTTTTTCTGGGACCGTGGCGGCGGCCTGACGCATCTGCTGTTCCTGATTTTGGCGAACGCCGCCATGACTTTTGTATGCCTGGGCATTTCCGCCCTGGCCCGGAGTGCGGACCAGGCTTCCCTGCTGAGCATTTATCTGGTGGGTTTCCAGCTTCCTCTCTCCGGAGCGGTGCTGGCGCTTCCGGAATATGTGGAGGATTTCATACGGCCCTTCATTTCCGCGTATTGGGCGTGGTCCGGCAGCATCTCCGCCCTGAAGGACGACGTATATCACGCCGTCAAGAATGTGCTGGATACGGACCTGACGCCCTCCCTGGTTTGTTATATTGTTCTGGGCGTGCATGTTGCGTGCGGCATTGCGGCCGCCTACGCGGGAATCCCCCGTTCGCGCTGGGAGCTTTAATTTAATGCGTGCATTTGCGGGAAGTCCGTTATATACTTCTTCCATCAAAAATTATGTCGAGACGGCGTGCAGCAAAAAAGAAAAATTCCTCATCATCCGCACTGGTTTTGACGGTCGGGGCGGCGGTTTTTGTGCTGGCCGTTATTGTGGGGATTGTCATGTTCCGAGCCGGGGAGAAGCCTCAGGCCGGGTCGGATATACCTCTGGATATTCTGGCGGCGAACGCCTCCCAGCTTTCCAATAACAACTATGCACTGGACGGAACGGTGATTGACCGTTTTCCGCGCGGCGAGTCCGAGCTTATTGCCTTCTTGTACAAAGACGCCTCCGGGCGTGAGTGCATCATTCCCGTCTGTGTTTCTGCTGAGGCCAGGAACGGACTGAACATCAACCGGGACCAGCAATACAGGATAGAGTTCCGGGTGGAAGACGTCAATCCGAAGGTGCGCGGCGTGTGCGTAGCTACATCCATTCAGCCTAAATAAACAATCTCCCTCGTCCTATGAAATGCTGTTTTTTGATGACTCTGGCCTGCGCGGTTCCTGCGCTGGGGCAGATGATGTACAACCCTCCTGCAGCCGGCGGTGCGCCTGCCG
>OHWM01000811.1_pt1 | contig 14029 bp, 13 predicted proteins | sample 1579731 | NCBI WGS metagenome assembly OHWM01 (sample SAMEA3882510, study PRJEB24775) | human gut metagenome | biome: human-associated habitat; feature: intestine environment; material: feces | place: Netherlands | collected 2009/2010
CCAACGTGCTTAAGGACAACGGCAACGTGCACACGCTGACGGCCATTCTGGACTTTGACCGCATGGTGGACGGGAAACCAACCCTCCGCACCATTCCGCGCCTGATGAATGAGCACATCTTCATTGGCAAAAACAAGGTGCGGCAGCCTCTGGCGGCCAATTTTTCCGTCCCCATCGCTCTCTTCTGGAAGCTTTCCGACGCAGACGGAACGGAACTGCTGGGGGCATTCCGCCCCAAAAAGGCCATCAATACGATGGGGCTTTATTTTTCCGAACCCTATGACCCCCGGAAAATACCCGTGGTTTTCACCCACGGCCTGATGTCCGGCCCCGCCACCTTCGCTAACCTGACCAACCGTCTCCTGGTGGATCCGGTCATCCGGGAAAACTACCAATTCTGGTTCTTCGGCTATCCGTCCGGGCTGGCCTGGACCATTCCGGCCAGCAGGCAGCGGCAGGCCCTGAAGGAGCTCATGCAGGAATACAATCCCCGCGGAACATCCAGGGAAATGAACAACATCGTCATGGTGGGACACTCCATGGGCGGCCTCATCACCCGCTTCAATAACTCCACCAAACCCTGGACGCTGATGAAGGGAGTATTTGAGCTTTCTCCGGAAACGTTTGAGGGAATGACGCTGGAAAACTGGAAGAAAGGAATGGCCCCCCTCCATTATGATGAACAAACGCTTGAACGGCTCCAGAATAATTTCATCTTTTCCCCGCCCCAGGGAGTCACGCGCATCGTGTACATGGCCACCCCGCACCGCGGTTCCACTTTCGCGGACAACTGGATAGGAAGACTGGGCCAGCGCCTGATCGACCTCCCCTCGGACATGCTGGAAGAAGTCACCCGCATCGCCACTCTCAGCCGCGGCATGTTCCTCCTCAACCCCCTGCAACTGAAGGACGAGCTGACCAGCATCCGCCAGCTTTCCCCGAATTCATCCCTGGTCAAATACATGTCGGAGCTGCGCGGCTCCCCAAATGTTCCCGTTCATTCCATCATTGGAGACAGGGGCAGGAACGACACGCCCAATTCCTCCGACGGAGTGGTCAAGTACCACTCATCCCACCTGGACTGGAGCGCCAGTGAAAAAATCGTTCCGTCCGGGCACAGCGTGCAGGATGACCCGGCCTCCGCCGTGGAACTGCGGCGCATCCTCCGGGAACACCTGGTCAAGGTCAAAGGCCGTAAAACGCTCGAAGAAGCGGACGCGAAAGCCGCCACTCCCGTATGGCAGGCCAATCCCTCGCCGCCTATCATCCTGAAAAGGCCCTGATGCAGGGGACTGTTTCTCCTTGTCCATGCAAGGCCTCCTTCCCTTCCCCCCTTCTGCTGTTCCTGCTGATAACAGCAGCCATCTTCCAGTCAAACGGCCACGCCTCGGCGATCCTGTTTCCGGGTTCCTGTATGTCCCGGCTTTAACGGTTGGAACGCCCTCGTTCATCCACCCTCCCTGCCGCTCCCGGAAAAAAACAGGAACCGAACAGGATTTACCTTGCCGCGGGCATCTGCGGCAACATGCCGCCGCGGCGGTTGAAACAACTGAAATTTTCCCCGCTCATTACGGCCTGTTCCTGGCTGCCCTGATTTGACTGGCCGGTTACGGAAAAGGGCGCGCTCCATCCGGGCATGATTGGCGTCCGTTCAGCATCAGGGCGTCCCGCCATCAAAATATGCCCGCTTATAGAGTTGCTTCCGTAGGGGAATTTAAGGTAGAGTGGGAATCAATACTATTCCACCTCCCTTTTCCATGTCTGCCGACGATTCCTTTCCCATGGACCAGATTTCCTCTCTCTTTCCCCAATTGGAAAATATTCAGCTTGTCGGAGCCAAAGGCCCCCAGCAAATTTTCACAGCTACCCTGAAATCCAACTTTGCTCCCGTCATGCTGCGGGTGGTTCCCACGGAAGAAGCCGGCATCTTCGGCTGGGATCCTGAATTCATCGTCCGCTCCCTCACCATCGTGGAACAATCCCACCAGGGGCTCCTGCGCGTTTATGAAGTAGGACAGGCGGGGCCGTTTACTTTCATCATCTCCGAACACCCCCCCTATCCGCGGATGGCGGATATGGAAACCCTTCCCCAAATATCTCCCCAGGCGGCGCTCAACCTGGTGCGCAACATGGCGGAAGGGCTGCTGACGCTGCACCGGAAAAACATTTTTCACGGGGGCATCACGCCCAAGCTGATTTGCCTGCGCGAAGACGGCGGAGACGCCCTGCTGCTGCCCATCAACATTTATCCAGCCCAACCTCCGGTGGACATGGGGGACTTCGCCTCTCCGGAGTGGGTCACCGGAGCGGAAACCACGTTCACGCCGGGCATGGATATTTACGCACTAGGTCTGGCGCTTTACATTCTGCTTACCCGCAAAACGCCGATGGAAGCGGGCTTTGCCATGCCCTCCTCACTAATCAAATGCAGCGATGCCGTGGATTCGGCAGTCTCCCGCGCCATCAATCCGGATACCCGGGAACGCTACCGGGACCTGGGGGATTTCATCACGGATCTGGATAAAGCCATTGCCAATCCTGCGGGAAGAAATGCGGCCTCCATCCCTCCACCGCCATCTTCCCCGGCCATTCCGGCCCTGAACGTGCAAAAAGGGCAGTCCAACATCTATTACTATCTCATTCCGGCCCTGATCGTGGGCATTGTGCTGACCTATACCTGCATCCTGTATAAGAAGGATGTCGTTAGAATGCGCAATGATTATAATGAACAGGTGCAGAAGGAAAATAACGCGAAAGCGGAAGCGGCAAGACAAGCGAACAGGGACGCGCGCCGCCACGCTCCGGCCACCGCGCAAAACGCCGCTGCGGCCATTCCTTCACCTGTTCCGGCCGCGCGTCCGGCGCAGGCGCCGGCAGTTCCCAAAGTTTCCGCGGAACCCGGCAAAGTCAATTGGAGCCTTCAACCCGGCGTCAAGGTTCGCCAGAGTTCCAACCGCAACATGCTGGGAGCTTACGGTCCGGAAAAGGCCGTTGACGGCAATACCAGCTCCAGGATTTCCGACGTTTCAATCAGCGCCACAGGCGTGGTTGAGGGAAAAACCGCCTGGTTCGGCATTGACTTCGGCAGGGAGACCAACCGCACCATAGAAAAGGTGGTCATTTACACGCCGGCCAACCTGACGCTGCTGGGCACCATGGAAAAATTCAAGGTAATCCTCTACGGCAATGACAAAAACGTGCTGGCGGAAAAAACCTTCAGCACCACCCCTTCGGAAAAATCCACCAACGTCACTTCCTGGAAACTGGACGCTCCGGTCAAGGCGCGCGCCCTGCGCGTGGAATCCGCAAATCCCTCCCAGCCGCTGGCGTTGACGGAAGTGGAAGCGTACGGACCGGAAGATGCGGAGGACACACCGGTTCCCGCACCTGCGGAGTAATAATTATCCGCGCCGCCCTGCCCCCGCTCGCCCCCCTTCGGGGGCCATGCTGAAAACTACCGTTTCCTTTCCCCTTCCCGGAAAAGCAGGACGGGACAGGGCCTGATGGAATGTCACGCGCTAAGTTCCGGGATTGGCTTCGCGTATGAAATTTTCCGGTTTCTGCTCCATTCTCCGGGAGCCATACAGGCCCGGACGGAGGAAAATCCGAAAAACGTATTTGCTCCGGACCGGAAACAGCCGCCCTTCTCCACCTTCCCCACCCCGGAAAAACGCTCTCATCCCCATATGGCTCCCGGGGAAATATCCTGAAGCGGCTGTCGTCCCTGTGGCCCCCTTTCCCATTCAGGAAAAACAATACTCCGGAAATAAAAAACCCGGCGCCGCCTCACGGCGGGCCGGGCCAGCAAAATAGCAATTCTTCCGATTACCGGTTGGCAGACTTCACAATCATGGCATCCTTGCCGATGCGGCCGCGCAGATAGTGAAGTTTGGCGCGGCGGACTTTGCCGCGGTTCACGACTTCAATCTTGGCAATGCGGGGAGTATGCAGAGGGAATACGCGTTCCACGCCTTCACCGTAGGAAATTTTGCGGACGGTGAAAGCTTCATTGATGCCGGAACCGCGCTTGGCGATCACAATGCCCTGGAAAATCTGGATACGTTCCTTGCCGCCTTCAATAACACGAGTGTGAACCTTGATGGTATCACCTACGTTAAATGGGGTCACATCCGCCTTGAGTTGCTCTTGCTCGATTTTGTTGATAATGTTCATCTTGTGTTATCTATTGCTGGTGAATATCAGTAAAAGGAAAACTTACGGGACGCAGAATATGAGCCATAATCCCCTAAAAGGCAATCCAAATTTGCCGTACGTCCTTAATTTATTTTTTCGGCGGGGCCGGCGGCGGAGCCACCCTGGCAAGCCATTCCTCCAGCGCCGGAAGAAAAGCGGAGGAAGACATGAGGCCCCGGATGCCGTCCGCCCGCTGCAGAAAGGCCTTGTTGCCGCCCCGGGCCCGTTCCGCCATCAGGATTTCCAGCAGCAGGCGCGCGCGGGTGCGGGCGTCAGCCGCGCCGTCCAGGGCGGAGGAAAGGAACTCTCCGGCGCGGGCCGGTTCCTTCCGGTACAGGCATTCCAGCGCCAGAGCTTCATAAAGGCAGGAAAAAGGGGCCTTCCGGGCGGACTCCATCAAACGCGCGGAACGGTCCTTCCAGCGGTCTCCGAACTGCACGGAGGAAGCCCACCACCCCTGGAAATAACGGTCTTCTTCCGTCGGCTCCACGTCCATATCCTTCATGCGGGCGTATGGACGGTACAGGGGGTCTCCGAACACCACCCCCTGCCAGGACAGCACAGGCATGCTCATCCAGGAAGCCTCCGCCACGGTATAGCCGTCCAGGAGGCGGTCCACAAAAATATCAAAGCGGTGGCAGGCGCCCAGGAACGGCTCATACACGTTTCCCACCGTCACAGCAGCCCCCTTCTCCAGCAGGGCGGAACTCCACCCCCTGCCGGGGACCTTGAAATCGGCGGCGCTGAAGGAATGCAGATGCATGGCTATCGCCCCGGGCCGGAAGCGGAACGAAGGATCCGAAAACGGTCCGTTCGCCTTCCCCGCATACCACCCGCAGTAAAGAGCCGTATCCCGGCTCAAGGGGAATTTTTCCGGCAAGGTCTGAGGCCAGTCATCCAGATAAGCGGGAATGCCCGCCTCCCTTACGCGCTCGAACACGTCGTCCAGCCACCGGTCCCCCTGGGCATAGGGGCCGCCCCGGTCCACAACGGCCCACCCCCATAAACCTTTTTTCTCCACGTTCGCCGGTTCCGTCACCAGCCGCATGCAGGTATCGGGCGTCAGTCCGTCCAAGCGGCATACCAGAAACGAAGGAAGGCCGGAACCCACAAAATCCTCCCTTTTATTAAAATAGGGATTCACCTGCCAGGATTTCCTTTCATAACCGCCCACCGCCAGCAGAGCCAGTTCGGAATCCACCGCAGCGCGATCCGTCTGCATCTGGTTGACGCCTTTCCCGGGAAGGGGAGCGGGCGTTTCATGCCGTATCTTCATCGGCAGGTCCGCCATCAGCACCAGCACAAAAATCTTCCGGTTCATCAAGGGGGAGGACGCAATGCCGGAAGGCACCCACCACCGTTGTTTCCGCGCCGCCTCCAGCAGCGGGACGCGGATCGTATCCTCATACTCCTTCCGCGAAATCTCGCTGGTCATGGGGCAATCCAGGGAAACGAGATTCCCTTCCGGAACGCCGCGCACCCGCGCATACTCCCTGGCCATGCGACGGCTCAGCTCGGATTTTCCGTTATAAATCACGGCCACATGAGCGGGCAGCAGCTCATAGGCACACGCGGCGGAAAACCACGACGCCAGCAGAAATAACACGGCTAATCCACTCTTGAACATGCCCCTACCATACCTCATCTTCCGGAGCAATCAAGCAGGTGAAAGGGGCGGCCACGAATTCGCCATTTTTCCGCTTTTCGCTTCACATCCTAAAAAAATACGCTTTAATAACTCTTGATGTATTGCAGGCCTCCCCCCTGCATTCCCTATAACCATCACACGCATATGATTCAGCAAATTGACCATATCGGCATCGCCGTCAAGAGTCTTGACGCAACCGTCCCCTATTACCGCGATGCGCTCGGGCTCGGAGAGCCCCACATTGAGGAAGTTCCCACTCAAAAGGTCCGCGTCGCCATGTTTGACGTTGCCGGAGTCCACATCGAACTGCTCGAACCCACCTCTCCGGAAAGCGCTATCGCCAAGGCTATTGAGAAAAAAGGGGAAGGCATCCACCACATCGCTTTCAAGACCAATGACATCGCCGGAAATATCTCCCAGGCCAAGGAAGCAGGCCTTACCGTGCTGAACGACCCGCCCGTCCCCGGCGCCCACAACACGCAGGTCACCTTCCTGCATCCCAAGTGCACCTTCGGCGTCCTGACCGAATTCTGCCAGCACCCCGGCAGCTGCGAATGCGGCAAGTAACATTCTCCCTATTCACCATACCACTAGACCAATGGCTATTGATCCCAAATTGATTGACGATCTGAACAGCCGCCGCAAGAAGGTCATCCTCAGCGGCGGTCAGGAAAAGATCGACAAGAGACATGAAAAGGGCGAAATGACAGCCCGCGACCGCATGGGGTACCTCTTTGAGGAAGGCACCTTCTCGGAAATCGGCATGCATGTGCGCCACAACTGCCACAACTTCGGCATGGGTAAGAAGGAAATCCCCGGCGACGGCGTCGTTTCCGGTTTCGGCCTGGTGGACGGCCGCCCGGTAGCCTGCGCGGCCTCCGATTTCCTGGCCCAGGGCGGTTCCCTCGGCTACATGCACGCCATGAAAATTGCGGATGCCCAGAAGTACGCCCTGAAAGCCGGCATCCCGATGGTGACCGTGAACGACTCCGGCGGCGCGCGCCTCCAGGAAGGAGTGGCGGCCCTTTCCGGATACGCCCAGGTGTTTTACAACAATGTGCTTGCCTCCGGCGTGGTTCCGCAAATCTCCATGATCCTGGGCCCCTGCGCGGGCGGCGCGGCCTACTCCCCCGCCCTGACGGACTTCATCATCATGCGCAATTCCGGCAACGCGGGCATGTACATCACCGGTCCCAAAGTGATTGAACAGGTCACGTACGAAAAATGCACGATGGACGACATCGGCTCCGCCGCCATTCACGCCACCGTGTCCGGCAACGTCCATTTCGTAGCGGACAGCGACGCGCACGCCATGGACATCCTGAAGAGGCTTCTTTCCTTCCTTCCTTCCAACAACACGGAAGAACCGCCCCACAAACTGGACACTCCGCTGGACCTGAGCGCTGACGAAGGCATGAGCGACCTGATTCCCGGCGACAACCGCACGCCGCTGGACGTCCAGCCCATCATCAGCCGTCTGGTAGACAACGGGGACTTCCTGGAAGTACACAAGGACTTCGCCAAAAATGTCGTCGTCGGATTCGGCCGCATCTGCGGCGTGGTGGTCGGCATCATCGCCAACCAGCCCAATGTGAAAGCTGGCTGTCTGGATATCGACTCCTCCGACAAGGCCGCGCGCTTCATCCGTTTCTGCAACGCGTTCAATATTCCGTTGGTGAACCTGGTGGACGTACCCGGTTTCCTGCCCGGCAAGAATCAGGAACGGGGCGGCATTATCCGCCACGGCGCCAAACTTATCTTCGCCTATTCCCAGGCCACGGTGCCCAAAGTCACCCTGATCATGCGGAAAGCCTACGGCGGCGCCTACATCGCCATGTGCTGCAAAGACCTGGGCGCTGACGCCGTCTTCGCCTGGCCTGGTGCGGAAATTGCCGTTATGGGTGCGGAAGGCGCCGTCCCGGTACTCTACGGCCGCGAACTGAAGGCTGTGGAAGACCCGGCGGAAAAAGCCAAGCGCCAGGGAGAACTTCTGGAAGAATACCGGGAAGCCTTTTACAACCCGTATGTGGCGGCCGGCATGGGACAGATTACGGAAGTCATCAATCCGGAAGAAACCCGCGCCAAAATCGCCTTCGCCCTGCGCACCCTGCTGAACAAGAAGGAAGTGCGCCCGGCCAAGAAACACGGCAACATTCCGCTCTAACATCCATCCCAACGGATTCATATGTTACTTACAACACTCGCTTTTGCCTTCGCACAGGGCATCGCCAACGTTATGGACAATCTGAATTATCAGGTTGTCGGCATCATGGTGGTTATGCTGTGCCTGGGAGGCATGGCCGTCATTCTGACCGTCAGCGGCTCCATCGCCGCCGCCATTCAGAACAGGGCCAAAGCCAAAACAGCCGCTCCCGTAGCCGTGCCTGCCGCCGCTCCCGCTGCGGCGGGCAAACCGGGCATGACTCCGGAAATGCTCGCCATCCTTTCCGCCGCCGTGGATTCCGCCATGACGGAGCTTACGCCGGAAATGGTGGCCGTCATCTCCGCCGCCGTGGACGCAGGCCTGGACGGCATGAGCCACCGCATCGTGGAAATCAAGCAATCCCCGGGTTCCGGCTATGCGGCCGCGGGCAGGGCGGAAATTTTCGCCTCCCACCGCATCCGGCCTTCCCGCTGAACTACTGCATTATTCACCCTTACCCCGCCCAGGCGGAACCATTTAACTTAATATCCCATACCACACACTATTATGAAGAAACTTCGCATCACCGTAGACGGCAAAGTATTTGACGTATCCGTAGAACTTCTGGACCAGGTGTCCTCCACCACTGCGGCGCCGGCCCCCGCACCTGTGGCCGCTCCCGCTCCTGCGGCTTCCGCACCCATGGCCGCTCCGGCCCCGGCTCCCGCACCTGCTCCGGCTCCGGCCGCCGCCGGCGCAGGAGACGTTCCCAGCCCGCTTGCCGGGAAGGTCGTCTCCCTGGACGTGGCAGCAGGCACCCCCGTGAAGGCCGGTGACCAGATTCTGACGCTGGAAGCCATGAAGATGAACACCATCATCTACGCTCCCGCCTCCGGCACGCTCACCGCTTTCTGCGTGAACCCGGGCGACACGGTTCAGGAAGGACAGGCACTGGCCAAAATTGGTTAATCCCGGCGGCGGCAGCCCGGAAACGCCAACAGTCCCGGGCTCCGGCTCAGATAATAAACCGCTACAAAAATATTCCCTATGAGTCTTTTTGATTCATTAATCACCTTTTTACAGGGGATGGGCGTCTTCTCCCTATCATGGCAGATGGTAGGGATGTGGGGCATTGCCATTCTCCTCCTGTATCTGGGTGTAGCCAAGCAATACGAACCGCTCCTGATGGTTCCCATTGCTTTCGGCGCCCTCATTGCCAACATTCCGGATAACGGAATGCTCATCACCCAGCTGAACCAGCAGGTCATCTCCTCCAATGAACAGGGAGAAGTAACCGCCACGTCTCTGAACAACGTGGGGTACCTGCGCGTTCACGTGGCTCCGCTTCAGCAGGCTCCCTCCAAGGTGCCGGCCAATCTGACCACGCCTGAATCCCGTTCCCAGTATCAGGAAATCATGCAGCAGCCCATGCAGGTTTACCCCGGCAGCCAGCTGACTGTTTCCAAGATCAAGTCCGTGCGGGAATCCCAGGAAAAAGCAAAAGCTGACGCGGCCCTTCTGGGCGACGACAGCCTGACGGTGGACCCCAACCTGAAGGATTTCCAGAACGTGACGGAAGACAACGGCAATGAACCGGTCTTCCTGCTCACGAACGGAGAAGGGACCACCGTCGTCCGCCAGCAGGGCGTCAATTACTTTGACACCAGCGGCAACCGGATTCCGGTGGATCTGAAAACCCAGAAGCTGGAGCCCCTGGTGGTTTCAGCCGCAGGCAAATACGTGGCCGTAGGCCAGCATACCCAGGAACTGCTGGTCACCTCCATCCACGGGGGCCTGTATGACTGGATCGGGCTGGGCATCAAGGCTGAAATTTTCCCGCCCATCATCTTTCTGGGCGTAGGAGCCCTGACGGATTTCGGCCCGCTGCTTGCCGCTCCGCGCACCCTGCTTTTGGGCGCAGCGGCCCAGGTGGGCGTAGCCGCCACGTTCTTCATGGCCCTGTTCATGGGGTTCACCCCGAATGAATCCGCGTCCATCGGCATCATCGGCGGAGCTGACGGCCCCACCTCCATCTTCCTGACGATGAAGCTGGCTCCGCACCTGCTGGGCGCCGTGGCCGTGGCCGCATACACGTACATGTCCCTGGTTCCGCTGATACAGCCGCCCATCATGGCGTTGCTGACGACCAAGAAGGAACGCCTCATCCGCATGAAATCCCTGCGAACGGTCAGCAAGAGCGAAAAACTGTTCTTCGCCGTGCTGGTAACCATTGTCACCATTTTGCTGATTCCGGACGCATCCCCGCTGATCGGCATGCTGATGCTTGGCAACTTCCTGCGCGAATGCAAGGTGACGGAACGCCTGGTTCAGGCCTCCCAGAATGAAATCATCAACATCGTCACCATCTTCCTGGGAACCTCCGTGGGGCTCACGATGCAGGGCGACCGCTTCCTGCAGTCGGAAACGCTGCTGATCATTCTTCTGGGTATCGTCGCCTTCGGCGTGGCAACAGCGGGCGGAGTGATTGCCGCCAAGATTATGAACCTCATCTGGCGCAAGAATCCGGTCAACCCCCTGATCGGGTCCGCAGGCGTCTCCGCCGTCCCGATGGCAGCCCGCGTCTCCCACAATGTGGGCCAGAAGTACGACCCCTCCAACTACCTGCTCATGCACGCCATGGGTCCGAACGTTGCAGGCGTGATCGGCACCGCAGTCATCGCGGGTTACTACATCGCCACTCTGGCGAAATAACCAGAATTGAAAATTACTCCCGGCCTCGGCCCGTCCCATGAATTCCGCAGCCTCATTTTCCACCCCTCCGGAGGAGGAAGGACCATGCGGCGACTGGACTTATCATGAATGGGCCGAGGCTTTTTCCACCAATGATCTGGCCCGAGCCCTCCCCCCGGGGCATATTGCCGTCTGCCGCGTTCAGACAGGAGGCCGCGGCAGGTTCAACCGCAAATGGATAGGGGAGGAAGGCGGCCTGTGGGCATCCTTCACCGTCCCCCTGTCCGCTCCTGAGGATACAGCGGCCGGCGTGCACTGGGGCCATTTGCCCCTGGTTGCGGGGCTGGCCCTGTTCAACATGCTCCGCGGCATGGGGCTGGATTCCGTGCGCCTGCGCTGGCCGAACGACCTGCTGGCGGGCAAATCCAAACTGGCGGGAATACTGGTGGAACGCCCGGCGGAGAACATGGCCGTCATCGGCATCGGCATCAATGTTTTCAATGATGTATCCTCCATCGCCGGGGAAATCAAGGACCCTCCGGCAAGGCTGGCGGATCTTGTTCGGGACTGCCCTTCCCTGCACGCCGTCATGGCTTCCCTGGGCAGTCATTTGAACCAGGTTCTTTCCGTCTTTTCCCACGGCGGCGTCCCCGCCCTTCAGGAGGGGCTGTCCCGGGCATGGGCCGGAGAAAGGCCGGTTTCCATTCTTACGGATGACGAAACCGTCCGGGGCATTTTTACAGGGATTGACGATCAGGGCAATCCTGTGCTATCCCTTCCGGCCGGCACCGTCCGCACCATTCCGGCGCACCTGATCAACAGGCTCCTCGAAGAATGAGCCTGCCGCTCCGTTTTTACACGGGGTTTCTTTCTTTTTTCATCCAACAAAAATCACTGACATGAGTTACAAGGTACTGACACCAGAAGAAGCAGCAAGCCTGATCAAGCATGGCCACCATATTGGGCTGAGCGGATTCACGCCCGCCGGAACGGCCAAGGCCGTTACGGCTGCGCTGGCAAAAATCGCAGAAGCGGAACATGAGAAGGGGAACCCTTTCCAGGTGAGCGTCTTCACCGGTGCTTCCACTGGCGATTCCTGCGACGGGATCCTTTCCCGGGCCAAGGCAATCCGCTACCGCGCTCCCTACACCACCAACGTTGATTTCCGCAAGGCGGTGAACAACGGGGAAATCGCCTATAATGACATCCATTTGTCCCAGATGGCCCAGGAAGTGCGCTACGGGTTCATGGGCAACGTGGACATCGCCATTATTGAAGCCTGTGAAGTCACGGCCGACGGCAAAATTTACCTGACGGCCGCGGGCGGGATCGCTCCCACCATCTGCCGCCTGGCAGACAAAATTATCGTGGAATTAAACGCCGCCCACAGCAAGAGCGCCATGGGCCTGCACGACGTTTACGAACCCCTGGATCCTCCCTACCGCCGCGAAATCTCCATCTTCAAACCCAGCGACCGCATCGGCAAGCCGTACATCCAGGTTGACCCGAAAAAGATTGTGGGCGTTGTGGAAACCAACTGGCCGGATGAAGCCCGTTCCTTCGCCGCAGCGGATCCCCTGACCGATAAAATCGGGCAGAACGTGGCCGATTTCCTGGCTGCCGACATGAAACGGGGCATCATTCCCTCCACGTTCCTGCCTCTCCAGTCCGGCGTAGGCAACATCGCAAACGCGGTGCTGGGCGCCCTGGGCCGCGACAAGACGATTCCCGCGTTCGAGATGTACACGGAAGTCATCCAGAATTCCGTCATCGGCCTGATTCGGGAAGGCCGCGTGAAATTCGGCAGCGCCTGCTCCCTGACCGTGACGAACGACTGCCTGGAAGGCATTTACAGGGATATGGACTTTTTCCGCGACAAACTGGTGCTCCGTCCCTCGGAAATATCCAACAGCCCGGAAGTTATCCGCCGTCTCGGCGTCATCTCCATCAACACCGCCATTGAAGCCGACATTTACGGGAACGTCAACTCCACGCACATTGGCGGCACGAAGATGATGAACGGCATCGGCGGGTCCGGCGACTTCACGCGCAACGCCTACATCTCCATTTTCACCTGCCCGTCCGTTGCCAAGGACGGCAAGATCAGCGCCATCGTCCCCATGGTTTCCCACCATGACCATACGGAACATGACGTCAATATCATTATTACCGAGCAGGGGGTCGCGGACCTGCGCGGCAAGAGCCCGAAAGAACGGGCCCAGACCATTATTGAAAACTGCGTCCTCCGGGATTACCTGAAGCTGTCCGACGGCAAAGCCCAGACACCGCAATCCGTCAGGGCCGCTTTGGGCATGCACGCCGAACTGGCCAGAAGCGGAGACATGAAGAATGTCGACTGGGCCCAGTATAAGTAATTCCGCATGCCGTCATTCGCATTGGCATCCATGAATTCACGTTAACCCCTCAGGACCGCTTCCGCAAAGGGAGCGGTCCTTTTCCTTTTTCCCATCCCCTCTACTCCTTCTCTTCACCATGAACTGGATGATTTACCCGGCAGCCAGGGCTTTCATCAAAGTCTGCGCCGTTCTTTTCGGCGCGGGCGCAGCAGCGGCAGTCCTCATCCATCTGTTCATGCCTTTTTTCCTCCGCTCTCCCCGGACAGCCGCACCCTTCCTGCTTTTGGGCACAGGGGCGGAATTGCTCTCCATCCTTTCCCTGTCCTTCCTCATGTTCTGGGGCGCCAGAGTCCTGCTGGCCTCCCGCGGAAGCAGAATAACAAGAAATCTGAGCATGCTGGCCTTCCTGCCCGCCCTGTACGCCCTCCTCATTCCGTTTGCGGGCATGCCCGTCCCATCGCAATATACGGAAATGGACAGGGTTTGGGAGGCCGTCCTCCTTCTGTCGGCCGTCACTTCTTTCTTTTCCTTCCCTTATACGGCGGGATACGGTGCCGCAAGCAGGAGATTATTCCTGGCCTGGGGCATCGCAGCGGCAGGCTGCGGTTTGCAGAGCGCCCTGTTTTTTCTTGCCGTCCTGTTGCGTCAGTTCCTGTCCACCGCAGTTCCCTCCCTGGCAGCGCCTGTTGCATGGCTGGCCGTTCTTCTGTCCTGCGGCCTGGAAATCATGCTGGCGACCCTTTCCGCTATTCTGGCGCAGCGCCTGTTTAAAGAGGTCATGTCCATAGCATCCATGCCGGAACCGATTGATCCTTCCATGCCGGGCAACCGTCCCTGACTTTCTTCCCCTCCGTTTTTACCGGCCTGCCGGAAGAGCACCCTCATTCCCCGGCATGAAAGGCTTTTACGGCTTTGCGCAAAAAGCCGTCCGGAAATTTCCGCTGGTGGAACGGAATCCGTATGGAAAGCAACCCGCCCCACCCCGGAAAGCCGCGG
>OHWM01000841.1_pt1 | contig 13700 bp, 10 predicted proteins | sample 1579731 | NCBI WGS metagenome assembly OHWM01 (sample SAMEA3882510, study PRJEB24775) | human gut metagenome | biome: human-associated habitat; feature: intestine environment; material: feces | place: Netherlands | collected 2009/2010
AAGATTTCCACTTTCGAGTTACAAACGGTCAACGGGCTGAGGTAAAGCGGGCTTTGCACTGCGAAGGAATATCCTGATTTCTGCGTCCGATCCTTCACTAAGAATTTATATGCCTTCTAAGCGTATCACCCCAACAACTACAAATTTACTACACTTCCTCTGCCAGTTCCTCCCACCGTTCATACAAAGTTTCCAGCGTTGCTTCGTTTTCAGCCCGTTCAATAGAAAGTTTCTGACATTCGATGGAATTGGAGTAAATTTCTTCTTTTGTCAGTTCTTCATCGATTACGGTATTTCGTTCTTCCAGCTTTGCAATTTCTTCTTCTGTCTTTTTCAGATCGTTTTTGCGTTTCCGCTCTTTTGCCTGCTGTTCTTTCTGCTCCTGCCAGCTCAATTTGGATTCTGTCTGATTGTCGGAAGAAGATTCCGAGGGAGCAATACCGGCAGATACGGCAGTGGCAGATGCGTATGCCCGGGTCAGTTCTTCTTTCTTTTCAAGATAGTAGTCATAGTTTCCGATATAATTTACAAAAGTCTGATTGACAAGCTCCAAAATGCGGGAACAGGTCTGATTAATAAAATACCGGTCATGGGAGACATAAAGAACCGTTCCGCTGTAGTTGTTCAGGGCTTCTTCCAGGATTTCCTTGGAGGTAATATCCAGATGGTTGGTAGGTTCATCGAGAATCAGGAAATTTGCCTCGGACAGCATCAGCTTTGCGAGGGATACACGTCCTTTTTCGCCACCGCTGAGTGTACGGATTTGTTTAAAGACTTCCTCCCCGGTAAACTGAAATGCAGCAAGTGTATTGCGGATCTGCGTATGAGTCAGGGATGGGTAGTCATCGGAAATTTCATCGAAAATCGTCTTTTCATCATGAAGGACGTGATGTTCCTGATCGTAATATCCGATTTTGACTTTTGATCCAAGCGTGAAAGATCCCTCGTCTGCAGAGACTACTTGGTTGATAATTTTTAACAGGGTAGTTTTTCCTGTACCATTATCACCAATGATGGCAACGTGTTCCCCGCGATGGATCTCAAAGCTGATATCCTGAAAAAGTTGCTGGCTGTCAAAGCGTTTGGACAGATGTTCAACTGTCAGGACGTCCGATCCGCTGATACAGGACGGCTCAAGAGAAAAGTGCATTTCGCGGACGCTTTCAACAGGCTTTTCAACAGGAGTGATACGGTCCAGCATTTTTTCCCGGCTTTCAGCCCGCTTGATGGATTTCTCCCGGTTGAAAGAACGAAGTTTCTCGATGACTGCCTGCTGATGCTTTATTTCACGCTGCTGGTTCATGTATTCTTTCAGGCGGGCATCACGGATCTGTTGCTTTTTCGCTGCATAGGCTTTGTAGTTTCCCATATACATACGAATATGAGCCTGATCGACCTCAATGACTTTTGTTACGACACGGTTCAGAAAATACCGGTCATGGGAAACAATCAATACGGCTCCTGAATAATTTAAAAGATACGTTTCCAACCATGCAATGGAATTAAGATCCAGATGGTTGGTCGGCTCGTCCAGTAAGAGGATATCAGGGCTTGTCAGAAGCAGTTTTCCAAGAGAGACTCGTGTCTTCTGACCTCCTGAGAGGGTATCGGTCTGCTTGGAAAAATCATCCTCTGTAAATCCAAGCCCCTTCAGGACACCGGTGATTTCACTTTCACAGGCGTAGCCATTTTTGGCCTCATATTCAGACTGAAGCCGGTTGTATGTATCCAGCCGGTTTTTCAGATCTTCCCCGGTTAAGGATTTCAGTTCCTGCTCGATGGAACGAAGCTGGGCTTCCATTGCAAAAATATCGGCTTTTGCACTTTTTACTTCCTCATAGATTGTATTGCCGGATGTCAGATCCTGACGCTGTGCAAGATAACCGAGAGTCTTCCCTTTGGCAAGAATAACATCGCCACCGTCCAGGGGTTCCTCCCCGATGATCATTTTCAGAATCGTAGATTTCCCGGCACCATTGATCCCGACAAGAGCTGCCTTCTCCCGGTCTTCAATATGGAAAGAACCGTCGCAGACAATGGTATGTTCGCCGAATGCTTTATTCAGATTGTGACAGGCTAAAATCATAATCAATAAACTCCTTATATCATAATTCTTATTTTAAAATGGCTCTTCATTATTATAAAACTCCAAGTATCTATTATATCGAAAATAGCCGAAAATACAAGAAGTAGGAAAGTAAAGTTTGACAGAAGTTTAACTATTCTATATAATGTTGGGTAGATTATGATGTGGAGGGCAATGGAAGTGGAACAAAGAAAAATATCACGTGCCGTAATTTCCAGGCTTCCAAGATATTATAGATATTTGGGAGACCTGCTTGAAGCGGGTGTAGAGAGGATCTCATCCAATGACCTGAGTAAAAAGATGCAGGTAACAGCATCCCAGATCCGGCAGGATCTGAACAATTTCGGCGGATTTGGACAGCAGGGCTATAATGTAAAGTACCTTTATACGGAGATTGGAAAGATACTGGGACTGGATAAGGATCATAACTTTATTATCATCGGTGCCGGTAATCTTGGACAGGCACTGGCAAATTATGCATCATTTGAACGGAATGGATTTATTTTAAAAAGTTTATTTGATGTGAATCCGCGTCTTGAGGGAGTGACGATCCGGGGAATCCCTGTCAGAATGCTGGATGAACTGGAAGGATATCTGCAGGAAAATGATATTGAGATTGCAGCTCTTACACTTCCCAAGTCAAAAGCGGAGGAAGTAGCGGATGTCCTGGTAGCGAATGGGATCAAGGCCATCTGGAATTTTGCACATACGGATCTTACACTTCCCAAGGATGTCATTGTGGAGAGTGTACATCTTGCTGACAGTCTGATGAAATTGTCTTATAATATCAGCCAGCACAATGAAATTCAAAAATAGCAGAGGACTGCTGCGGGTATGGTCATAGCTGGACCGGTCCGCAGCAGTTTGTCTTTAAAAGAAAGGGGACTGCTCATGAGATATTTACCGGACGGAGAACAGATGAAGAAAGCAGATCAGTATACGATCCAGCAGATCGGTGTACCTTCTGTGGTTCTTATGGAGAGGGCAGCATTAAAAATTGTTGAAGTACTGGAAGAAAAGAAAAAGGATTTAAGGCGACCACTGATCGTATGCGGCAGTGGAAATAATGGCGGAGATGGATTTGCTGTGGCAAGACTTCTGGCTGAAAAGGGCTGCCATGTGGATGTGCTTTTTACGGGAAGAGAAAGCTCTATGACGGAAGAATGCAGATTGCAGGCTCAGATCGACAAAAATCTCGGGATTAATTTGTTTACAGAAATCCCCGAGAAAGAGTATACTGTGATCATTGATGCAATTTTTGGCGTTGGTCTGTGCAGAGAAGTTGCAGGACACTACAGAGATGTGATCGGATGGATGAACCGGCAGACGGCACAGAAGGTTGCAGTGGATATTCCATCAGGAATCTGTTCTGCTACAGGAAAGGTGCTTGGTATTGCATTTCAGGCGGAACTGACAGTATCTATGGCATGTCAGAAGCGTGGCTGTGCTTTGTATCCGGGACAGATCTGTGCGGGAGAGGTTGTTCCGGTAACGATCGGGATTGATCCCGAGTACTTTTTTGAACAGAAAAGTGTCTGCATGACCTATGATAAAAAGGAGCTGGGAAATCTGCTGCCGGAAAGAAAAGAGGATTCGCATAAGGGCAGTTTTGGCAGAGTTCTTATGATCACCGGCAGTCCGGGAATGGCAGGAGCAGCTTATCTTTCAGCTACAGCAGCGTATACGGTTGGTGCCGGACTTGTCCAGATCTATACAGCAGAAGAGAACAGGCAGGTACTTCAGGGACTTCTTCCAGAGGCGATCATTTCCTGCTATAGAGAGTATGATGAAGAGAAACTGGATCAACTGATCGGGTGGGCAGATGTCATCTGTATCGGCTGTGGATTAGGACAAAGCAGTAGATCAGAAAAGATTTTGCTGCATACAATAGAGAAAGCAAAGTGTCCCTGCGTGATTGATGCAGATGGACTGAACCTTCTTGCAGGAAGGAAAGATCTGTATAAAAAACTTGGGAAAAATATGATCCTCACCCCTCATATGAAAGAAATGTCCCGGCTGACAGGAATCTCTGTATCAGAAATTGTAGAACGGCGGTTTGAAGTACTTCACCGGTTTACCGAGGAATCCCCGTGTATCTGTGTCTTAAAAGACAGCAGGACGATAGTTGCCCAGAAAGACAGGCAGAACTTCCTTAATCTGGCAGGCAATGCAGCCATGGCAAAAGGCGGTTCGGGAGATGTGCTTGCGGGTGTGATCACCGGACTTCTCGCACAGGGAATGGATGGATTTCAAAGTGCAGTGACAGGCGTTTTTCTGCATGCCTGTGGTGGAGATGAGGCAAGGGATAAAAAAGGTGGTTACAGTGTTCTCGCAAGGGATCTGATCCATGGAATACAGGTAGCGATGAAGAAAGCAAAGGAGTGTAACTAAATGAAGAAATACAGCAGAGTTTGTGCATATATCGATTTGGATGCCATTGCATATAATATGGAGCAGATGAAAAAGCGGATTGGCGAAGACGGAAAACTGATCGCAGTCATCAAGACCGACGGATATGGTCATGGGGCAGTTCCGCTGGCGAAAATGTTTGAAGAGATGCCATATATCTGGGGCTATGCTGTTGCATGTATGGGAGAGGCGGCTGTCCTGCGTGAACAGGGGATCAAAAAGCCGATTCTGGTACTGGGATGTGTCTTCCCGGACGAATACGAGGAGATGGTAGAAAAAGAAATTCGTGCTGCGGTTTATACTGAAGAAATGGCACGGGGAATGTCAGAGGCTGCACAAAGACTTGGAAAGACTGCGTATTTTCATATTAAGATTGATACCGGAATGGGAAGGATCGGATTCCCGGTAACGGAAGAAAGTGCATCTTCCATTGAACGGATCAGCAGGCTTCCGAATGTGCAGACAGAGGCAATGTTTACGCATTTTGCAAAAGCCGACGAGCTGGATAAATCTTATACGTTAAAGCAGCATGAGAAATTTTTATGGATGAAAGAACTGATGGAGGAACGAAATGTTCCGATCCAGTATTTTGACTGTGACAACAGTGCCGGAATCATTGATTTTCCGGATCTCAAGCATGATATTGCGAGAGCGGGAATTTCCATTTACGGAATGTATCCATCAGACGACGTGGATCAGAATGCAGTGAGTCTGCGTCCGGCTCTGCGTCTGGTCAGTCATGTCAGTTTCGTAAAGGAAGTAGGAAAAGGTACATCGATCAGTTACGGTGGCACATATATTACAGAGAAAAAGATGAAGATTGCAACCATTCCGGTGGGATATGGAGATGGGTATCCAAGATCACTGTCAAATAAAGGGTATGTGTTGATCCATGGGAAAAAGGCAAGGATTCTTGGAAGAGTCTGTATGGATCAGTTTATGGTTGATGTAACGGAAATCCCCGATGTGGCATTTATGGATGAGGTGATTCTGATCGGACGGGATCAGGAGGAACAGATCAAGGTGGAGGATCTTGCAGAATTAAGTGGAAGATTCAATTATGAATTTGTATGCTGCCTGAGTAAGAGAATCCCACGTGCTTACCTGAAGAATGGAAAAATCATTTCGCAGACAGATTATTTTTAAAGGACGAATCTGAAGAATTTGTGAATACATCCGATGAATCCGGAGATACTTAAGTATAGCTTAACATAACGGAGATATCGGAGAGTGAAAATAAATGGTCAGACGAGGAGATATTTATTACGCAGATCTAAGCCCCGTGGTCGGATCAGAGCAGGGAGGGATACGACCTGTCCTGGTTATCCAGAATAATATCGGAAACCGGCACAGCCCTACGATCATCTGTGCGGCGATCACTTCAAAAATGAATAAAGCGAAACTTCCGACGCATATCGAGATCAGTACGAGGGATTATAATATAGTAAAAAATTCTGTGATCCTGTTAGAGCAGATCCGTACAATCGACAAGCAGCGACTGAAAGAATATGTATGTCATATAGATTCTGCAATGATGAAAAAAGTAGACGAGGCGATCTGTGTCAGCCTGAATCTGCCTACATAAGACAGGAACGTGGACTTTACAGATGAGAAAAAGCGTGGTAAACTTATTAAGATAATGCTCTGGTTGCGGAGAGCAGGATGAAGTACAAGTCTTAATTGATTTAAGTCAGATAGAAAAGGAGAATGAAAGTATGTCAGGACATTCTAAATTTGCGAATATTAAGCACAAAAAAGAGAAGAATGACGCAGCAAAGGGAAAGATCTTTACAAAGATCGGCCGTGAGCTTGCGATTGCAGTAAAAGAAGGTGGAAGTGCTGATCCGGTGAATAATAGCAGACTTCGTGATGTGATCGCAAAGGCAAAAGCGAACAATATGCCGAATGATACGATCGAAAGAAATATCAAGAAAGCAGCCGGGGAAGGTTCCGCAGATAATTATGAGCGTATTACATATGAGGGATATGGTCCGAACGGAACCGCCATCATCGTAAAGACTCTGACGGATAATAAGAACCGTACAGCATCAAATGTAAGAAATGCGTTTACAAAGGGAGCTGGAAATGTCGGGACTCCGGGATGTGTATCTTTTATGTTTGATGAAAAGGGACAGATTATTATCGATAAAGAAGAGTGTGATATGGACTCAGATGATCTGATGATGCTTGCACTGGATGCGGGTGCTGAAGATTTTAATGAAGAAGAGGACAGCTACGAAGTGCTTACTTCACCGGAGGATTTCAGTGATGTACGTCTGAAGCTGGAAGAGGAAGGAATTGCGATGGCTTCTGCGGAAGTTACGATGATTCCTCAGACTTATGTTGACCTTACAAAAGAAGAGGATATCAAGAACATCCAGAAGACACTGGATCTGCTTGATGAAGATGATGATGTGCAGGATGTATATCATAACTGGAATGAATAAATAACCTACTAAAAAGATATGGAGCAAGCTGAAATTGACAGCCTGCTCCATTTTTTAAGAAAATTTCAAGGAGGAAGAGGAAATGAGCAATTACAGAATTGAGACAAAGTGTGTGCAGTCAGGATATGAACCGGGAAATGGAGAGCCAAGAGTTCTTCCAATCTATCAGAGTACTACATTCCGTTATACCAGCAGTGAGCAGATGGGACGTTTATTTGACCTGGAAGAATCCGGTTATTTTTACACAAGACTGCAGAATCCGACGAATGATGCAGTAGCAGCAAAGATCTGTGATCTGGAAGGCGGAGCAGCGGCAATGCTGACCTCATCCGGTCAGGCAGCTAATTTTTATGCCATTATGAATATTGCAGAAGAGGGAGATCATATTGTATGTGCATCTGCCCTGTATGGCGGAACATATAACCTTTTTGCTCATACAATCCGTAAAATGGGTGTGACGGCTACTTTTGTTGATCCTGATTGCACGGAAGAAGAACTGGAAGCAGCATTTCAGGATAATACAAAGGCAGTATTTGGAGAGACGATTGCAAATCCGGCACTGGTCGTTCTGGATTTTGAAAAATTTGCAAAGGCGGCACATAAGCATGGGGTTCCGTTTATCGTAGATAATACATTTGCTACACCGATCAACTGCCGTCCGTTTGAGTGGGGGGCTGATGTTGTGACGCATTCCACAACAAAGTATATGGATGGTCATGCAACATGTGTAGGCGGTGCGATTGTTGACAGCGGTAATTTTGACTGGGCTGCTTACGGAGATAAATTTGCCGGACTGACAACACCGGATGAGACTTACCATGGAATCATCTATACAGAAAAATTTGGAAAAGGTGCTTATATCACAAAAGCAACTTCCCAGTTGATGAGAGATTTAGGATCAATCCAGTCACCGCAAAATGCATTTCTCCTGAATCTTGGACTGGAGAGTCTGCATCTGCGTATGCCAAGACATTGTGAAAATGCAATTAAGATGGCGGAATATCTACAGGGACATGAAAAAGTAGCATGGGTAAACTGCCCGTCGTTACCTGGCAATAAGTATTATGATCTGACGCAGAAATATATGCCGAATGGAAGCTGTGGTGTCATCACTTTTGGATTAAAGGGTGGAAGAGAAGCTGCCGTGAAAATGATGGATAAGCTGAAACTGGTTGCTATTGTGACGCATGTGGCAGATGCAAGAAGCTGTGTCCTGCATCCGGCAAGTCATACACACAGACAGATGAATGAGCAGGAACTTCTGGAGGCAGGAGTACAGCCGGATCTGATCCGCTTCAGTCTTGGAATTGAAAATATTGAAGACCTGATCGCTGATGTAAAGCAGGCTTTGGAAGATTAATAACGATGAGAAGGTACAAGTGTAAATTGGATACATTTGTATCTTCTTTTTTATACCGGGGTATGAAGGAAAAACTGACAGTGGCAGAGTGTCTATACAGATCGTATGTTCCGCCCCGGACTGTTGTATGTATTCCTACATATTTATTATAAATCTGTTCATACTATGGTTCAGAACTTGCAGGAGGTGGAATCTATGGGAACAGAAAAAATGGATACAAAACAGGAACAGAGAAATAAGGAAAATGAAGAGATCCGCGAAATGGGGACGATGGAACTGGGAAAAAAGGGAAACCCGTATGGGATTCAGCTTCTGACGATCATCGGTAAGATTGAAGGACATGAGAATGTATCCGGAAATACAAAGGCTACAAAGTATGAACATTTGCTCCCACGGCTTGCGGAGGCAGAAGAAAATGATGAGATCGAAGGAGTACTGATCCTTTTAAACACAATGGGCGGGGATGTAGAAGCCGGACTTGGAATTGCAGAAATGATCGCATCCCTTGGAAAACCGACCGTATCACTGGTCCTTGGAGGAAGTCATTCTATCGGAGGACCGTTGGCTGTATCTGCAGATTATTCTTTTATTGTCCCGTCAGGCACGATGATTATTCATCCGGTTCGTTCTTCTGGAATGTTCATCGGAGTGATCCAGAGTTATCGAAATATGGAGCGTACCCAGGATCGCATTACCCGCTTCATTGCGTCCCATTCTCATATCTCCCAGGAACGGATCGTGGAGCTGATGCTGGATTCAACGCAGCTCGTGAAAGATGTGGGGACAATGCTGGAGGGAGAGGAGGCTGTCAGAGAGGGAATGATCGATGAAGTGGGAGGGATTCATGAAGCGTTTCAGAAACTTCATGAACTGATCGATGAGGAGAGAAGAAAAAAGAAGCAGGAAAAACCGGATGCAAAACCGGATCATTTTTTTGATGACACTAAAAAAAATTGATGGTATACTGAAATAAGTATGTGAAAATAAGGGGGAATTATATGGCTGCGAAGTCAACAAAAGGAAAGAAGAATACAAAAAGTACGGCAAAGAAGACGCAGCAGAAATCCGGACAAAGTCAGAACCGGGATGAGATCAGAGGGGAGATCATCATTCTGGGACTGCTTGCAGTGTGTATCCTTCTTGTCCTCAGTAATTTTGGACTGGGTGGAATTGTAGGCAAGACGGTGTCATCGGTAGTTTTTGGCATTTTCGGATTTATGGCATATTTTCTGCCGTTTATCTTATTTGGAGCAGTTGCATTTGGAATTTCCAATAAGGGAAATTCCCATGCTTACATAAAATTAGGAGCAGTTGCTGCATTATTTCTGATCCTGTGCGGAATGATTGAGCTTTTGTTCCATCCATACGATAAAAATGCAACATTATTTTCTTATTATGTCGCATCCAGTGAGCATAAGAATGCAGGAGGTTTCGCAGGAGGCTGTCTGATCCGGTTATTTTGTCCGCTTTTTGGAAAGATCGGTGCCGGTGTGATCCTGGTTGTACTGGGAATCATCAGTATTATCCTGATCACAGAGCGTTCTCTTCTGTCTCCCATCGGACGGAAAAGCAAAGTCGCATATGAAGAGGCAAAAAGAAAGAGACAGGAAACCGCAGTGATCCGTACGAAAGAGCGGGAAAGGAAAGAAAGAGAGCGGCAGACAGCTCAGGAGACAGAAGAGAGCGCAGCAGGAGTTCCTGATGGAAAAGAGAAAAAGGCAAGAGGAGTTTCCTTTGCAACGACTCTTTTGCATGGGGAAGGAGAAGAGGAAGTACCGCGGGAGAGAAAAAGCAGAAGGCGGAGAAAATCTCCTGAGATCCAGGAACTGACCCCGGAAGGAGCAGTCCCTGACGGAGGAGATAGCGAAGAATCGGATCCGGGGCGGTTTGTTATTAACCGTGCAGAACCGCTTACAGCAGAAGAGACAGAGAAGACCGGAACAGAAAGATCTGCTGAAGAAGGAGTACCTGATGCAATGCAGATGCCATCTGATCCGCAGGAGATGCCGGCCAGACGGAACAGGAAAAATACGAAAGAAAATGCACAGGCAGTTGCAGCCGAGACAGCCAGTGTAGAGCAGTCTGTCAGGGCAATGGAAGAGCAGCCGCAGAAGATTTACCGCATTCCACCGATGAATCTTCTGGTAAAAGGGAAAAAGGGCGGTGGAGATTCCGATGCACATCTGCGTGCCACAGCATTAAAGCTGGAGCAGACACTTCAGAACTTTGGAGTAGGGGTTCATGTCACCAATGCAAGCTGTGGTCCGTCTGTGACCCGGTATGAGCTACAGCCGGAACAGGGAGTGAAAGTCAGCAAGATTGTCGGGCTGGCAGATGATATCAAGCTGAATCTTGCTGTCGCTGATCTGAGGATCGAAGCTCCTATACCGGGAAAAGCTGCTGTCGGGATTGAAGTCCCGAACAGTGAAAATACAGCCGTTATGCTGAGAGATCTGCTGGAGTCCGATGAGTTCAAGAACAGCAGATCACTGATCTCCTTTGCAGTTGGAAAAGATATTGCAGGAAAAGTTGTTGTGGCAGATATTGCAAAGATGCCGCATCTCCTTGTCGCAGGAGCGACAGGTTCAGGTAAATCTGTCTGCATCAATACCCTGATCATGAGCATGATCTACAAAGCAGATCCGGAAGATGTGAAGCTGATCCTGGTAGATCCGAAAGTTGTAGAACTGAGTGTATATAACGGAATCCCGCATCTGATGATTCCGGTTGTAACTGATCCGAAAAAGGCTGCTGGGGCTTTGAACTGGGCAGTTGCCGAGATGGAAAAGCGTTATAAGCTTTTCGCTGAGTACAATGTAAGGGACCTGAAAGGATTCAATGAAAAAGTCCTGAGAGGTGAGACCGGAGAAGATGCAAAGAAAAAACTTCCACAGATCATTATCATCATTGATGAGCTTGCAGATCTGATGATGGTAGCCCCCGGAGAAGTGGAGGGGGCGATCTGTCGTCTTGCACAGCTGGCACGTGCGGCAGGGCTTCATCTGATCCTTGCGACTCAGCGTCCGTCAGTGAATGTCATCACGGGACTGATCAAGGCAAATATGCCGTCAAGAATTGCATTTTCAGTTTCATCGGGAGTGGATTCGCGTACGATCATTGATATGAACGGGGCAGAAAAGCTGCTGGGAAAAGGAGATATGCTGTTCTATCCATCCGGTTATCCAAAGCCGGTGAGGGTGCAGGGATCCTTTGTCTCTGATAAAGAAGTTCAGAAAGTTGTAGATTATCTGATTGACAAAAATGGAAGTACGGCTTACAGTAATGAACTGGAAGAACATATGATGACTGCAGATGTTCCGACATCCATTTCAGGAGTATCTGCGGAGGATACAGATGACAGGGATGTCTATTTTACAGAAGCAGGACAACTGATCATTGACAAAGACAGGGCTTCGATCGGAATGCTCCAGAGAATGTTCAAGATTGGGTTCAACCGTGCTGCAAGGATCATGGATCAGCTTGCAGAAGCAGGAGTTGTCGGTCCCGAAGAGGGGACAAAGCCGAGAAAAGTTCTTATGTCAAAAGAAGAATTTGACGCATACATAGCGGAAAATAAGTAGGAATCGTAGTTTACAGAACTTGCATGAAAGTGTGAGGATGTTATTGAAAATAAGAGGGATGAACAAGGAGGAAACAGGAATGAAGACGGATATTCAGATTGCTCAGGAAGCAGAAATGAAGCACATCAGAGAGGTGGCAGAGGGTGCAGGGATCGCAGAGGCTGAACTGGAATTTTATGGAAAGTATAAAGCAAAGCTTTCTGATGAACTCTGGGAACGGATCAAGGACCGCGAGGACGGAAAGCTGGTTCTTGTTACAGCCATTAATCCGACCCCGGCGGGAGAGGGAAAGACGACAATTTCTGTAGGTCTTGGACAGGCATTTGCAAAGCTTGGCAAAAAATCAGTGATCGCATTACGCGAACCATCTCTTGGACCATGCTTTGGAATCAAAGGAGGAGCAGCCGGTGGCGGTTATTCACAGGTGGTTCCGATGGAGGATCTGAATCTTCATTTCACGGGAGATTTTCATGCCATCACTTCTGCCAACAATTTGCTGGCAGCAATGCTTGATAATCATATCCAGCAGGGGAATGCCCTGGGGATCGATCCACGTCAGATCGTGTGGAAACGTTGCGTGGACATGAATGACCGTGTCCTGCGGAATATTGTAGTTGGTCTTGGAAGAAAGACCGACGGAATGGTAAGAGAAGATCATTTTGTTATTACAGTCGCCTCCGAGATTATGGCAATTCTCTGCCTTGCAGATGATCTTGCTGATCTTAAGAAGCGTCTGGGAAGAATTATTGTCGCTTATAATTTTAATGGAGATCCGGTGACAGCAGATGATCTGCAGGCAACCGGTGCCATGACTGCACTTTTGAAAGATGCAATCAAGCCAAATCTGATTCAGACACTGGAACATACACCGGCACTGGTCCATGGTGGACCGTTCGCCAATATCGCACATGGATGCAACAGTGTGCGTGCCACAAAGATGGCCCTGAAGCTTGGCGATATTGCAGTGACGGAGGCAGGGTTCGGTGCAGATCTTGGAGCCGAGAAGTTTTTTGATATCAAGTGCCGGATGGCAGGATTGAAGCCGGATGCAGTTGTCCTGGTCGCAACAGTACGTGCATTAAAATACAATGGCGGTGTTGCAAAGGCAGATCTTGCAGAAGAAAATTTAGATGCACTTGCAAAAGGAATTGTAAATCTTGAAAAGCATATTGAAAATATTCAGAAATATGGTGTGCCGGTTGTTGTTACGCTGAATTCTTTTGTATCAGATACGGATGCAGAGAATGCATTTATTGAAAAATTCTGTCATGACCATAACTGTGAGTTTGCACTTTCAGAAGTATGGGAAAAAGGCGGAGAAGGCGGCATCGCACTGGCTGAGAAAGTACTGGAGACGCTGGAGACAAAGGAAAGCCGTTTCCATCCACTTTACAGTGAAGAACTTTCTCTGAAAGATAAAATCCGTACGATCGCACAGGAAATCTATGGTGCAAGAGATGTGGTGTATGAACCGGCTGCGTCAAAGCAGATCGCAAAGATCGAAGAGATGGGATTCTCAGATTTCCCGGTATGTATGGCGAAGAATCAGTATTCCCTGTCAGATGATGCGAAGAAGCTTGGAAGACCGGAGAATTTTGATATCCATATCAGAGAAGTCTATGTCAGTGCCGGTGCAGGATTCGTTGTCGCTCTGACGGGTGCAGTAATGACCATGCCTGGACTGCCGAAAGTACCGGCAGCAAATGGAATTGATGTAACGGACGACGGAAAGATCACAGGTCTGTTCTAAGAATCTTCTGTCATACAGGAAAATAAAGATGTCAGGATTGTGGGAGTGCGTAGCACGAAACAATCCG
>OHWM01000855.1_pt1 | contig 13572 bp, 12 predicted proteins | sample 1579731 | NCBI WGS metagenome assembly OHWM01 (sample SAMEA3882510, study PRJEB24775) | human gut metagenome | biome: human-associated habitat; feature: intestine environment; material: feces | place: Netherlands | collected 2009/2010
ACGACGACATTATCATCTGCGACCCGGAAGCCGAGTATTTTTCCCTTGTGCAGCGGCTGAACGGACAGGTGGTGCGGCTCTCCCCGGCGGGGAAAGGCATGGACGGCAAGCCCCAGTATGTGAACCCTATGGATATAAACCTCAATTACAGCGAGGACGACAATCCGCTTGCACTGAAATCCGACTTTATCCTTTCCCTCTGCGAGCTTGTCATTGGCGGCAAGGAGGGCTTGCAGCCTGTCGATAAGACCGTCATTGACCGGGCGGTACGGAACGTGTACCGACCATTTTTAGCTGACCCCGACCCGGCGAAAATGCCTGTCCTTGGCGACCTTTACGACGAGCTTCTAAGGCAGCCGGAGCCGGAAGCGGCGCGGATTGCAGCAGCGTTGGAGCTGTATGTCTCCGGCTCTCTGAACGTCTTTAACCACCGTACCAACGTGGAGCTTTCTAACCGCCTTGTCTGCTTTGATATTAAGCAGCTTGGGAAGCAGCTCAAAAAGTTAGGTATGCTCATTGTGCAAGACCAGGTATGGAACCGTGTGACCGTCAACCGGGCAGAGAAAAAGGCAACGCGCTACTACATGGACGAATTTCACTTGCTTCTGAAAGAGGAACAGACCGCCGCGTACAGCGTGGAAATCTGGAAGCGGTTCCGTAAATGGGGCGGCATACCCACCGCAATCACGCAGAACGTCAAGGATTTGCTTGCTTCCCGCGAAGTGGAGAACATCTTTGAGAACAGCGATTTTGTCCTCATGCTCAATCAGGCGCAGGGCGACCGGGCTATCCTTGCAGGGCAGTTAGGCATTTCCCCACAGCAGATGAAGTATGTGACCCATACCGAAGCGGGCGAGGGGCTTATCTTCTACGGGAACGTGGTGCTGCCCTTTGTAGACCGCTTCCCGAAAGACACGGAGCTTTACCGGGTAATGACGACGAAGCCGGAGGAAGTGGGCGAAGCATGAACGGGCTGAAAACAGACACCATTATCAACCGGGACGCGCTGTATGCCCTGCGGGAGCTTCCCTCTGAAAGCGTCCATTGTGCCGTGACAAGCCCGCCCTATTATGCGCTGCGTGATTACGGGCTTGACGCACAAATCGGGCGTGAAGATACGCCGGAACAGTACATTGAAAAGCTGACCGACGTTTTCCGGGAGCTGCGGCGGGTGCTGCGCCCGGACGGGACGCTCTGGCTGAATATCGCAGACACCTACTGCGGCACAGGCAGCAAGGGCGGCTGTACCGACCCGAAATACCCGCAGGGCAGGAACGGGCAAAGCGTGTCCGTCGCAAGGAAAGCGGCGGGCTGCAAGCAAAAGGACTTAATCGGTATCCCGTGGCTCTTAGCCTTTTCCCTGCGCTCTGACGGGTGGTACCTGCGGAGCGATATTATCTGGCAGAAAGAAAACCCCATGCCGGAAAGCTGCAAAGACCGCCCGACCCGCAGCTATGAACATATCTTCCTGCTGACGAAAGAAAAGAAATACTACTATGACGCGGCAGCCATAGCCGAACCCATTTCCCCGAAAACGGCGGCGCGGTACCGCATGGGGCGCAGCGCGAACAGCAAATACGCCGCTGAAATCCCCGGACAGGGAAAAGTGCAAGGGCTGAACAAGGCAAGAAACGGCGGCTACTATGACGACGCGCTCATGCCGACCACAAGGAACCGCCGGGACGTTTGGACTATCAACACGGTTCCCTATAAGGGCGGGCATTTCGCCGCGTTTCCCCCGAAGTTAGCGGAAACGTGCATACTGGCGGGCTGTCCGAGGGGCGGCGTTGTGATAGACCCGTTCTTTGGGAGCGGAACCACCGGGCTTGCAGCCAAAAGCCTTGACCGCCGCTATATCGGTATTGAGATTAACGCAGAGTATTGCGCCCTTGCAAGGGCGCGGATTGGAGGTGGAAAGACATAGAACAGTATAAGCCCCGTGATAAAATCACGCAGAAAATGACCCGTGACGGGCTGACCGAGCAGAACCAGACCACGGGGGAAAGCGAACGTATCAGCAAGCGCATACAGGAAGCGGATTTCCAGAAAACGCCGGAGCAGCAAGCCGCACAGGACGCGGCGCAGCTTCAAGGAGCGGCTTCCCCGCCCTCTCCCTTGCCCCATGCGCCGGGGACCGCCCCGAAGCAGGACACGGCAGCCGCCGAGCGTGTCATGGAGCATATCGACGCAGCCCATACCCGAAAGGCAAGCAAAAAGGCGGCAAGGAAAGCACAGGAGGAAGCGGCGGCACAAACGAAGTCGTCCCGCTTGCAGTTTACCGAAGAAGAACTTTCCACCCCGGAACTGGAAAAGTACATTGAAAAATCCAACCGGGCAGCCGACCGTCTGGACGCGGCAAAAGCAGCTATCCCGAAGCAGAAAAAACTTGTCAAGGAGCGCACTTTTGACGAAGCCACCGGAAAGGCAAAGACCCGCTTACGCTTTGAGGAACGGGAAAAACCCATACCCGGAAGCAAAAGCCATAAAAACCCGCTGTCCCGCCCCGCGCAGGAAGCGGGTATTTTCGTCCACAACAAGGTACATTCCGTAGAAAAGGACAATTCCGGCGTGGAGGGCGCGCACAAATCCGAAGAACTGGCGGAAAAAGGCGCGAAATACGGGGCGCGGAAAGTCAAACAGGGCTACCGCAGCCACAAGCTCAAACCCTACCGGAAAGTGGCAAAGGCAGAGAAAGCGGCGTTCAAGGCAAACGTCAACTTCCAGTACCACAAGACGCTCCACGACAACCCGCAGCTTACTTCCAACCCTCTTTCCCGCTTTTGGCAAAAACAGCAGATTAAAAAGCAGTATGCAAAAGCGGCAAGGGCAGGCGGCGCAAAGGGTATCAAAGCCGCAGCGGAGAACACCCGGAAAGCGGCAGCCAAAGCCGCCGAGAAAACAAGGCAGACCGTAGCGTTTGTGGCAAGGCACCCGGCAGGCGTTTGTATCGCCATAGCCGCGCTGCTCCTGATTATCCTTGTCTTTGCGGGGCTGTCGTCCTGTTCGGCTATGTTTTCCGGGACGATAAACGGCGTTGTGGGGACTTCCTACACATCAGAGGACAGCGACCTTGTGGCGGTGGAAAACAATTATGCTGCTATGGAAAATGAGCTGCAAGCAGAGATTGACAATATCGAGCGCACCCACCCCGGCTATGATGAATACCGTTACGACCTTGACACAATCGGGCATAACCCCCATGAATTAGCGTCCTATCTGACCGCCCTTTTGCAGAGCTATACCCCACAAAGCGCACAGGCAGAAATTGAGCGTATTTTTGGCTTACAGTACACCTTGACGCTGACTGAGGAAGTGGAAATCCGCTACCGGGAGGAAGAACGCACTAACACATGGACGGACGAGGACGGCAACGAGCATGAGGAAACCTATACGGTTCAAGTGCCGTATGAGTACCATATCCTCAATGTGGAGCTGACAAACAAGCCCATTTCCTCACTTGCGGAAGAACTTCTGACCCCGGAGCAGCTTGAAATGTTCCGTGTCTACATGGAAACAAGCGGAAACAAGCCGTTACTTTTCGGCGGCGGTTCCCCGGACACTTCCGCGTCGGAGGATTTAAGCGGCGTACAGTTTGTAAACGGCACACGCCCAGGAAACACCGCCCTTGTAGACCTTGCGAAACAGCAAGTCGGGAACGTGGGCGGCTATCCCTATTGGAGCTGGTACGGCTTCAATTCCCGCGTTGAGTGGTGCGCCTGCTTTGTGAGCTGGTGCTACAATCAGGCGGGTGTGAGCGAACCGAAGTTTGCCGCCTGCCAGTCGCAGGGCGTCCCGTGGTTCCAGTCACGGGGACAATGGGGCGCAAGGGGCTATGAGAATATCGCCCCCGGCGACGCTATCTTTTTTGACTGGGATTTAGACGGCAGCGCAGACCATGTAGGCATTGTCATAGGCACAGACGGGAGCCGCGTCTACACCGTGGAGGGCAATTCCGGCGACGCCTGCAAGATAAAAAGCTACGACCTGAACTATCAGTGTATCAAAGGGTACGGGCTGATGAACTGGTAAACCGACCAAAAATGAAAGGAGAAATTTTATATGGCTATGAACAAGATTGAACGTATCGACCGGGAAATCCAGAAAACCCGCGAGAAAATCACAGAGTACCAGAACAAGTTAAAAGGCTTGGAAGCACAGAAAACCGAAGCGGAAAACCTGCAAATCGTACAGCTTGTACGGGCTATGAAGCTGACCCCGCAGGAGCTTAACGCCATGCTTTCGGGCGGCGGTATTCCGGGCATGGAACCTACGCCGGACTATGGCACAGGGGAAGCCGCTGACTATGACGAGGGACAGGAGGACGCAGAAAATGAAGAATAAAATCACACGGACACTGACCGCCTTTTGCGCCGCCCTGCTCCTTATGGGCGGCTTTTCTGTTCCCGCTTTTGCACAGACCACGGAGGACATACCCGACGCGACCGACGACAGCGGCGTTGTTGTGGAGGAACCGCAGGAAGCCGAACCCCTCACGCCGGAGGGGAACGCCACCCTTGTAGATGATTTCGGCGGGAACAAGCAGCTTATCACAGTGACGACCAAAGCCGGGAATTACTTCTATATCCTCATTGACCGGGACGACGAGGGGGAAAACACCGTCCATTTCCTCAATCAAGTAGACGACGCAGACCTTTCCGCACTTTTGGAGGACGGGGAAACGGAGGAAACGCCCGCTGTCTGCACCTGTACGGAGAAATGCGAAGCCGGAGCCGTCAATATAAACTGCCCCGTATGCGCTACTGACCGTACCCAGTGTGCGGGCGCGGAAGCAGAACCGGAGCCGGAGGAACCGGAAACCCCGCAGGAGGAAGAAAGCGGCGGCAACATGGGCTTGCTGCTTATCGTCCTTGTGCTTGCCGGGGTAGGCGGCGCTGCGTTCTATTATCTCAAAGTGTTGAAACCGAAGAAGGACGCGGCAAAGGGAAGCGACGACCTGAGCGATTATGACTTTGACGACTACGACGAGGACGAGGAAGAACAGCCGGAGGAACCAGACGACGGGGAGGAAGCTGACGAAGGACAGGAGGATAAAGAAGTATGACCCTGTTCACGGACAGCCCCTATGAAAAAATGATGATACAGAAGCCGGAGGACGGGAAGCGGGACAAATCCCCGCCCGCTTCCTTTCCCCCGCGCTGCACGGGCTGCCCCTACAAGGGGCAAGTCCCCTGTATCGGGTATTGTATCAGGAAACTGAAAGGAAAGTCATATTGAGATTAGAATGATAAGCCATTTCAAATTTACAAAAAAATAATAGCCGTTCAAATGAACGACTATTAAAGATTATTACAATAATTTGCGTAAATCATCGGGGTTAAAGTCTTGGAGAGAGGAGCTAATTCGTACAATAAGCGTTTCAATAATAGCACTTTGAGCTTCTTTATCCCAATTAGATAATTCATGTTTAATTCTTTCTTTTCCGTCCAATTTCGCAATGTAGTAATCTTCAAGCCTACTAATTAAATATTCATATGCACTTTCAAACGGTATGCACTTTTGGTTTTTCATTTTTTCTAAATCAATAATGCTTTTCATTATTTATGCCCCTTTCAGTATTAGATACTTAAATGTGTCTATTAATTTACTTTTGATTATAAAACAAGTGAATTTAAAAAACAATAATAAGGAGGACAATCTATGCAACTAATTATCGCTGAAAAGCCCAGTGTGGCGCAGTCTATCGCTGCCGTCCTTGGCGCAAGAGAGAAAAAGGACGGCTTTATCGAGGGGAACGGCTACCTTGTTTCATGGTGTGTCGGTCATTTGGTAGGGCTTGCGGAAGCTGCCGCCTATGGGGAACAGTACAGGAAATGGAGCTATGACAGCTTACCCATTCTGCCGCAGGAATGGAAATACACCGTCGCTGCTAACAAGAAAGCGCAGTTTGACACCCTCAAAGACCTTATGCACCGGGAGGACGTTTCCGAAGTCGTCAACGCCTGCGACGCAGGACGCGAGGGGGAATTGATTTTCCGTTTCGTCTATGAAGTTGCCGGGTGTAAAAAGCCCATGCGCCGCCTTTGGATTTCTTCAATGGAGGACGAAGCTATCCGGGACGGCTTCTCCCACTTAAAGGACGGACGGGACTATGACCCCCTCTTTGCTTCTGCCCTTTGCAGGGCAAAAGCTGACTGGATTATCGGTATCAACGCCACCCGCCTTTTCTCCTGCCTTTATAACCATACCCTGAACGTGGGGCGCGTCCAGACCCCGACCTTAAAAATGCTTGTTGACCGGGACGCTGCCATTACCACGTTCAAGAAAGAAAAATACTATCATGTGCGGCTCATGCTCCCCGGCGCGGAAGCCATAAGCGAACGGCTCCCCGCCGCTGATGAAGCGCGGGAACTGAAAAAGGCGAAGCAGCGCAGGCGGTTTGTGCTTCCCTTGCCAGAGAACAGAAAACCGCAGCCCCGCCGAAGCTCTTTGACCTCACTTCCTTACAACGGGAAGCGAACCGGATTTTCGGCTATACCGCAAAGCAGACCCTTGACCTTGCACAAGCTCTTTACGAAAAGCGGCTCCTTACTTATCCGAGGACAGACAGCAGCTACCTGACCGACGACATGGGCGACACGGCGGCGGGTATCATCACAATGCTATGCGGAAAGCTCCCCTTTATGGAGGGCGTTGCCCTCACGCCGGAAGTCTCCCGGCTCTTAAACAGCAAAAAGGTGTCCGACCACCACGCAATCATTCCCACTATGGAGCTTGCAAAAACCGACCTTTCCGGGCTTCCGGAAACGGAACGGAATATCCTTACCCTTGCCGGGGCAAGGCTTCTCATGGCTGCCGCCGAACCGCATACCTTTGAAGCGGTCACGGCGGTTTTTGAATGTGCGGGACAGACCTTTACCGCAAAGGCAAGGGCGGTACTTTCCGACGGTTGGAAAGGCTTGGAACGCCGCTACCGGGCGACCCTCAAAACAAAACCAGACCCGGAGGACGACGGAGAAAGCGGGCTTCTCCCCGGTACACTCTCCTTTAGCGAGGGGCAGACCTTTGACAGTCCCACGGCAAAGGTAACGGAGCATGACACCACGCCGCCGAAGCCACACAACGAAGCGTCCCTGCTCTCCGCTATGGAACGCGCCGGGAATGAGGAAACCGACCCGGACGCGGAACGCCGGGGGCTTGGAACGCCTGCGACCCGCGCCGCTGTCATTGAAAAGTTAGTCAAGGGCGGTTTTGTGGAGCGTAAGGGGAAGCAGCTTATCCCTACAAAGGACGGTATCAACCTTGTATGCGTCCTGCCGGAAGCCCTCACTTCCCCGAAGCTGACCGCCAAATGGGAAAACAACCTGACGCAGATAGCAAAGGGAAAGGCAGACCCGGACGCATTTATGGGCGGTATCGAGGAAATGGCAAAGGGGCTTGTGAAATCCTATCCCTTCCTTTCCGACGAGAAAAAAGACCTGTTCAAGCCGGAACGTGCCGAGCTTGGCAAATGCCCCCGCTGCGGCTCCCCGGTCTATGAGGGGAAAAAGAACTATTATTGCAGCAGCCGGGAATGTGCCTTTACCATGTGGAAGAACGACTGTTTCTTTGAGGAAAGGAAAGTAACCTTTTCCCCGAAAATCGCCGCCGCGCTCCTAAAGGACGGCAAGGCAGCCGTGAAAAAGCTATATTCCCCGAAAACAGGAAAGACCTATGAGGGAACCGTCCTTTTGGCTGATACGGGCGGGAAGTACGTCAATTACCGGGTGGAGCTTCCGAAGAAATGAAAGTAACGCAGCAAGCATAGGAAAGGGGTACCCTTTCCGTAAAATCCCCGCTGTCCCTTACCGGGAACGACGGGGATTTTTGCTTGTTGGGAAGTGTCCCAAACCCTCTATGAACCGCGCAGAAAGGAGGTTTTTACATGGCAAGTTTGCGCGACGCGATAAAAGAACAGCAGGAAGACTTACAAGGCGGCAACGCATGGGTAGCGTTCTGGAAAGAGGGGCGGTCATGGCACAGCGAAGCGTTCCACCTTGATATGGGCGCGACCCTCTACCCGGAGGACGAATGGCGGCTGCGGGAAATCGAAGCGGCAGACCCCGCCGCTATCGTACTGAACGGATATTTGAGCGAGAACATGACCCTTGACGAGCTGACGACCTCTATCCGTTACCACTATGAACACCGCATGAACGGGATTACCGGGTTTATCACAGAGTATGGCGACCGCCTATCCCCGGAGGAAATCGAGAAAGGGCGGGCAGCCGCCCGCGCCGCAGGGCTTCCCTTTTCCGAAAAACCGTTCCGGGACGGGGAAGATTTTGACCCTTATGTATATGACGGCAGCATGAGTATAGAGGACTACGAGCTTATGCAGCGCATGATTGAAAAAGAAAGGAGTGAACGAATGGACGAACCGATTTTAAGCGGGTATCTCTCCAACCTTGGCGCATACGCCGAGGGCAGACCCGCCGGGGAATGGGTAACATTCCCTACCACCGCCGGACACATGAAAGAAGTCTTTGACCGTATCGGTATTGACGTTCAAAACCGGGAAGCATGGCACTTTACCGAATTTCAGTCCCCTATCCCTCATCTGGCAGAGAAGTTAGGGGAACACGAACACCCGGACGAGCTGAACTATTTAGGAAAGCTCTTAGAAATGCAGTTTGACGACGACCGGGAAAAATTTGCGGCGGCTATCGCCCTTGGCGACCACGCTTCCAGTGTGGAGGAACTAATCAACCTTGCACAGAACCTTGACTGCTACTGGATTTACCCGTCCGTTCACAATGAGGAAGAATACGGGCATTACCTTGTTGATGAACTGGAAGAACCGGAGCTGCCGGAGGAAGCCAAAAAATATTTCATGTATGAGGAATACGGGCGGGACGCGGCTATCAATGACGGGGGACTGTTTACCGAACAGGGCTATATCTACAATAACCGGAACACGTTTACAAGGTGGTATGACGGACGGGACGTGCCGGAGGAATACCGGGTAACGCCTGCCCCGCCGGAGCCGGGACGCCCAGACCCTAAAAAGGTGGAAATGGACGCTGCCCCCACAAGGCAGACCACAGCGCAGCCAAAGGAGCAGGCACAGGAACCGCGCCCGGTTATCCCCATTGTCCTTACGTCCGAAAAGCCCGCCGACAAGCTCAAAGAGATTACCGACCGTCTGGAGCAGGGGATAACGGAGCTGTTTGAAAGCGAGCGTTACAAAGAATACCTGCGCGTCATGTCGAAGTTCCACAATTACAGCTTTAACAATACCCTGCTTATCGCCATGCAGAAGCCCGACGCTTCCCTTGTGGCAGGCTTTTCCTCTTGGAAAAATAATTTCGGACGGAATGTGATGAAAGGCGAAAAAGGAATAAATATCATAGCCCCGTCGCCGTTTACGGTAAAGCAGGAAGTAGAGAAAACCGACCCGCAGACCGGGAAGCCTGTTATCGGGAAGGACGGGAAGCCCGTTACCGAGGAAAAGGAAATCAAGGTACCCGCCTACAAGGTGGTGTCCGTCTTTGATGTGTCCCAGACCGAGGGGCGGGAGCTGCCGGATATAGCCGTGAACGAGCTGACCGGGGACGTTGACCGCTTCAAGGACTTTTTCTCCGCACTGGAACAGGCTTCCCCCGTCCCTGTCGGCTTTGAGAAAATCGAGGGCGGCGCACACGGCTACTATCATTTGGAGGAAAAGCGGATTGCCATTGACGAGGGGATGAGCGACTTGCAGACCCTTAAAACCGCTATCCATGAAATCGCCCATGCGAAACTCCATGACATAGACTTAAACGCCCCGAAAGAGGAACAAAAGCCCCGCGTTGACCGCCGCACCCGTGAGGTGGAAGCGGAAAGCGTCGCCTATACCGTCTGCCAACACTACGGGCTTGACACGTCGGACTATTCGTTCGGGTATGTCGCCGGGTGGAGCAGCGGAAAAGAACTTGCGGAGCTTAGGGGTTCCCTTGAAACAATCCGCAGTGCCGCCGCTGAAATGATAAACGCCATTGACGGGCATTTTGCGGAGCTTCAAAAGGCACAGGAGAAAGAACAGGCACAGCCGCAGCATGAGGGCAACACCCCGGAGCAACCGGAAGCTGCCCCGCAGGAGAAAGCCGCCTTTACCCCCGAAACCATTTACCGGGTACGCCGCAACCCATACAGTGACAGGGAGGAAAACGCCTATCTGCTGCAAGCCTATGTCACGCAGGAGAACGGGCGGGCAAAAATGGGCGAAGTGCTTTTCCGGGGAGCGCCGGAGAAATGCCGGGAGCTTCTGGGACAGCTCAATGTCGGGGAGCTGACCGAGGGACAGGTAAAGGAACTGTATGCAAAGGCACAGGAGCAGCCGGAAACCGGGCGGGACGACACCTTTTCCATTTACCAGTTAAAGGACGGGGACGATACACGGGACTACCGCTTTGAGCCTTACGACCGCCTGCTGGCGGCGGGGCTTGCCGTTGACCGGGCAAACTATGAGCTTGTCTATACCGCGCCCCTTATGCCGGGAACGTCCCTTGACGACATTTTTACCCGGTTTAATATCGACCACCCGAAAGATTTCAAAGGACACAGCCTTTCCGTTTCTGATGTAGTCGTGCTTCATCAGGACGGGCAGGACACCGCCCACTATGTAGACCGTGGGGACTTTAAGCAGCTACCGGAGTTTTTGCAGGAGAAGCAGCCGCAGCTTACCCCGGACGAATTGGAAACAGGCGAGAAAATCCGGACACCGCGCGGGACTTTCTATGTAACGGGCATGAGCCGGGAGCAAATGGAAGCGGCGGGCTATGGCGTTCATCATCAGTCGGACGACGGGAAATATCTGATTATGGGGAACGGGACGCGGGCGTTTGCCGTTGCCGCAGAGCAGGAAACCCCCTTAAAAGCCGTCGAGCAGACCACAGAGCAAAACTACAACATGATTGACGGGCAGATAAACAACACCCCGACTGTTGACGAACTGGAAGCAAAGGTTAAGGCAGGGGAAACCATTTCCCTTGTTGACCTGGCTAATGCGGTCAAAGCTGACCGGGAGCGCGGAAAAGCTGCAAAGCCGGAAAAGAAGCCCTCTATCCGGGCGCAGCTTGCCGCAGCCAAAGAGAAAACCGCCCCGAAAAAGGCGGCAAAAACCAGACAGAAAGAAATGGAGGTATGAGCATGACACAGTTTACCGTGGAAGAAATGAACCTTTTGAGCATTTACCATGAGGGGAGCCAGGAGCAGCTTAGGGAGAACATGAACGCTGCGCTGCCTTACATGGACGCGGATATGCGGGAGCTTGCAAAGCGCACCCTTTCCAAAGTGGACGCACTGACGGAAACGGAATATGCGGAGCTTGCCGTCTATGCCGCTGATGAAGCATGAGCGCGGTCAAGCGGCTCACGCCGCCGCAAAGCCGGAAAGTTAATGCCCTTGTAAAACGGGAGTGCTGCAACTGCGATAACGGACACTGTATCTTACTGGACGACGGGGAGGAATGTGTCTGCCCGCAGCTCATTTCCTATTCCCTGCTCTGCAAGTGGTTCCGTATCGCCGTACTTCCCGGTGACAAGCTCTTATATGCAGAGCTTTACCAGACCGAGGACAGGAAGAAGTGTACCGAGTGCGGCGCGTTCTTTGCTTCAAAGTCAAACAACGTCAAATACTGCCCGGACTGCCGGAAGCGTATCACGAACCGGCAGGCAGCGGAGCGCATGAGGAAACGCCGCGTCCTTGTTACGCAGTAAGGGCAAAAACAGCCTTGATTTATGCGGCTCTCCGGGAGGGGAAAGTAAGTGGTATGGAATTTATACTTTTATCCCTGAAAATGCCATTCTATTGCGTAACAATCCAATTTCTGCACCTATGAGAAAAACGGGACGCGGTGGCTATTTGATAGCTGCAACGTCCCGTTTTTCTTATTGTTTTGTACTATTAGATTTCAACAGCTCTAAAATTCCCAAAATATTAGGGTCGATTTCCTTTGCGTCTTGTGTGTGAAATGACGAACCTTTATCTATATTCCATTCCCCTAATACCTCTCTAATTTCTTGTCTGCTTGCTTGTTTTCCATATGCTTGAATATAGAATTTTCCAAATGATATTGCGTGTATTCTATCTCCATTCCTTATTGATTCAACCATGAATGATTTGCCGAGTATAAAAGATAATCTTGATAGTGCAGCAAAAACAGCTAATATTACAATATTATGTACCGAAATAAATATATTTGAACATAAATCTAATTCGGTACTCATATAAATATTTGACCTTATTATACCAAATATTATAATCAAAATAAGAAAAAGAACAGACGCACCATATGAAAAATATGATAAATTCCTATTACTTTTTTCATTCTTTTCCAATTTTGTAAATACATCTTTTAAGTAGTTTTCTAAACTTATATTTATATTTTCTATAGTTTCATTCGCGGTATTTTGCTCTGCAAAGATAGTACCTATCAATTTTTCAAGTTGATTTCCGATTTCAGACAAATCTTTATCAACATTCTCTGTTCCCATAAAACATAATAAAGCTGATAAATCAGTAGGAATTGCGGCTCCGTAAACAATATATGGAAATATTCTTGGAAAATCTCTACTACTGTTATAGCCAATGGCTGCTAACAATTCTTTTTTAGTAAAAATACTTCTTTCAAAATTGTCTGAAATGATTGGAAGATATACGTCCGAGTTACTTAAAGCATTCATTAGTTTCTTGTTAAAATCATCACCAGTTATAATTGTATTTTCGTCCCAAATAACATCAAATTCTATATTCGTCAAATAATCATAAAATTTACGGGCTAATTCTTTATCAATATGCGAATAAGAAATATATATTTTTAGTTTTTTCATATGTAACACACCTTTACATAGAGTAATATTTTGGCATAGTTGTAGTTTATCACAGAAATCAAAGAATTTCTACCATACCATTTAACTATCGTTCTGCTTCCTTTTCACGCTCCGTCTCCCGTGGCTGCCGCAAAATACTGTCTATGTTCTGCTTGATAACGTCGTATTCCCTGACCTGTTTTTTCAGCTTGCCGTAATCGGCGCGGAGGGCTTCTTTCTGCTCTTGCAGCTTTTCATATTCTGTTTGCAGGGCGGCAAGGTTCGGTAGCTTGGAAATGCCTGCCGCCTTTAGTGCCTTTGCCGCCGCTTCATGGAGAATGACAGTCCCCTCATGGGCTGCCCGGTATCGCTCTTTGTTCTTTGCTTTCCGGTAGGTATCATAGGAGGGCTTTGTCTTTTGGAATGTGGAAACATTCTTGATAAGTACAGCCATATCCGCAAGCCGTTTTTCCACTTCCTTTAGTGCGTCGCCTGCCTTGTCGCTTTCTGTCTGGATTTCCGTTATCTTTGCAGTCAAATCCTCATACCGGCTTATCTGGTGTTCCGTAAGGAAATTGAGCGTCTTTGCCGCCTGCTTCAGATTGTGGATTTTCGCCCACTGTTCATAGCCCCGGCTCTGCGCTGCCTTGATACTGTTCTCAATGTCAATGAGTAAAGAAACGCCGCGCTCTGCCTTTGGAGCTTTGGCGGTTCTGGTACGCCTGCCCTCTATCCGTTCCCTTATGGCTTCTTCTGTATAGTCTGCGCCGAGAGTTTTCAAACG
>OHWM01000857.1_pt1 | contig 13555 bp, 10 predicted proteins | sample 1579731 | NCBI WGS metagenome assembly OHWM01 (sample SAMEA3882510, study PRJEB24775) | human gut metagenome | biome: human-associated habitat; feature: intestine environment; material: feces | place: Netherlands | collected 2009/2010
CTGGATCCACCTTAAAGATTGTCAGGCCTGTGAGCTTTTCCTGGGCCCAAACCTGAAGGGGCGGGGTACTTTTGTCCCCGAGATGGTAAGTCACGCCTCCGTTTTTTAAAACCCGGTAGGGAATCAAGGAGGCCAGCATGTCTTTACCGATTTGCGCCGCCATGGTCGCATACGGCGCTCCTTCCGCCTGGGGGAGGATGGCTTCTACCTTAAAAGGGACAGGCACGGCCGTTGCCTGGCAAATCAGGCCTGCAACGGCTATGCCCGTCAATATCGGAGCCAGGTCCATCATGGATTGTTACATCTCAATGAGAACGCGGGATACCGGTTTTTTATCGGCATGGGAATCAGGTTTCAGCTGGTTGTCTTTGGCCGATGTTTCATATGAAGAGTCTCCCGTGGTGAATTCAGGTTTTTCCGTGGGAGCAACTTCGGTTGAGGTTCGTTCAATAGTTTCCTTACTTACGGGAACGGCTTTTTCCGTCAGGAGTATTTCTTCCTTATCCTTGGTGGAGGATACGTAAGATTCAGAAGGTTCATCCATGTTTCCGGATGCGATAATAACGCCTACCGCAGCTAATGTCACGATGGACATGGAAGCATAGACCCACTGCCAACCACGAAAGTTCTGCAGATAATTGTCCAGGCGTTCGAGCAGCAATTTCCAAGCAGAGTGGGCAGCCTGATCGGTTTCCTTTCTGAGATGAAAATTGCGGAGGAAATCTTCCTCGAAGGTGTCATGGTAACAGGCTTCCTTGCGGAAAGATGCCAGCATGGCCGCCAGAGTTTCCTCTTTATGATCTGTGGATTGTTTATCCATCGTCGTTGATGTTAAGTATAATAGAAGTTAGAATGTGTCAGTCCCGAATTTGGAACTATGCGTTTGACATGGCGGCGGGAATTGACGTTCAATATTTTTTTCCCTGATTAACTTAGATATTCCGCCAGCAGCCCCTGGAGTTCCTTGTGGGCATAGTGCAGACGTGATCTGAGCGTTCCTTCAGAGATACCGAGAAGGGCGGATATTTCCGTATGGTTGAGCCCTTTTACGTCATGAAGAACAACGACTTCCCTGTGTTTAGTGGAAAGTTTCTTCAATGCTTCGTTGATTTTGAGCTGCAATTCATTCAAATGGGTACGGCGTTCCGGGTCCGCCCCGTCCGTTTCATCCGCCATGTTCATGTCCTTTTCCGTATGGTCGCCGTACTCGTCGTCGTCCAGACTGTAGGTCATTCTGCGGTTGCGTTTTTTCAGGAAGTTTCTGGCGTGGTTGACGGCAATGGAGTGCAGCCATGTGTAAAAGGCGCTTTGTCCATTAAAGTAGCGCAAGGCCCGGTAGGCTTTGGAGAACGCTTCCTGGGCGATGTCATAGGCATCGTCGTAGTTGTCCGTCATCTGGTACAGGGTAGCATGGAGTTTGCGGCTGTGGCGAATGACAAGTTCGTCAAAAGCCCGCGAATCTCCTTCCCGTGCCCTGGCGACCAGTTCGGTGTCTTCCAAGGTCGTGTATGAAATGGGTGCCGACATGTTGTCGGCAGAATACCCAAAAAAAGGGAGCCGCTACAAGGGCAAATCGTATGCACGGCCCCCTTTACCCTCAAACCAGCGCATGTATGCCACATTAACTGTGGTGTATCCGCCCGGAGTTGGGTAATCTCCGGTGAAATACCAGTCGCCGCAGGGGCCTTCTATGGATTCATGGAGGTTTTCGATGGTCTGGAAAATGACTTCCACGGGGCACGGAGCGTCATGCGGAGTGACCAGGCGGGTGATTTCCCGGGAGATTTCAGCCTCAGTCAACCCTTCGTAAATAGCCTTCACGCAATTGCGCCGTTCTTCCTTGGGCTTGGCCAGTTCTTCCCTGCATGCCTTGTATACTTCTTCCAGCAGACGGGCCTGTCCGTGCTGCTTGATCAGGGAGACGGCCGCCTGGAAGGCAATGAAGTTGCCCAGCTCGGACATGTCAATGCCGTAGCAGTCCGGGTACCGGATTTGCGGGGCAGTAGATGCAATGACTATTTTCCGGGGATTGGTGCGGCCCAGGATGCGGAGGATGGACCTTCTCAGCGTAGTGCCGCGGACAATGGAGTCGTCAATGGCGACGAGTACATCTTCCGGCCCTACGGCGCCGTAAGTGAGGTCATATACGTGGGAAACCAGCTGCGCACGGCTTTTTTCCTGCGTGATGAACGTGCGCATTTTGATATCCTTGTGGGCGATTTTTTCACCGCGCGGCCAGCGTTTCAGGATAGCGCTGTCCAGCATGTTTTCATCCAGGGTGCCGTTTCTCAGGGCCTCCAGGAGCTGGGCATGCACGCGCTTGCGGCGGTAGACGCGCAAGCCTTCCAGCAGGCCGTAGTAGGCGGTTTCCGCCGTGTTGGGAATGTAGGTGATAGCGGATTTGTCAAAACGGTCTTCAAGAGAATCCACGATTTGGGGGGTCAACGCCGCGCCGAGCGCTTTGCGTTCCCGGTAAACGATAGGATCGTTCCCGCGGGAGAAGTAAATTTTTTCAAAGGAGCAGGGAGCCGGTTTCAGAGGGGTGGTAAATTCCGTAATGGCATGTGTCCCGTCTGCTTTGATGGAGAGCATATTGGCCGGCGGAAGTTCTTGAACCTGTTCGCTTTCCACTTCAAAGACGGTCATCAGGGGAACGCGTTCGGAAGCCACGGCAATGAATTCATCCGTAATCAGGTAGTGGCATGGGCGGATGCCGTGCGGATCCCGCAGGCAGAAGTAGTCCCCGTTGCCGATGGCTCCCATGATGGCATATCCGCCGTCCCATTGCTTGGCGGAGTTATGGATGATTTCCTGAATGTTAAGCCGGGAGGAAATGGCATGGGGAATTTCCGGGCCGGGCATGCCGCTGTCCCGCAAGGCGCGGTAGAGGTCCGTATGGGCTTCATCCAGGTGATACCCTATTTCTTCAAGGACAGTCTGCGTGTCCGTTCCGAAGACGGGGTGCTGGCCGCGTTCAATCATTCGCTGGTTCAATTCCGGCGTATTGGTCATGTTGAAGTTGCCCAGAACCATCAGGGTGCGGGTCGGCCAGTTGGTGCGGCGCAGGTAGGGGTGGCAGGAACCTTCGTCAAAGAGGCCGGAGGTGCCGTAGCGGAGATGCCCCATCAGGATTTCCCCGCCGTAGTCGAAGTTGTTTTTGATGTCTGCCGCATCCTTCAGGTTGACCAGGCCGCGGCGAACTTTTTTATTGAGCTTCTTGATTTGCCCGTTGAAGATGCTCGTAAGGGCGTCTTTGCTGGCGTCCCGGGTGCGGAACAGATAAGGCTGCCCCAGGGGCATGTTCAGCTTGACGCAGCCTATGCCCGCGCCGTCCTGTCCGCGGTTGTACTGCTTTTCCATCAGGATGAGCAGTTTGTTGAACGCCCAGAGGGTGGAGCCGTATTTATCCTGAAAATAAGAGAGAGGCTTAAGCAGACGAATGGCGGCTACGCCGCACTCGTGTTTAAGAAAATCGCTCATGGGATGATGATGAAAAGATTGTCCTGTAAGTGTGGCGTATCCGTTGCAAGGAGATGGTGTTTTTATTCGCCCTGTACTTTGACATGAATGCCGCGGCCTTCTCTCAGCGTGCCGATGACCGTGCCGCCCGGACCTGCCTTCAATGCGGCTTCCGCATCTTCAGGTCTCACGATAGCTACCCAGCCAATGCCCATGTTAAAGGTGTTGAAGCGGTCCTGCGGATCCACATGCTTCAGGATTTTCTGGGCGGCGGTGTTGTCCCAATAGGGAATGGAGAGGTCTGCGCCGTAGTCGCCCAGGAAGCGTTCCAGGTTTTCCGGGAGGCCTCCCCCCGTGATATGGGCGTATGCCTTCGGGGTGACATTGAAGCGGCGCATATCTGCCACCACGTCATGGTACAAGCGGGTGGGCTGAAGAAGGGAACGGAGTTCCTCTTCATCAACTACATCCGGATTTTCTTCCAGAATGCGGCGGATGAGGCTCCAGCCGTTGGCATGGAAGCTGTCGGATTTGTAGCCGATGAATACGTCTCCGGGCCGGACGGTTTTCGGATCAATCAGTTTGCTTTTTTCACAACAGCCGATGCAGAAGCCGGAGAGTTCCACGATGGATTCCGGCACCACACCGGGCATTTCCGCCGTTTCCCCTCCGGCCAGGATGCAGTTGCAGGATTCCAGGTAGTCGCACATGCCGGCCACCAGGCGGGTGATGCGGGAGCGTTCCCGTTCCAGATTGGAGATGCCCAGATAATCCAGGAAAAGGAGCGGGTCGCCGCCCGTGGTAAGAATGTCGTTGACGTTCATGGCCACCAGGTCTTTGCCGGCGGTTTCCACCATGTCCAGTTCAAAGAGAATTTCCGTCTTGGTGCCTACGCCGTCGCACCCGGTGACGATGACCGGTTCCTTATAGGAACTCAAATCATAGGCAGCGGCGAAAAGGCCAAAGGCCTGGTGAAGGGATCTCTGTTTTTGCGTTCTTTTAACGTGAGAGCTGATGTCGGATACAAAAGCGGCTGCTTCTTTGGTATCGACCCCCGATTGCTTGTAGGTTAGTTTGCCGGACATTGAACGGATGAACTGGGTGTACCAGCATCCTAGAGGAAGGCTCCCTCCGCGGCGAGTGAAAAAAGAAGTATTTTTGCCATAGACCGCGCGGGAGGAGCTGTTTTCATTCCACTTCTATCTTGCAGTCGCGCCGGAGCCACCAGGCATCCAGGGAGAATTTGCCCGGTCCCGTATAGAAGATGGTCAGATAGATCAGCAGGTAGATGGCCGCAAGTTCCTGCGCTCCCCAGCCGGAAAGCCCAAGGACAAGAAAGAGCGCTACACACATGTTAATAATCAGGATAAGGGCGGCCAGACGGGTGAGGAATCCCAGCAAGAGGAGGACGGAACATCCGAATTCCGCGCCTACGCACAGCAGCAGGGACAGAAAATTGCCGATTCCCAGAGGATCCTGGAACGCCGCCCAGTTTCCGCTGATAAGCATGCCCAGTTTGGGAATGCCATGCACAAGCATCATGACTGCTACGCCCAGGCGCAGCAACAGAACGCCGAAGTCCATACTGGTGTTGGTGGCCAGGGGGCCAAGCAGGCGGCATGCGGATGATTTGCTTTTATTCTGTTCCATGCACTGTAGACCGTTTTGGAGACAGAAATGCTCAATTAAAACAGGATAGAAATGAGTTTCCGGGATAGCGGGGAAACTGCCTGTGACGCAGTCATGCCGCCTGCCGCGGGTGTGTGCGGGCGGAATAGCGTGTGCCGGGCTTATGGGAACATGCAGGAGTTCCGCATGTTCCCATAAGCGGTTCTGGAAGTTTTTAATATTTTTTCGCAGGAATGAGGCGGAAAGCTGCGGGGGATTGGGAGGACTTGATTTGCAGGGGCTTGGTCGGGTCTTTTTGAGTTTCCGGGCCAATGGCGATGATAAGCCTGTCCTTGGGATGAATGACGGTGGAGTTTTCAAAGATGAGCGTATTGGTTCCGTCCGTCAGTTTCCATCCATCCAAAAGGATGCCGGAGTTGCCTGGGTTGTTGATAATCACGTTGCCGGTGCCCGGTTCCAATCTGGGGGCGGGCTGCTTAAGCCTGAGGCTTTTTGCCAGCTTGGCAAAGGTGATTTCCGCAATGCGCCGTGCGCCCTGTTCCGTAGGGTGCAACCCGTCAACGTACCATTCCGGATGGTCGGAGAGCGGGTGCAGCGCGTCAAAGAGACTGACTTTGTACTTGCGCGCTACGGCGGCGATCAGTTTTTCCGCTTCCGGGCGGTTGGCGGATGAGCCGTTGTCCGAGCCTGCATATTTACGTACGTCCGGATAGCAGTTGCCGGGAAATGCCTTTTTGTTGAGCGGGCCGCGGTAGTCCGGCCCCAGCAGCCCCCAGGCAAAGAACCGTGTTTTGGGATTGGCGTTTTTCCACGCATGAAGCAGAGCGTCATAGCCTTTGGAGAACAGTTCGGGGTTCCACCAGCGGCCCGTGTCGTTGATGCCAAGGTTGCAGATATAAATATCCGCCTTGAATACCAGCGTCCTGCCTGGCCCGGGTAGTCGCCTGCCGTTTTTCCGGGATTGCCGAAGCCTCTGACGTCAAAGTCCGGCCCCATGAGTGTGGCGAGCACTTGCGGATACCGGGTTTCTCCGGGTTTAAGGCCGGTGCCGAAGGTGATACTGTCCCCCACACAGGCTACTTTGGCGGGAGCAGCTTGTGCCGCAATGCCCAGTGAGAGTGTGGCTGTCAGAGAAGCGAGGATAAGATGAAGGTTCATGGAGTGATGGTGTGGTAAAAGTTATTTTTTCAGAACAGGTTCGTCCGTCCGGAAGGGACGGGCGGGGAGCTGGTTGCCGTTGACCAGGTTGGGGGTCACGAAACGGTTCCAGCAATACCGGGCGTGTTTGGGGGATTTTACTTCCGGTGATGAGAGGCGGATAACGGCTGTGTTGCCTTTTCTGTTTATGATTTCCGCTGCGGCGGGATGATAAGTTCCGTCCGTCCCGGCAATTTCAAACTGGGCCGGTTCTTTGCCGTCCGTGGTGGTCAGTCCGGCAGCTTGATCCAGTTGAACCAGGATGTTGGAACCGGAAGGTTTGAAGGCCTTGAGGGCAGGGCCTTCACAGGGGATCTTTTTACCGTAAACCTTGTTCAGGGCAGTATTTCCTGCACGTTCCCCCACAGGGCGCTTGAATGGAGGATGAACGTCGGAATTGGTGGAGCCAAGATCAATGGTGTTGACGCTGTAAACTTTTGGAACGGTTTTGGCCACGGCGTCCTGCATTTCACGGAATTCCGGCCATCCGGCACGGATTTTTGACGGGTCGTTGATGCGGGGGAGCTGGATCATGACGAAAGGCATTTCCGGGTTACGGAAAGCTTTTCTCCAGGAGGAGATCATGGTTTTCAGCAGCATGCTGTTTTGGGCATTGTCAATGATCTCCGCATCGGATTCGCCCTGATACCAGATGACGCCCGTGATGGGGAGGGCCGTTGTCCATGCGATGCCGGATTCGTAAAGGAACGCCGGCTTGTAGGGATGGTCCGGAGAGCCCTGGTTCAGACGCGGAGAGATGTTTTTCCTGGCCCGTCCCCTCACCCAGTCGGAGATAAGGGGGGAGTCCAGCCAGTGATTGCCGCGCAGGGTGCGGAAGCTGTTGTTGGCATTAATGACCTGCCGGGGGATCCACGCTGCGATTTCCGAGCCTCCCAGGGAGGAGTGGATGATGCCTACCGGAATGCCCAGCCCTTCGCGGAGTTTTTTCCCGAAGTAGTAGCCCACGGCAGTCATTGGCCCTGAGGTGGCGGGAGAGCTGGCAGCCCATTGCCCTTTATAGAAGTTGTCCGTGGTGACGGCGTCAAAGTCTTTCGCGGAGTAGGGGGCATTGTTGGTGTGGGCTTGCGGAACGTTGTTGAGCAGACGGAGCTGGTCGTCTCCGGAAGCCGCTATGTCTTCTTTGGCCGTCGTGGTCTGGTTCAGGCGGAACAGCATGTTGGATTGGCCGGAAGCCAGCCACACTTCTCCCACGAGCACATCTTCCAATTTGGCGGAGTCCCCGTTTTGCACGGCCGCCAGCGTCTGGCCTGTGGCGCAGGGAGGCATGGGGGGCAGCGTGACGCTCCATTTCCCCTTGGAGTCGGTTTTTGTTTTCAGGGCAGTGTTTCCAAAAGTGACGGTTATTTCCCTGTTGGGGGCGGCCGTACCGGAAACGGGAATGTTTTTCCCGTGGGGAAGTACCATATGGGAACCGAAGACCCGGTCGAACCGGGGCGTGTCCGCCCACGCCGCATGAAGGGCGATGGCGGCAGCCAGGATGCATGAAGTATGGAGGCGCATGGTTTGGGGGTTATTTGAGAAGGAGTTCGTCCCGCGAGAGGCCGGTCAGCCTGCCGAGCCGTTTAATCAGGCGGGTCATGATGAAGACAAGGGCTGCCAGGATGGGGATTCCGATGATCAGGAAGCCCCACCAGGTGATGCTGCCGATGGCGGCGTTGTAGGCCACTTGCTGTTCCGCTTCCGGCTGTTGTATGACGGAAGACATGAAAGAGAGGCTCAGGAAGAAATTGCCGATGGAGGAGGCAACCAGCGTGCCCGCCAGAATCCAGGACGAGTTTGCCAGCAGTTTCTGATAAGCCCGTTCCTCGCCGTTGGCGGCCACCGTTTGTTCTATCCTGCGCACGTCGAATAACTCCGGCGTGTAGATAAACATGTTGAGAAGGGGCGTGCCGGCGGACCGGGAGACGACGACCGCCGCCGCCAGGATAAGGGGGATCAGGGCTTCTTTTCCGGCGAACAGCCAGGGTGTGGCGCTGTGGATGCGCCCTTCCGGGCCGATGACGAAGATGCTGATGACACCCGTCAGCAGCACGCCGGCCATGCCTACGACGGACATCAGGTCAAATTTCCTGGAGACGACCAGGGAACGGATACCATAGACAAGGGGGAGGGAAAGGGCGATGACGAGGGCCCATACCGGGCCGATATGCCAGAAATTTTCTCCTTCCGGGCGTTCCAGGGGATTGGCGGGCCCCGCGCTGCAATAGTCCAGAATCAACACCGGGAGGAGGATGTTGATGAAAATCCCCAGCAGGGAGGACTGTGATTTGTTTGGCGTTTTATCCATGAATTCGGAGGGAAATATTTGTATCATACGCGAATGCGCCCCTGCAAGTTGCAACCCCGTGTGTGACAGTAAAGACCAGAAGCGGGGAGAGCCGTTTTTTTATTCGCAGGCGGCTTTGCGGAAATCGTGGCATCTACGGTATCTTCCGTTCTTTTGGCTGGACACGGGAGGGAAGAATGTTCAGCTTCTTCCGTGACTTTGACAGATCATTTTTCCCCATGACTCAAACATCTTCTTTTTCGGCTCTTGGTATTTCACCGGAGATTCTGGAGGCTATCGAAGTGCTCGGCTTCGATACTCCTTCCTCCATTCAGGAGCAGGCGATTCCCGCCGCGATCAGTGGGGCCGATATTGTGGGGCTGTCCCATACGGGTTCCGGAAAAACGCTTGCCTTCGCCATTCCGGCCCTGGAGTGCATTGAGCCTGAGGAACGCTGCGTTCAGGTGCTGGCTCTTTGTCCTACTCGGGAACTGGCCGTTCAGATTTGCCGGGAGGTGGACAAGCTTGCTTTATTTATGGACGGCGTTTCCGCCGTCCCCATTTACGGGGGGGCTTCTTTCCGTCCGCAACTGGACGCCCTGCGCCGCGGGGTGCAGTTTGTAGTGGGGACGCCCGGACGCGTCATGGATCTGATGGAGTCGGGGGCATTAAGGCTGGACGGACTCCGCATGCTGATTCTGGATGAGGCGGACGAGATGCTGGATATGGGTTTTCTGGAAGACATCGAACGCATTGCGGAGGCCATGCCGGAAACGAAGCAGACCCTGTTTTTTTCCGCTACCATGTCTCCGGAAATCAACCGTCTGGTGAGCAGGTTCATGAAGGAGCCCATCCAGATTTCCATTGAACGGCCTACGCTGACGGTGCCTACCATTGAACAGGTTTATTACGAAGTGGTGTTTTCCTCCCGGATTGAGGTACTCAGCCGGCTGCTTGACACCGGAAAGATTAAAATGGGGCTGGTGTTCGCCAATACCAAAAAGGTGGTGGATGACGTGGTGGACGGTCTGACGGCCCGCGGTTATCCGGTGGATCGCCTTCATGGGGATATGCCCCAGATGATGAGGGAGCGCGTGATGGATTCCTTCCGCAAGGGGAGCCTGCGCCTTCTGGTGGCGACGGATATTGCCGCTCGCGGCCTGGATGTGGACGATGTGGATGCCGTGGTGAATTTTGAATTGCCGCGTGATCCGGAGGATTACGTGCACCGCATCGGCCGCACGGCACGCGCCGGCCGCAAGGGGAAGGCCATCACTTTTGTGGGGCGCCGTGATTTTTCCCTGATGAGCCGCATTGAACGTTTCATCGGCGTTAAGTTGACTCCGGAACCTGTGTTGACTGCCGTTCAGGTGGACCAGCTCCGGACAGAGTCCCTGGTGGATGATATCCTGGAACGTCTCAAGCCGGATGCCGTGCTGCCGGAGGAATTGAAGGAAGTGGAGGCTGCGCCGGAGGCCATGGCTGCGGCCCTGTTTGACTTGCTCCGGGAACGTACGCACCGGGAAGTGCAGCCCATTCCGGAAGACAAGCCCGCCCGCAGGGCGCGGCGTATGCCGCAGACCGGGGAGGAGGCGGAGAGCCCGCAGAAGGGTGATTCCTGGCAGCATAAGGGGGATACGGTTACGCTGTTTATGAATGGAGGCCGGATGATTGGCTTGCGGCCCAAAGACATAGCCGGGTTATTTTACAATACGGTGGAAATGGAAAAGGGAGCCGTGGGCGATATCCGGATTTTCCCCAAGCATTCCCTGATAGAAGTGGACGCTTCCGTGGCGCCCCTGCTTCTGGAGGCCCTGGCGACGGCTACCGTCTGCGGCTATGAAGTTAATGTCCGTGAAGACAAGGGGGCTCCGGAATATTCCGGAACTCCGCGCTCTTCCCGCCGCAATGGAGGATTCCGCAACAGTTACCGCGGAGAGCGGGACCGCAGTGACCGGAGCGGATTCAGGGGAAACCGCGGGGGCTTCCGCAGTGACCGCGGCGAACGCTGGGGCGAACGTTCCCGCAGGGACGACAGGAAGAAGCGTTTCTGATGCCTTCGCTATTCCGGACAGGGTTATTAACGCTGTTCCGGAATTGGCGCGGACATTTTGGAACGTTCCGGTTCATGATTGCTGTTTCCGCCGGTTTCTGTATTTTCTGCCCGGCGGGGGGATTGCCGTTTTATTCAGGATAAAGCATGGCCGGGCGGGGCTGGTGACCGGGGCGCCGGGAATGCAGGAGGAATTTTCTCCCATTCCTGGCTTCAGCCAGAAAAGCCGCTCATTGGTGCAGTATGGCGGGTTGTAGTTGTTCCGGCTGTGAAGGCTGGTTCCCTGATGTTTTTTGCCGATAATACTGGCGATTCAATCCTCTGTGCCCTTTCCTCGTAATTTTCTTGAGGGATGAGAAAATTCATGTAAGATAACGCTTTATTTTAACGTCTTTTTTAGAGTCTATTTTCTTTGAATCATGAAGCTGGTATCTTTACTATCCGTTCTTCTGACTTCCCTGGTTCCGTGCATGGGTGCTTCCGGGCAGGCAACGAAGCCGGCTGCCCGGTCTGTCAAAACTTCAAAACCCAATGTTATTTTCATTCTGGTGGACGACATGGGCTGGGGTGATCTGGATTCCAACTGGAGCCAGCAGAAGCTGAATGGCCGGACGGTGGAGAGAAAGAACGAGTTCAAGACTCCTGCCCTGTCCGCTCTGGCTCGGGAGGGGATTCAGCTGCGCCGTCATTATTCCGCCGCTCCGGTTTGCGCTCCGGCGCGCGCCTCCCTGCTGCTGGGGGTGCACCAGGGGAATTCCCGCGTGGTGAGAAACAACCGTTTCGACCAGCCTATTGAAGATTCCCATACGCTGGGTACCGTGATGCGTGATGCCGGGTATGATACTGCCGCCATTGGCAAATGGGGTGTAGGCGGCGGAGGCCAGAGCCATGTGCCCATGACCGCCGGCCCCCATCAGCGGGGATTCAATTATTTTTACGGTATCCTGGACCATTTGGCAGGGCATTTTCACTATCCTTCCGAATCCCGTGACGTTTTCGAATACAACGGTTACGCTTCCAATCCCGAGTGGAAAAATATCAAGGACCAGGTGCCCCAGACGGCTTATTCCACGGATTTATTTGCCGCCCGCGCCAAGCAGTGGATTGTGGACCAGCGCAAGTTCGCCCGCAAGACCGGAAAGCCGTTTTTCCTGTACCTGGCTTTTCCGGCGCCCCACGGCAATCTGGTGGTTCCGGGGGTTCCCTATCCTTCCGGCGGCGGATTGAAAGGAGGCCTGCAATGGGTAAAGAAGGAAGGCACGGAATCCGTGAATACGGCTTTTGACGCCAAGGCGGAAAAGAATAAGGATACCTATATTCATCCGGACAATTCCCGTTTCCCGAATGATGTGGCCAAACGTCATTCCACCATGATCCGCCGCGTGGACGATGCCGTGGCTGATTTGATCCGTCTGCTGAAAGATTTGAAGATTGACGATAATACGATGATCGTTTTCTCGTCCGACAATGGCCCCCACAATGAGGGTGGCGCCGACTCCAGGCACTGGCACGGAGCGCAAAATCCGCAGTTTTTCAAGAGTTATGGCATGATGGACGGTATTAAGCGCGATTGCTGGGAAGGAGGCATGCGCGTGCCTACGCTGGTACGCTGGCCCGCCCGCATTCCCAAAGGGCAGATCAGCCTGCATCCTGGACAGTTCCATGACTGGCTGGCTACGCTGGCGGATGTCGCCGAGGTGCCGGTTCCAGCCCGCAGTGACGGCGTTTCCCTGCTGCCGACGCTGACCGGTCATGCGGACCAGCAGAAGCCCGGCATTGTTTATGCCGAATATAATTTCGCCGGCAAAACGCCGGAGTATAAGGATTTCCTGGGCGAACACAAGGGAGCGCAGCGAGGCCAGCAGCAGATTGTTTTTGTGGATGGATTGAAAGGCTTGCGCATGGGGGTGAAGGATGCGGACAAGGATTTCATGATTTTTGATACTTTGAATGATCCGCAGGAAAGCAAAGATCTCGCATCCTCCAAGCCGGAACTTCAGGCCCGCATGAAAGCCGCCGCTTTGTCCAATCGCCGGGCTTCCCTTCCTTCCAAAACAGTGTTTGATTCTGCGCTGGTGCCTGCCGTGGATGTGAAGGGAACCGTTTCTCCCGGGTTGCGATGGGCCTTGTATGAGGGGGATTTTCCCTGGGTACCGGATTTCCGCCAGTGGAAGAAGCCTGCTTCCGCCCATGGCGTGACGCCTTCCCCATCCGTGAAAATGAACGGTTCGGACAAGCGCGGTGTGGAGCTGACGGGATATGTGAAGATTCCAGAGGACGGAGCATATACGTTTTATCTGACCACGGATGAAAATAAGGGCAGCAAGGCTTTTGTCCGTCTGCACGGCATGGAATTGATTGACGCGGACAAAACTTATGAGCCGGGGGCCGAGGTCTCCTCCGATCTGGGTGACCGGAAGAATCCCGTTTATTTGAAAGCTGGACTTCATCCCATCCGCATTGGCTATGTGGGGAACTCCGGTACTGCCTCCAAACTGGTTTTGAAGTGGGAAGGTCCCGGTTTGTCCAAGAAGGAGATTCCCGCCTCCGCCTTCAGCCACGGGAAGGAATCCAGGTAAGCGTCCCCATGAGCGATCTGTACGAGTATCAGGCAATTGACGGTTCTTCCAAAGGCCCGGTTGACCTGGTGCTTTTGCTGCGGGCCCGTAACCTCGGCCGCCTGTCCAACCGGACTTTGGTCCGGAAGGTTCCCGGCGGAGACTGGAGGCCTCTGGCCTCTTTTATCCCCTCCATGACTGTTATGGATGATGATGGGGAGCCCTCCGTTCTGCCGGATCCCGGTTCAGAGCCTGGAGGCGCCGACTCCGGCTGGAGCAGGAAGAAGTACTGGATACGCGTCATCAAGGCATGGTGCCGTTTTGAGGGCCGTGCCGGGAAAGGGGAGCTGCACGAGGTTTTTTCCAGAGTGG
>OHWM01000863.1_pt1 | contig 13468 bp, 10 predicted proteins | sample 1579731 | NCBI WGS metagenome assembly OHWM01 (sample SAMEA3882510, study PRJEB24775) | human gut metagenome | biome: human-associated habitat; feature: intestine environment; material: feces | place: Netherlands | collected 2009/2010
TCCGTGTTGCCAGCAAGAAAATCGGTGGTTGCCTGGGGTGTCAGTATTGCTTCGCCCACGAGGGCACTTGCGTGCAGAAGGATGACATGGTCGACGTGATCGAGTCGCTGAAAGGCGCCGATATGGTTGTCTTCGCTTCGCCTATCTACTGGTTTGATATCACTGCGCAGGAGAAGGCCGCCATCGACCGCCTGTACGCCTTCGGTGCTACAGGCTTCCCGTTCACCAAGACGGCCCTTTTGCTCGATAGCCACAGCGAGGGCGTCTATGATGCGGCGATTGCTATGTACAGGGCCACATGCGCGTACTGCAAGTGGGAGGACCAGGGCATTGTCACCATCAGCGGCATGACCGAGCGCGACAGCATGGCATCGTCGCCCAAGTTGGAAGGGGTGCGAGAGCTCGCCCGCAAGCTCGCCTAAGGACAAGAGGGGCGCATGGCAATCAGCACTAGCGGAAATGCTTGCTGCCCTTACCAGGAGGAATGCTGATTGCCATGCAACGATGCTCCCGCGGACAATTCCGGTGTGCTAAAACGCCTTCTCGTTCAAGAATTCTCTGAACGCGGGGATGTCGAAGCCGACGAGGCCACGCCCACGTTCCCCGATAACGCCGTCCTCGAGGAGGCGGCGTTTGTATTGGCTTGCGTAGTTGCTGGCGACGCCCATGCGTTTGGCTATCTCCGAGATCCTGCTGGGGCCAGAATCGGGCAGCATCGCGAGCAAAAACTCAATGTCTTTATCGGAAAGCTCTCGATAGGTCGTTTCGAGAGAAGCCCGATGCCATGCTTCTCGAGTTGCCTGAAGATGCCATTCATGCACGTGCGCCAGTTGCCCTGGGCTTCTTGAACATATGTCCAATCGATGCCCACTGGACCAATTTGAACGCCGTTCATGCGCGCGTGAGACTGTGAAAGGTAGCTATCTGCCGCTTCTTTGGTTCGCTCGATAATATCTTCGAGCATGCCTGGCATGGCGGAGCCATTTGCTGTACTCCATGGTGGCTCCTTTGCAAGTTTTGCTAATTTTTGCAACTTTTGCTAACTTTTGCGAGTTTTGCTAACGGCTTAGGACGGTGCGGGAAGCCCCCGTATCGTCGACATTTCCGAGGATGACCTCCGCAACGAGCGGGGCCCGGGGCGCGATATTGCTGCGCTCCGGGCCCCGCTGCTTTGTAAAACCATGGCGGTTCTGCCGTCGTCCTAGTCAAACAGACTCGGCATGTCGTTTTCTTTCATGAGAGCACCGGCGGAGGGGAGGCTCTGCGCGGTGAACTTCTCGGCCGAGACGCCGGCGCCAAGAATCTCCTCGGTTGTGCCGACGGTGGTGACCGAGCGGCCCTTCTTGGCGGTAAAGGCCTGGACGCCCTGCGTGTTGGTAGTCGTCTTGGTCTTGAGCAGTGACGTGTTGAAGTTCATCAAACGATAGTCGCTCGAGACCAGCGCGATGTCGCGATCCTCCTTGAGCACCTGGGCATACAGCAGCTTGCTGCCACCGTAGATGGCGTTCTTGAGGCGCTTGCGGTTGGTCTTGGTGACGTATCCAGAAAGCGCGACGCGCACCACGCGGCCGTTCTCAAAGACGAACAGCACGTCGGCTTTATAGTCCTCGGGGTCGATGACCCAGATGACGCTCTCGTCGGGTTCCATCTCAAGATCGGTGGGCAGGTACGAGCCCAGCTGGGCCGACTTGGTGTCCTCAAACGCCGCAACCTTGCACTTGTATACCTGGCTCTTGTTGGTAAACACGAGCAGCTCGTGCGTGTTGGAGGACGGGAACTCGATAAAGGGCTTGTCGCCGTCCTTGTACTTGAGCGTGGTAGCCTTCTTGAGCACGCGGTCGGTCATCTTCTTAAGGTAGCCGTCGCGCGAGAGCATGATGGTGACCGGATACTCCTCGACCTCGGGCTCCAGGCTTACCTCGATAACCTCATGGGGCTCGATCCTGCCCGTGCGGCGCGGCATCACGTACTTCTTGTTGACCGCGGCTAGCTCGTCACTGATGACCTTCTTGATGTTGTCTTCGCTCGAGAGAATCTCCTCAAGCTCGGCAATCTCGCCCTCAAGCTTTGCAATGTCCTTGGTGCGGTTGAGGATGTACTCCTCGTTGATGTTGCGGAGCTTAAGTTCGGCAACAAACTCGGCCTGAGTCTCGTCGATGTCGAAACCCTTCATAAGATTGGGCACGACCTCGGCTTCGAGCTTGGTGCCGCGGATGATGGCGATGGCCTTGTCGATGTCGAGCAGGATTGCCTCGAGGCCGTGCAACAGGTGCAGGCGCTCGGACTTTTTGCCCAGGTCAAAGTTAATGCGGCGACGCGTGGACTCAATACGCCACTTGACCCACTCGTGCAGAATCTGGCGCACGCCCATAACACGGGGATAGCCGTCGACGAGCACGTTGAAGTTGCACGAGAACGAATCCTGCAGCGTGGTCGAGCGATAGAGCTTGGCCATGAGCTTGTCGGGGTCGACGCCGCGCTTAAGGTCGATAGCGATACGCAGACCCGAGAGGTCGGTCTCGTCGCGGATGTCAGCGATCTCCTTGACCTTGCCCTCTTTGGAGAGCTTGACGATGCGTTCGATGATGACATCGGTCTTGGTGGTGTAGGGGATCTCGTAGACCTCGATGATGCGCTCTTTGGGAATCCAGCGCCAGCGGGAGCGGATCTGGAAGCTGCCAAGGCCGGTCTCGATAATCTTTTCCATCTCCTCGCGGCGGTAGATAATTTCGCCGCCGGTCGAGAAGTCGGGCATGGGCATGTACTCGAGCAGGTCGCAGTCGGGATCCTGCAGGTAGTGCATGGTGGCGGTGCAGACCTCGTTGAGGTTGAAACCGCAGATGTCGGACGCCATGGCGACGCCGATGCCCTTGTTGGCCGAGACGAGGATATTGGGGAACGTGGTGGGCAGCAGGCGCGGCTCCTTCATGGCGCCGTCGTAGCTGTCGACGAAGTCGACCGGGTCCTTGTCGATGTCCTTGAAGATCTCGGCGCTGATGGGGGAGAGCTTGGCCTCGGTATAACGCGAAGCGGCGTAGCTCAGATCGCCCGAATAGTACTTGCCAAAGTTGCCCTTCGACTCAACGAACGGCGCGAGCAGCGCTTCGTTGCCCGTCGCCAGGCGCACCATCGTCTCGTAGATCGCGGCGTCGCCGTGCGGGTTGAGCTTCATGGTCTGGCCCACGATGTTGGCGCTCTTCTGGCGCTCGCCCTTGAGCAGGCCCATCTTGTACATGGTGTAGAGCAGCTTGCGGTGCGAGGGCTTAAAGCCGTCGATCTCGGGGAACGCACGCGAGACGTTGACGCTCATGGCGTAGGGCATGTAGTTGACCTCGAGCGTCTGCGTGATCGGCTGGTCGGTGACCTCGGAGTGCAGGCCGATGACGTTTTCGGCGTTAACCTGCTTTTTCTTTGGCTGGTTCTTCGTCTTCTTCTTTGCCACGATTTCCTCTTGAACTTATTATGGGCCGTCGTTATCGATTTGCTGCTATTGCAGGTCCAGCTGGTCCAGGTATTCCTTGCCGTGCTCGGAGATATGGCGCTTGCGGCCTGCCTCGTCGTTGCCCAGCAACAGATTGAACATGGTTTCCATCTTGGTGACGTCCTCGGGCTCCACCTTGATCAGGCGGCGCGTCTCGGGATTCATGGTGGTGAGCCACATCATGTCCGGATCGTTTTCACCAAGACCCTTGGAGCGGTTGATGGAACACTTCTGGTCGCCGATCTCCTTGAGGATGCCGTTCTTCTCGAGCTCGGTGTAGGCAAAGTAGGTCTTCTCTTTGCAGTTGATCTCGTAGAGCGGCGATTCGGCGATATACACGTAACCTTCGTCGATAAGCGTGGGCACCAGGCGGTAGAGCATGGTGAGCACGAGCGTGCGGATGTGATAACCGTCGACGTCGGCGTCCGTACAGATGATGACCTTGTTCCAGTTGAGGTTGTCCAGGTCAAAGGCACCAAGGTTTTTGATGCGCTTGTCCTTGATCTCCACGCCGCAGCCCAGCACGCGCATGAGGTCCATGATGATGTCGGACTTAAAGATGCGCGGATAGTCCTCCTTTAGGCAGTTGAGGATCTTGCCGCGGACGGGCATAACGCCTTGGAACTCGGCATCGCGCGAGGTGCGAATGGCGCCCGCTGCCGAGTCGCCCTCTACGATGTAGATCTCGCGACGGCTCTTGTCCTTGGAGCGGCAGTCGATGAACTTCTGCACGCGGTTGGCCATGTCGGTCTTCTGCTGCAAGTTGGTCTTGATGCTCTGGCGCGTCTTCTCGGCATTCTCGCGCGAGCGCTTGTTGATGAGCACCTGCTCCATGATCTTGTTGGCGGCGTCCTTGTTCTCGATCAGATAGGTCGAGAGACGCTCCTTAAAGAAAGCCGTCATAGCCTGCTGGATAAAGCGGTTATTGATGGCCTTCTTGGTCTGGTTCTCGTAGGACGTCTGGGTGGAGAAGCAGTTGGTCACCAGCACCAGACAGTCCTGGACGTCCTGCCACTTAATGCCGCTCTCGTTTTTGTTGTACTTGCCCTGTTGCTTAATGTAGGCATCGATGGCGCTGGTCAGAGCACTACGAGCCGCTTTCTCCGGCGAGCCGCCGTTCTCGAGCCACGATGAGTTGTGGTAGTACTCCTGCATCATGAAGGTGCGCGAGAAGCACATGCACGCGGTGATTTTTACGTTGTAATCGGGTAGGTCCTCGCGATCGCGACCGCGACGGTCGGCCTCGATAAAGAAGGGCTCGGTAAGGTAGTCGGTACCGACCTTCTCGAGCACGTAGTCCTCGATGCCTTTGGGATAGCAAAAATCCTCTTCGGAAAACTCGCCATCGTCGCCCTCGATACGCAGGCGGAAGGTCACGTTAGCGTTGACCACGGCCTGACGGCGCATGGTTTCGCGATACCAATCGTGGGGAATGTTAATCGAGGTAAAGACCTCAAGATCGGGGCGCCACTTGATGGTGGTGCCGGTGCGGTTCTCGTCGCTGGGTTCAATCTCGAGTGCCTTCTTTTTGGCGCCGACAACCTTGCCCTTTTTAAAGTGTAAGGAGTACTTGTTGCCGTCACGCCAGACGGTGACGTCCATGTACTCGGAAGCGTACTGAGTCGCGCAGGAGCCCAGGCCGTTGGTGCCGAGCGAGAAGTCGTAGTCGCCGCCCTGGTTGTTGTTATACTTGCCGCCGGCGTAGAGTTCGCAAAAGACGAGCTCCCAGTTAAAGCGCTTCTCGGAAGGGTTCCAGTCGAGCGGGCAGCCGCGGCCGTTGTCCTCTACCTGAATGGAGCCATCGCGAAAGGCGGTAAGGGTGATGAGCTTGCCGTAGCCCTGGCGCGCCTCGTCAACGGCGTTGGACAGGATCTCGAAGGCGGCATGCGCGCAGCCGTCGAGCCCGTCCGAGCCAAAGATGACGGCGGGGCGCAGGCGTACGCGTTCCTCGTCCTTGAGCTGGCGGATACTGTCGTTACCATAGTTTGCGGTGTTTTTTGCCATACTCGCTCTCTCGGTGCTCCTTTGCTGCGTTTAAGTCATGTAGATAGTCAAGGTAGCATAGCCCAGCCCACAGGCGATTCCAACCAACACGAAATCCATCGAACAATCGTTCGGAGTACGATGGAGATTCGTTTACTCGGACAAAACCGAGTCGGTTCTGTCCGAGTAAGGTTGAATAGCGAATCGAAATTGTTATGTCCGCACAGCGATGACAGACATGGTTTTCATAATGACAGATATAGTTGACATCTTCTGATAGATGCAATATATTTCTGTCATGTTGCAACGGATATCTGTCCATTACTACGAAAGGAACTCCATGCCGGGCAAAAGGAACCTACGCATGAAGGCGGCGCGCGCGGCGGTTGGCCTTTCGCAAGCTGACTTGGACGAGGCCGTGGGCGTTACGCGCCAGACCATCGGCTTGATCGAGGCGGGCGGCTACAACCCCACGCTCAATTTGTGCGTGGCAATCTGTAAAGCGCTACGCGTTACGTTGAACGACTTGTTTTGGGAAGACGAGAGCGACGTCGACCCTGACGCTCTTTAGGAGTTCGCTATGAAATTTGAAGATTTAAAACTCGTGCAAAAGTGGCGTGAATATGCCGGCCCAAAGGATGAGCGCCTGGAGGCCGAGAGCGCGAAGATCTACAAGATTGGTTTCGTGCTGCTTTCGTTTGGCATGTTGATGATCTTTTTCTACCAGTTTATAGCTCGACAGGTTGCGTGGGTTCACAGCGACGCCAGTGAAATGCCGCATGGCTTTGCAACGCCGTTCGAGGCAGCCATGTATTTGTGGCTCGTTCTCGTGATGTTGATTTGCGCAGGACTGCAAACGCGGAAGGGCTATGTCGATACCAATCGTTTTGGGCAAACCGAGCATCTTCCTGTTGGATATTTCCTGCTTGTCAGCGGTCTTAGCGGCGCCGCGTTCGCGCTTGTTATTGCCGCAATGCGCTGTATCGCTGAGGCGCAGATCGTACCGCTCGAAAGCGTCTTTTGGTTGGCGAACCTGGCCACGGGCGTGTTCTGCGGTGCGACGATTTTCGCGGCCACGTTTGCTGCCCTGTGCGCAACGTTTTTCACGGCGAAAAGACGCCGTGCCAAGCTCGAGGCAGAACTCGACTCCTCTGACGACATCTAATGCGTAATGGGCTGGCTCTGGGTATTCAGAACCAGCCCATTTGATGTTCGACGAGCCGAGTTGGCGTCTCTCACAAAAGTAACTAGGAGCTAGCGAGGCTTATCAGAATTGACCTCATCGGCGGTGTCGTTTTCGAGGGCCGTGCGGCGGGCGCTGTAGGCGATGAGGCCGGCGCCTGCTGCGGCGAGTGCTGCAGCGGCTGCCGTAAGGGGAGCGTTGACATCGCCCGTGCCCGCAAGCGCGCCCGCTTTTCCGGAGCGCTTGTTATTGCCGTGGTCCTTGCCACTGCCGGAGCTGCTTCCGCCGGAGCCGCCGCCCTCGTCAGTACCGCCGCCACTTGAGCCACCATCGCCGTCCGCCGTCATCGGGGCGTCGTGAAGTCCTGTCGTATCCGCGTTGTCGCATACGCCGACCTGAACTTCTGAGCGTTCGCATGCCGCGTCGGGCACATGAAGCTCGTGCAGTACGGCACCCAGCGCCGAGTTTGCGCCCGGTCGAATTTCCTCGAGCGTTACGGGATCGAGCGCCACCAGATTACGCGCCTTCGCATATAGCGTTACGCGTTTGCCCACCTCGTCGCTCCAACTCTCGGGGATGGCGAAGCTCATGCGGAACTGTGCCGTGCAACCCGGTGCCAGCACGGCGTTGCCGCTGTCGGCTACCAGCGGGTGCGTTGCAAAACGTGCGCCCAGCGTCTCGAGCGCGTACTTCACGTGTGCCATGTCGTTGGCCGAAGCATCCTCGGCAAGCTCCGGATCGTAGATCGAAGCCATGCGTGCGTTTGCTCCGAACCCGATGGATGCGCTGGAGAACGGCTGGCTGGAGCCCTCTCGGTACAGATCGATCGTGCCGGCGGTCAGCAAGGTGTTACCGTCGTTTCGCACCGTGACCATGAAGGATTCGCCTGCTGCTCCGGGCACCACCGCGCCCGAGGTAGCGACCGCGCCCGTCGGAGTGGCACACGCCACCAAGGGCACTTCGATGCCGTGTAGTTCTGCCTCGCTCTTCTCCGCGCTCACAATGTGCGTGGCGAGCGCGGAGAGCATGCTCCCCGACGTCAAAAATGTCGTTATCTGATCGACGGGATGGTCCAGCTCGCACATCACGAACGGCTCCGTAAACAGATCGCCTGACAAGGTGCTGGCGAAGATGCGGAAGTGCTTGCCCATCACTGCAACTGGGTTGCCTTCTTCGTCGTAGGTCTGTCCCACCTTGCCATCGGTGTTCTCTACATAGAGCACGCACCTGCCGTTGTTGCTTACGCTAAACGATGCCGGGCCACAGCCTGCGGCACCCACGGGCTGCGTTGCAAATGCCGATGCGCCTCGCGTCCAAGTAATATGCTGCAGTTGCTCGTTGACGGTTGCCAAAAAGCCCGAATGTTGTGGCCACGGTACCGCACGGGGTACCGTGGCGTCTGGTGGCATAACGCCCCAGCCCGCAATGGACTGGCCGATCACGGCGTACGATGCGCAGCCGCAACCGTCTGCGGTCTCGTACGCAACGGGCACCACCATTTTGCCGTTGATATTCTCGGGCCCGCCCAGCTCGATGCTCGACGGTGCCTGCGGAAAGCGGAGGACCTGACGGAACGTGAGGCTGTCGCCCGAAACGTCCGACCACAGGGTAAAGCACTCGAGCGCGACCTCTGCCTCGGTGCCCAACGCCTTTTCTGCCGTGGTTCCGCGGCGGTGGAGATAGGCGCCCGACAGACGCCCGTCGACAAGCGTCTTGCCCACCGTGATGCGTGGACACTGCAGACAATGGTAACCGTCCTCCTGCAGGCGGCCGCGCGAGATGCTGCGCCACGACGTGTGCGATACCACGCGAACTTCGCTATTGCTTATGCGCAGGCGCACAACGGACAGTATGCCGGCTGTGCTTGCCGTATCGAAAAGGGTGCTGTCGCCGTCGGGGCGCTCGCCCGAGACCAACAGCACGTAGGCGTCCTGGTTTCCTCTTCCGTCCGTATATTCCACTACGTCGAAGTCGTAATCGTATATGCCGTCGCGCTCCACGTCTTCCTCGCCAAACCCAAGGGGAAAGTCCACAGGCGTGGGAGCGGACCACGTTCCGTTTGCCTTTGTGTGTACCACCAGGCGCGAGCGACCATTGTCGCCGTAGCGCACCGAGGCGATACGGAACAGGCATTCTACGCCGGCAATCATTGCCAGCTTCATGTGGGCTTCGCTGAGCACGCCAGCAAACAGCACGTTGTCGCTCGAGGGCTTGATGCCGCCACGCTCGTCCTCCGACACGCCGGCAGAATTGGCGTTCGGGTCGGCAACGGTGTTCGTTGCCTGACCGATGTAGGTGTACTCATACATCGGCGCGGCGTTTTCGTCGTTCTCTATCAGTGCATGGACGAAATGCTCGATCTGTCCCGTGTCGTCGCTTTCTGCATCCGCCTCGAGCTCAATGCGCGTGACCGCTTGATCCCAATCGCGCACGACAGGCGCGGCGTTTACGGCAGTGGCCTTAACCTCGGCGCGTGCGAGCAGTTCGGCGTTGGTGACGATGGTGGCCGATGCGATAAATTGCGGCACGCCGCCTGCCTCGGCGTTGCCGGCCGTGCCGAAGCGGGCATCCAACGTGTAAGGCGTATCTCCACCCAATGCGAGCTCAGAGCGCTGGAGCACATACTGGTCGCCATTGTTCACCGACATATTCCACGAATCGATGAGTGTGGGCCACGACCCCGACCAAGCCTTGGTGGTCCACTTGAACATTACGAACTGGAGTATCACATCGACATCGACGTCTGCACCTACGCGCAGTCGCGGAAGCTGGTGTCCATCTGCCTTCTCGTACCCAATGAACAGCGTGAGGGATGCGGCGCCGCGCACGGCAGACGAAGCGACGCCTGCAACGCCGGCGCCAAAGGTGACGGCAAGCCCGATCTGGATGGTGAACGAGCCCGACGTGTTTGAATAGTCGAGCGAAATGTTTTTAAAAAACGCCGCGCCGCTGCCGTGCGTGTGGGCACCCACGGCGAGCGCCAGTTTTGCCAGCACCCAGGGGTTGACGTTTAGGAAAAATGGCACCGGTCCTAGGGTAAACTGCTCGGTCCAATTGAGGTCGGTTCTTACCTGGAAGAGGGCCTTAATATTGCCGTATGCGGGGTCGTTGTTGTTACCCCAGGTTTTGCCCACCCAATCGTAGGCGAGCGAGCCGTACAGCTGTGTGGCGATATCCATCGTGAACAGCGGCGTGCAATGGTGGCGAAGGAGCTTGGTGTTTCTTGGATCGGTGCCCGAACCGGCACTCATACTCTTGTACTGATTCCACTTCCCCTCCATCTCGTCGAGGTAGCGGTTTGCCTGCTTGGCGCCCGACTCGCGCGGCGATTTCTTCCAGTATTCCGGATCAGGGTTGCCCGAATCATTCATATAGCTAGCTGGTTTGTATCCTCCGCCAAACAGCACGTATCCAGCAAACGAGAAATCGAACAGAATGGGAAATGTGGGCATCCAACACGTGAACTTATTGCCGCCGATACCGGGAAACGCCGCGGGGAAATCAAACGGAGTGATCTCCTGGTCCATGGTAGTGGGGACGATAGTGGTCGAGCCCGATTCCGCCTTTGCGGCTGGCGCAGTGACAACGGCCATAGGGGATGAGAGCGTGTAGGTTTTTCCCTGGTAGTCGAGCATAAAGCGCAGCTTGCACCCTTCCTCCAGAAGGCCCGAAGCTGCATCGAGGAACGTGTCTTCGAGCGTGAACGTCGCCAGATTATCCGCGCCCGATGCGCTGGCCTTGATCTGGCCGATCTGCGTGACGGTTTCGGTTGAGCTGCCCGCAGCGGGCATCACTTTATTGATATGCAACGTTGCCTGCCCGCCCTGCGGCAGATGAGCCTGCACGGTAAAAGCGTGCGTGTCGGGCTGGTCGTTTGCTGCTTCGTCCGCTGGCATTGACATAAACGTGGCGTCGGCGTACTGGATGTCCCAATCGTCGAATGTGAGCTGGCGAAAGTACGGCTCGCCGTCGGAAAGCGGACGCGTGGGCGCGGTTATGGCGGTGCCACCCTGGATACGCGCGAGGGGAATCTCGACATCGCGGTAGCCCGCCATGCTAATGGAGATGCCGCCGTTAAAGTCGTACGCGTCGAGAAGCGTTGCCTCGTCCACGTAGCCTTCCGAAAGCGGCGCGACCTCAAAGATGGCCGTGCCTTCGTCATCGGTCGTGGCGGAGAGCTGCTTGCCCGCGGCATAGCGCGATGTGAGCGTGACCCTGGCTCCCTTGATGGGCGTATTCTTGTTGGCGACATCGACCACGACCACACCGAACATGGTGCGCGAGAGAACGAGCACCCTGAAGGGGTCTTTTTCGTCGGCATAGGCTTCGGTGGGCGCGAACGGCAATATGAAGGCGTTTGCGCTTCCCGGCACGCGCGGCAACATAATGCTCGCCAGCGAGGATGCTCCGGCAACAAGTAACGAACGGCGATCAAGCATCTTTGGCTCCCATCCCGCAGGTATCGGTGGAAATAATCCAATTTTGCGAGAAGGTGCCCCGTGGCGGTAGTGCCGTTCGATGGCCAAAATGTCCAATTTGAGCGAGCGAAGCGCCGGGGCTCCGGAGCGCGCATGCTGCGCTAGGCAGCCCGGTCGCTAACGCAACATATGCGCGACCAGTTCGGTGCGCGTGCCGATGCCAAGCTTTGCATACACACTGGATAGGCGGTTTTTGACAGTGCCCGGCGATACTCCCATATGACGAGCGATTTCGGCGTTGGTCCATCCGCGGCAGGCGAGCATGGCCATGGTGAACTCCGTGGTCGTTAGATCGTCGGCCACGTCCTCGCCCGAATCGGGGTTGTGGATGCGCCGCCAACCGTAGCTGAATCGATACGTGATCTCGATGATGCGGGCGAAATCGTCGGGGTATTGCGATTTTAGGCACGCCTCGATGAGCCCCTGCAAAAGGCCGTGGTGCTCGCCAATGAGCTCGATAAGGCCGTCGGGGCGCGCAATGTTCCAAGCAGCTCCGAAGTGCGTTTTTGCAGCGTCGATGTCCTTGAGGCTCATGCATGCCATGGAAGCTGCCAGGTGCAGGAACAGCTCCGAGATGGGATAGCTTCCCTGTTTCATGATCAGGGCATTTTCCACCATGCCCAGGCTGCGGCCATATTCGCCGCGCAGATACAAGGCGTGCGCCATCACATAGCTGGCGAACAGGCGCAGGCCTTCGGGCAGATGCGCCGCAAGCGGATAAAACTCTTCGGCAGAATACGGGGAAGACAAGTGCAGCAGGACGCTTGCGGCCGAGGCGAACAGGATATGCGTGGCGTGGACGGCGGGTGATTCCTCGTCAGTTGGCGTATCGAGGATGCCCGCAAGACAACGGCGGGCGTCGGCGATACGGTTGAGCGACAGACTGGCGTATCCGCAGATAAAGCATGCGGAATAGCGCAGTGCGGGGTCGGTGGCGTCAAGATAGGGGCGCGCTGTCTTGGCAGCGAGGGTGGCCTGTCCGCGAAAGTACAGCGCTTCTGCCGTGGCAACGGCGCGCGAATCGGGGTCGGAAATGCCTGCAACCGCAGCGTCAATCTGCCCCGGCACAAAGGCGGTGCACATCAACGGCATAGGAACGCGTGGGTAGCCATCGCAGTCCATCTTCCATCTCCCATCAGGTGGCAACAATGCAGCAATTGTACTCCTGTTGCTCGGGACTGGAATTTTTGGGTATTGCCTACGATTATGCCGAACGCATAAAGGAAGAGTCTATTGGCGATGCTCTCAAGGTGGCTACCGAAGCCAAGCTGACCTCGATATTAGGAAAAAATGCCACCCCTGCAAAAAGCTCTGTCGCAGTGATGGGAAACGCATCTTCTGGGCATTCCGGCGTCTCCAGCTAGCGCTGGACTGCTGCTGTCGCCTGCGCGTTGGCGAGCGGAGCGTGGGGACCGTCCGGCGACCAGCGGTGACGGGCGAGCCCTGCCGCGTGCGTGGGCCTCCATCGGCGTAGACCCATGACCCCTATGGCATCGGAGAAGTCCACCATCGCGTCCAGGACCTTACCGTCCGGCACGCCCAGCCTAGCGGCTCCCTTGAACCCAAGGTTGAAGGGGGGTGTTGTACAAGGCATATGGGGCCGAGTGGAAGTGGATCAAAAGAGCGTTACTTGACGTTTCATGCATAATGCCAACCGCCCCGCGATATCACGTTCGCAGCGCGCAGGGGCCGGAGAATCTTCGCGATGAGAGTTGACGTCTAATACCTTGCATCGTATAGTGTGTATAGCATAGTATATGACGAGAGGAGGTGTGCGGATGGAGGCACAGATGAAGCGCGGCTTCCTGGAGGCCTGCGTGCTCGCGGCCGTCTCCGGCGAGGAGTCCTACGGCTACCAGATCGTGAAGGACGTACCGGCGAGCATGGGGCTCACGGAGTCGACGCTCTACCCGCTGCTCAAGCGCCTGGAGAAGGCCGGGTGCATCACGGCGCGCTCCGCCGAGCACAACGGGCGGCTGCGCCGGTACTACCGCATCACGGACGACGGGCGAGCGCGCATCGAGGAGTTCCTGGCCGAGTGGCCGTCCGTACGGGAGATTTACGCATACGTTGAGGAGGCGCACCATGACGCGCGATGAGTTTCTGGGCCGGTTGGGCGAGCTGCTCGCCTGCCTGCCGGCCGAGCAGGTGGAGGAGACCAAGGCGTTCTATGCGGAGGCCATCGCCGACCGCATGGAGGACGGTATGAGCGAGGAGGAGGCCGTGGCCGCCATGGGCACGCCCGGCGAGGTGGCGGAGGCCACGCTCGACGACCTGCCCGCCGTGCCGCGCGCGATCGCGAGGACGCGCCGGCGCAGCACCGCGCTGCTGTGGGTGCTGGCC
>OHWM01000872.1_pt1 | contig 13385 bp, 15 predicted proteins | sample 1579731 | NCBI WGS metagenome assembly OHWM01 (sample SAMEA3882510, study PRJEB24775) | human gut metagenome | biome: human-associated habitat; feature: intestine environment; material: feces | place: Netherlands | collected 2009/2010
AGATCCCCAATACGTTCCCCATGTGATGCGGTATTATTCCGGTGGCAGCCTGTTTTCTGGTTTGTTTGGAAATCAGCAGATCGTATCGGTTGCAATGGGGCAGCTTGGAAACAGTGGTGGTCAGAAGTTCTGGAGCTGGTATGGATTTGAAAGCCGGGTAGAATGGTGTGCCTGTTTTGCATCATGGTGTGCAGAACAAAGTGGAATGGTTGCATCTGGACAAGTATTGAAGTTCTCAAGCTGTGCTGTAGGAGCAAGTTGGTTTCAGGGACAAGGAAGATGGAAAGGAAAAGGCTATACACCATCCGCAGGAGACTTTATCTTTTTTGATTGGAATAAGGATGGACAGGTGGACCATGTAGGGATTGTTGTGAATGTAGCGAATGGACGAGTGAATACGATTGAAGGAAATACAAGCAATATGGTGGCAAGAAGAAGTTATCAATTTGGGGGAATAGTGATAGTGGGATATGGATATATATAAAATCTATTGACAAAATATCCTCCTTGTTATATATTTATAACAATAAATGTTATAAATATATAACAAGGAGGAGTAATATGAAAAAAAGAATTAATCCGATATCCTATCTTGGATGGTTAGGAATAGTGGGAGTGATAGGTATTAATACAGGAGATTTTATGTTGCAATTGTTCTTGATATATTTCATTTTTTTTACATATAGAAATATGCCAGCTGATGAATTATTTTGGTTGAATATAAGAAAATCAGCAACTAGAGCGTTTATATTGGAGATTATTTTAAATAGTGTGATGATTATTCTAATTACAATATTGGAAAAATATAATATATCTAGTAGTGCGATAAGAATTTCAATTATCAGAGGATTTGGAATAATATTTTTAATAGCGCTTTTGTTTTTTATTGTAATGTTAGCATGGTACGGAAAACAAGAACGAAAGAGTGTTGAAGACATATATGATAATAACAAATATTAAAGAGTTTAGAGAACAAAATAAGATGAGTCAAACGGAGTTGGCTCAATTAGTTGGAGTGAGAAGAGAAACAATAGGTCATTTAGAAAATGGACACTATAATCCATCATTAGTGTTAGCAGCGAAAAATTGTATGAGTGATGACGGAGAAATTGAAGATATGTTTATAATTATAGATGAATAACCAGAATTATACATATTATACTAATTCAGAGAAAATATTATTAAAATGCTAAATTAGTAAAAGAACAGGGGAGGGGATTACCGTGAAAAAAGTTTTTTTTGGTGGTTTAAAAAATCATTGGAAAGATTATATACTTGTACTAATATGTGGTATATTCATGGTCACAATTATCTTTTTATCAAATTCTTTAAGTGATTGTTTACAGTGGATAATTGATGGACAGATAACAGGTAATGCGGAAGAAAGTTATAGCTTTTTTGATTTTTCAATAACTTACCTTCTTCTGGTTTTTATGATGATTCTGATTATTTTTTCGTATATACGAAAAAGATCTTATGATTATGTTTTGCTAGATGTAATGGGAATTCAGAAACGGCATAAGTACATATTTATTGGATGTGAATATTTAGGAATTGTTGTGATTTCTATATTAGGCGGAATATTGTTTGGGGCAATATTATCTGAAATTATAAAGATTGAACTGGAAAAAATCTTTGCAAATATAATTTTTACAGAGATAAATTATGGATTTTCGCCTTTCCGGATGACTATAATTATCGGTTTTTGTGTTTTCGGACTTTTGTTTATTGTGTTTGATGAAGCAATCTCTTGCTTGGGGATGGATTCTCTATTGTCTTGTGGGAAAAAAAGTGGAAAACCTGTAAAAACAAGACCTAAAGTGTTTATTCTAGGAATGACATTTATGTTTCTTGCGTATATTAGTTTATGGTTTTATTGGGGAAAAGTTTCAAAAGGGATACCGTTAATTTTGTTGAGTATTGGAATACTGTTGGGAATGATTTCTATAGGGGCATATTATTTGTGCTATCTAAGAAAAAAGGAAAATAAATATTATAAAAAAATTACATGGTTAGATAATTGGTATCATAGATTTTTTTATAATATTAATATGTCTTTTATAATTACTGAATTTATTATAGTTATATTATATGGGTTTTCTATAGTTATATTCGATAATATTCCGGTTAATGAACCACAGAATTATCCTTATGATGTAGTATGGATGGCAAGTGACAAAGATATAGCATTTATAGACGAACTGAAACAAAAGTATGAGATAAAAGTAAAAAAACAACCTTGTATTAGAGTGACAACAACTGATCAAGGGGAGCATATGGGAATTTCTGCTTCAGCATATGAAAAATGGACAAAAGAATCATTAGATTTGAAAGACAATGAAATATATGTTGTTTATCAGAGAGAAAGATCAGAAAGAAATTATTTGGGAATTGATTTTGGTACAAAGAAACCAAGAATTTATATGGGGGAAGCAAAGGATGATCTATGGCAGTATATAACTGGAGTCCCTACGCCAAGTAACAAATTTGATACATCTTTTAATATTGTAGGAGAAGAAGAAAAAATTCTTACAGGCGTGTTTGGAAATAAAATTTCGGAACATATTATTGTGTTCTCAGATTCATATTATCAAAAGGTATGTAATAGGGTTGAGGGTCCCAACCTTATAGTTATGGTGCAGATACCGAAAAATTATGAGAAGGTTATTGAAGAAATATGTGCTTATACAAATGGGAGCGGAATCGTTTACGAGAAAAAAAATTTATTGTTACAAATAAGTAAAACAAAAATTATTAATGTATCGGCGGCAATTATTAATATATTCGTTCTTTTAATATGTTCCTTTTTTGTTTTAAGCATTAAGATGGAATGTGATTTCCCAGAACAGAAAGGGAAATATATATTTTATTCTCAAGGAGGCATGACGCATAGAAATATAAGAAAAAGTATTATGAAAGAAAGTTTTTGGACAGGAGGAATTCCAATTATATTTGGAGTAGTAATTTCAACTATTTTTATGGGGACAGAGGTATATTTAAAGAAATTATCGCTAGAATGGATCAAGCAATATGCGGTGAAATTAATGGGGACGATAACTGGAATTATATTTCTTTTTCTTTTTATTAGTATTTGTTTTGGAATTAGAAATATTATAAGAATTGAAAGAGAGGAGTAAAGATGAAGCCGGTAGAATATCAAAACATTTTAGCAGTAGATCATTTGGAAAAAGGTTATAATTATATATCGAGTAAGGGGGAAGAAGTGAGTTGTCCTGTATTAGAAAATATTTCTTTTCAGATAGAACCCAAAGAATTTGTTGGTATTATGGGACGTTCAGGATGTGGAAAAACAACATTATTAAAAGTTCTAGGGATGCTTGATAAACCTGAAAAAGGAACGGTGTTTTATAAAGGAAAAGATACAAAAGAAATATATGGAACAGAACTGGCAAAAATCAGACGAACAGAACTTTCTTTTATTTTTCAGGACTTTTGTCTTATGGACAGTTTATCGATAAAAGATAATATTTTGCTTCCACGAATATTAGATGAAGCAGAAATAGAGGAAAGCAAGAAAATTTGTGAAAATCTAACAAAAAAATTTAATATTAATAAATTGCTAAATAAAAAACCATATGAGTTATCTGGTGGAGAAAAACAAAGGGTTGCCATTTGCAGAGCATTAATTAATAATCCTCAAATTATTTTAGCAGACGAACCTACTGGAAATTTGGATTCAAATTCTTCAGAAGTTGTAATGCGTACTTTGGAAAGCATAAATGGAGAAATGGGAAAAACAATTCTTTTGGTAACTCACGATCCTATGATTGCTAGTTTTTGTAAAAGGATTATCTTTTTAAAAGATGGACAAGTAATTGAAAATTTGAAAAGAGCTGATAATAAGGAGATGTTTTATCAAGAGATATTAAAGAGGATGAAAAATTTATAAAATAAGCAAAAGATAAGATATAATAATTTTATGTTAATATAAAATTTATTATATATGAAATATGTATAATGGCTTGATATATTAGACTCGAAGAATGATATTTCATTTATTGAGTGGTGCGAATCGTTTGCGGATCAATATAAATTAAAAAAGCTTGTGATGGGTGAAGAAATTTAAGGGAGTTAGAGTTTTATGGCGTAGTAGTTTAATTGCTATGCCATTCTTTTTTGAGCATGAATAAGATATTGGTTTTATAGGACTAAATATTCTAGTTTATAAATAAAGCTTTAGAATTTATCGAAAATATAGAGTGAATCAAATTATTATATGTAATGAGCATATAGATTCATGGGGGATTTTTTTATCAAGAGAGAAAATATAACATAATTCTACTGTTTTTTTACATGTGAAAAAAAACAGTAGGATTATGTTATATTATTATACTTACAAAAATTGTATATACCATACAGAGAGTTTGGAGTTGTTGGTATATACAAAAAAATAGGAGGAAAAGCAAATGGAAAGTGGATTACAAGAGTTAAAATTTTCAAGGTACAATCAAAAAGTAGAATTATCGGGCAAATTATTTCTATATAACGCATTGACGGGTGGGTATGCTAGTGTTGATGAGGAGTATAGAGATAATTTTGATAAATGTGATTTTAAAAAATTAGATTCGATGAAAGAGTTAGCAGAACTTCCAAACGCAATAATTAATCAATTAATGGAAGGAGGTTTTATAATTCCTAAGAATTTTGATGAGTTTAATGTTATTAAATCTATGCATTATAGAGGAAGATTTGGTGCGAATAAAGCATTAACAATGACTCTAATTCCGACAATGAATTGCAATTTTAGATGCCCATATTGTTATGAAAAAGATAAAAAATATCCAGTAAAAAAAATGACAACAGAGGTAATGGATGCAATTATAAAATATGTTGAATCGAGAATAGACAGTGTCGATCATATTTTTGTTACATGGTATGGTGGAGAACCATTACTTGGACTTCATGAAATACGAATTATGCAAAATAAATTGATAGAATTAGCATCTCAAAAAGATGTGCAAGTGTCAGGTATGATAATTACAAACGGTTATGGCCTTACAAAGGAGATATCAGATGAACTTGTACAAATGCAGATTAAAACTGCTCAAGTAACTATAGATGGTCCTGAGGAAATTCATAACAGAACACGATTTTTAAAAAATGGAGAAGGAACATATAGGCGAATCATTAATAATCTTTTGCAAGCTAATGAAAATCTAGAAGTGGTGATTAGAGTGAATATACAGAAAGAAAATATTAAGTATGTTCCGGAATTCGTAGATTCATTAAAGCAAGTAGGGATAGATAAAAGAAATAATATTAAACCATATTTTTCATTAGTAAGAGATTATGAAATTGATAAAGGCTACATATATTCTAGCTGTTTTTCAGTTCCAGAGTTTTCAGAAGAAGAATCAAAATTAAGACAGATATTATTGAAAAAAGGCTTTCAGCCGGCCAATAGTAATATACAACCTAAATTGTATGGTTGTGGTGCAGTTTCACCTAACTCTATATTAGTAGAGCCAGATGGGACATTACAAAAATGTTGGAACGTTGTCGGAGATAAAAATGAAGCAATAGGAAACATTATGGATATTGATGATGAATTCAACGGAACATTACAGGAATTGATAAATGAAAGCAAGTGGTATGCATGGTCAGAATTTGAAAATGAAGATTGTAAGAACTGTGAAGTGTTACCATTATGTATGGGTGGATGTCCGTATTATGCAGTAAAACGTAATGAATTATTTGAAAAATATCATTATCGATGTACTTCTGAAAAATACAATCTTAAAAATGTTTTACAAGAATTAGCAGAAGAGTATATAAATGAAAATTTATATAAAAATGAAGAGAAGGAGGTTTAAAGAATGAAATGGGTAAATAAACCAAGTAAAGAAGTGTTGGCAACATCTGCTAGAATGCATCAAAAAATTTGTGCCATAATAATATGTGCTACAAAACCTTGTCAACCAGTTGCTTGTAGTCAAAAAGCATTTCCGTAAAAATTATGGCGAGTAGGGAGGAGGTGAAAAAATGAAATGGGTAAATAAACCAAATGTAATGAGTGCAGGTGCATCACCAATAGGTTGTTTCGTTGATCCTTGTGATTTTTGTGGGCTTTACTTATGTTGGACTTATAAAGGTTAAAAATGTGCGCCCTCTATCGAGGGCGCATATTAAATGACTATTGAAATGTAATTATAATATTTAGAAAAAAGTGTTAAGCAATAAGAAGTGTTTTGTTTTGAATTTACAAAAAAATGATAGTTATAATTAACAGGACTGATATTAAAGAAAATGAAAATCTGTCAGAAAGTCACAGTATTTTAAATAAGAAGGATAATTTCGAGTCATAGGTGTAGTGGAGGTAATTTTGAACAATAGTAAAGAAAGTCGACTTGTAAAAAGAGCAATAAAAAAGTATAAATGGGATATTTTGAAAGTGTGGACTTTGAAAATTTTATTTCTTATAACTTCATTGAGTTCTATGTATATATCAGGATTATATATTAATGTTTTGGTTACTGGTGTGAATTGGAATCTGATTTTAAAGTATATGTTAGTTTTAGCAGGATTGATAATTTGGGAAATAATGTTTAATTATTGGAATGTAATGCGATATTATCAGACACAGGCTAATTTAGTTTTTTACATAAATTATTACGTTTTAAAACATATTAAAAGAATTAGACTCTCTTTTTTTGATGACAAAGATCCGGCATATTTAAATCAAAGAGTTAACGAAGATATAAATTCTATAGTGAATTATAAATTAGATTTGATATGTAATATGTCAATTTCTGTATTGTCATTTATAACTATAATAGGAATACTTAGTAGGGTAGAATGGAAATTAGCAGTTATAACAATATTAAGTATACCATTATACTTGCTGCTGTATTTTTATAATGATAAAAAATTGTGTAGTGCAACGTTTGAATATAAAGAACGTCAAAATATGTTTTTTGCATGTATGAATAGACAATTAAGTAGGCCTAGACTTGTTAAAATTAAATCGTTGTTTGAAACACTTGATCAAGAATTAAAAAATGAATATCCTAGTTTTTTCAATGCGTTATATAGGTACTACAAATGTAATTATGTGTTTTCGAGTATGATTGAGGTATTGGGAAAGGGATATAATATTTTTTTGTTTATATATTGTGCAGTAGGTATTTATAATAAGTCAATTACAATAGGTGAATTTGTAATTATAAAGAATTATTATACTATGCTGTTGCAAGCAAGTACTCAAATTATTGCTATTTTGAAAACCTATCCTAATATGTTAGTTTCAAAAAAAAGATTAAATGAAATTTTAAACATACCATCTGAGAATAATGGAAATACACTTTTGAAAAAAATTGATAGTGTCAAGTTGGAAGATTTTTCATTTTCCTATAATTCAAAAAAAATATTTGAACACTTTAATTATGAATTTCATAAAGGAAATATTTATTTAATTAAAGGAAAAAATGGAGTTGGTAAAACTACATTAATTAATAACATTTTAGGGTTATACATTGAGAGTTATGGAGGTGATATTTTATATAATAATTATTCGATTAAAGAATTAAACCTATATGAAATGAGGAAAAACCTTATATCGATAACTGAACAGGAACCAGTATTGTTTTACCAAGGAAATATTTTGAAAAATATCGAGAATAATTCTAATGCTGCTGCAATGAGATTAATAAAGAATTTTGGATTAAAAGATATTGGTGTGGAACAGTGCTCAGGAGGAGAAAAACAAAAAATATCAATTATTAATTCTCTTTTGAAAAATGGAGAGTTACTGATTTTGGATGAGCCATCATCTGCATTAGATAAAAATTCTACTATTTACTTACAAAAAGAATTAGTTAAATTAAAAAGTCAAAAAATCATTATTATAATTAGCCATGATTTACAGATGGATAAAATTGCAGACAAAATATTAGATTTGGATGATAAAAATAATGAAGAAATTATTTAGGAGATAGCTAATTTAGATAAATAGAAAGGAAAATAAAACGATATAGATAGAGAATAATCTGAGAGTTATAAGCGTATCATACAAATTGGTTAGTATTTGTGGAAAAAGCTGTATGAAATTGATGAGTGTAAGAGTAGATTTACGAGATACTGGAAGGGGGATGAATTGCCTCTTTGGTATAAGCGTGGACGTTTCTTGACTAATGTAATATATAATAATTTTAAATGAGACAATATGGATATAGTTCTACATATTTCGATACACCAAAATAAGTAATGGTGTATCCCGTGCAGAGTAAAAAGGCGTCAATATTTATGTACACTTTATAATATAAAAAGTATAAGGGGTACCATGAATGAAAAATCGGATTAAAGAACTTCGAGAACAAAAAAGAATTTCACAAGTATGCCTAGCAACACATATTGGTTGTTCACAGAATACTATCAGTAAAATGGAATTGGAAATGTCAGAACCTAAAGCAAGTCAACTTTTAGAAATGGCAAAATACTTTAATGTATCAGTTGATTATATTTTGTGTAATTCAGATTATAAATATATTCAAGAAGTGTATCATAATGCTAAGAATATAGAAGTTGAGAATATCGACTTTATAAAAATGTATAAAAATTTGTCTGAATCAGATAAAGAATTAATATATGCTTTAGCACAGAGATTATCAAAAGTAAAAACGGTATAAGTGGTGAAGAACAATGATTAATATTGCTATATGTGATGATGATAAAGTTATTCTGTCAGAAATTAAAAATTTGTTATTAAATATAGCTGAAAAAAATTTTATAAAAATTGATGTAAATACATATTATGATGGAAGTAGTCTTGAAAAAGATATAAACAAAGGTGAAGTATTTGATTTACTTTACTTAGATATAGAGATGAGTCAAAATGGAATTTTGACTGCAAAACGCTTGAGAGAACGAGGATATGATGTACTTATTATTTATATTTCAAGTTATGAAAAGTATTTCCGAGAGTTATTTGAGGTTAATACATTTAGATTTTTAGGAAAACCAATTGATAAGCAGAAATGTCAGAAATATTTGCTGGAAGCTGTAGAGTTAATAAACAGAAATAAAAAATATTTTTCCTATCAATATAATAGAGAAATATTTAGGATTAAAATTAATAGTATTCTCTATTTTGAAAGTAATAAAAGGAAAGTGATGATACATAGAGTAGACGGAAAAGTATTAGAATATTATGGAAAGTTAGATGATGTAGAAAAAGAGGTTGTTGCTTTGGACATTTCTTTTATGAGAACGCACCAGTCTTTTTTAGTGAATTGCGACTATGTTTTTAGATGTGGAACTAAGTTGATAGAATTAACTGATGGTCAACGGATTCCAGTGAGTGAAGATCAGCATAAGAAAATCAGAGAGCAATACAGCAGGTTTATTCGAAAGGATATTTTTAATGATTAAAATTGTTTTCACATTAATTTTGGGGTTAATGTCTTTATTGATTATTAAAGAATATTTAGAAATATTACTAATTAATAAAATGTTAAAGCACCAATGGTTATTTTGGGAATTAAATCTTATTGTGACTATTATTTTAGAAAATGATACAGGAATGCCTTGGAAAAATCTTTTACTTAATGTGATTTATGTGTTTTATATATGTATGGTAGGATATCATGGAAAAGTTCGAGAGAAGATAATGACTACTTTTTCTTTAATTGCTATTTGGGCGATATCAGAGGCAATTGTTGAATATTCGGCAAGAATGTCACATATATATTTTGTTGAACCTGCAATACAAGGAGCAATAGCTTCAAAATTATTGACTCTTTCAATTATAGAAGTAATTAAATATATAGTATCCCAATATATATTAAAAGATGTGGACAGAGAATTGCCAGGATATTGGTGGCTACTTACCTTTATGCCAGTTTGTTGTATAGGGATAATTTACTTTATATATTATTTGGTAGAGAAAAGACCAGAAAATGGGGTGGTTTTTGGTGCGATGTTATCAAGCTGTTTGTTTTTGCCTTTAAATTTGGGGATTTTTAAGATATATGATTTATTATCGAGGGAATTCTTATTGAAACAGCAAAATGTAATTTATGAACAGAATATAAGATTGTTTTCAGAAGAGATGAGGATGAAAGAAGAATCTTTGATTTCAAGAAATATCATACATGATTATAGAAAACATTTTTTAGTAATTCAGGGTATGGCATATGGAGAGCAGTGTGAAGAAATAGTACAGTATTTAGATAAGTTGAATATTTATTATGAAAAAGAAAAGTCACTAGTTAATTGTGGGAATTTCGTGATTGATGCGATGATGAATTCAAAATATTTAATAGCATGTAAAGAAAATATTAAACACGAAGATAGAATAGTGGTGCCAGAAGCGATGAATTTTGAGGATGTTGATTTATGCATCCTTTTGGGAAATATGTTGGATAATGCGTATGAAGCTACAAAAAAAGCCGAAAAGAAAATTATAAATACTTCTATTATATATAGTAAAGGAAAACTAACTATAGGAGTGAAAAATACATATGATGGAATAATAAAAAAGGATCGAAAAGGTAATTACATTTCTACCAAGATGAATAAAACAAATCATGGGATGGGAATAAAATTAATGCAAAGAATAGTAGATAAATATAATGGTTTTTTGAGTTTAGAGAATGATGATAATTACTTTGTGGTTATAGCTGTTTTAATTGAAAAAATAATGTAGATTATAGATGTCCGACGGCACACTGTGGGAGGTGTAAACCGCACTTTAAATTCTGTGGAAACACCTTCCCGACTGTGCAGTCCGGGAGGTGACCGCAAGCTGTCAGCGGTACGACCGCACAGTGTTGTAGATTTGTTTGAGAGGCAGATGAACTGCTTTTGAAACAAGGCTATGACATATGCCACAGCCTTATGATATGTATATTGAAAACTTCATCAGTATAATCCCTGATTATCTACTGCAGCACGGATGATTTCAGTATCAATGATCTGTTTATTCTGTTGAGAGCCGAGAGTAAGAGCATCCGTCATCAGGTTATCAATCAAACGGGGATTGCCCTGGGTAAAACTATGGGTAGCGGCAAGCGCTGCAGGGTCAATGATGGAATCGGCGGCTCCGGCAAGGTTGAGTTCGTGAAGAATGTACTTGGATACTTCTTCATCGCTTAATCCGGCGTAATTGTAGTGAACGGTGATGCGCTGTCTTAATGCTTCGTGAACTGGTTTGCGAAGTGTGTCGTTCAGATGGGATTCACCGCAAAGAATAAGGGTAAAGTAATTCACGGAGTCATATCCGTAGTTCATGAGCATTTTGATGTCGTTCAAGATATCAGTTCCAAGATATTGAGCCTCATCGATAGCAAGAAGTAGCGGCTGGCGCTTTTCCTTATATAGATATGTGATTTGTTGTTGTATTGCCTGGAACATACCGGTTTTGCCACCTTTATCGGAAACACCAAGAATGGCACAGAGCTGCTTGTAGAAGTCAGCAACGCTTATGGTAGTTGCATTGAGATGACTGCTTACGAGACAGGCGTAAAACATTAGGACATAGATCCTGTAAGACCTGCTTGCAGCACTCATTGTATGGTATGGAGAAGGAACGAACTTTGGTCGGGGCTGTTTCTTCTCTTTTTTGTTTTTTAGTGACAGAATTGACTATAAATGATAAGAGGGGAATGGTCAATAGGACAGATAAAAACGTGCCGTAAAAAACAGCACGTTAGAGTAGGTACAATATGAAGGAAGTTAAATTTAATCTGCGGTATATGTACAGTAGGTAGGAATATTAATTTGACGCGTGACAATAGATGGATGGAAGAGGAAAAATATTTCGTCCATCTTTTTTGTTGGAGAAAGTTACGTTAAATTAAGGAATTGTTACATGAAAAAAATTTAAAACAAATATATGGTACGATGAAAACATATTGTTTCTCAATAAAGTAAGGAGTATTGGAGGTAAAAGTATGAGAGAAAAAATGAAAAAATTATTATTGAAAGCTAATATGGCAAATGTACTAGGAGCATTTGCACTATTAATAACAGTGGTGTCGGCAAATCGAAGTTGTGTATTTATATTTCATCAACCAGAAGCTCCTGATGAACTTAAACAATTGAGAAAATTCTAATGTGCTATTTGGCGGAGAAATTAACCAGTTATGTGATTAATAATAGTAGATACGATGAAGCAGAGTATAATATTTTGAAATATGGTTTTCAAGTGGGAATTGAATTAATAATATGTATGAGTGTAAATATGTTATTTGCAATCCATTTTCATATGATGGAGGAGTTTGTAATTCTCATTTTTGTACTTGGAAGTGTAAGATCATATTGTGGAGGATTTCATTTTAAGAGATATCGGTCATGTTTTTTAGGATCAAGTATTTTTATTTGTGGAATACTCTTAAGTGTAAAATGGTTTGATTTTAGTATGATTGTTATGTGGATAATGATAATACAATCATCGAGTTATATTTTGAAGCGAAAGCCAGTTGAAAATCCAAATAAAAGACTAGATATTAATGAAAAACAATATTATGGTCAAAAATTAAAAAAAAATATATTTATATTATACTGTGTCAGTCTTGCACTATTTTCTATGCAGAAAAAGACAGATATAGCGATAATTGGATTGACATTGACGTTTATTGCAATATCTATGATAGTAGGTGAGAGGTTGATGGATAAAAAATAAAAGTGAATTTTTATTGGAAAATCTTTGATTTTTTATATTGATATTTACAAATGGAAAGTACTGGAAAAATAAAAAAAATAAGCACAAAGAACAATTAAGAAACATAGATGATGTAGTTATGCAGATTATGCGACAGTTGTTTGAAAATATGAAAGGAGCTCCAGAGGAAGAAGAGTATAAGCAAAGGAATAAACCAGAGAGTTTCTTGGACTGTGATAAAACAAAATGGATTCAACAAATGAAAATCTGGCTTATGAAACAGGGATTGCCATTAACGGAGTCCTATAAAAAAACGAATGGTGGAAAAGGAATTGTACAGGCAAAAACATTGTTGTATGTAGAGCATCTGATAGATTATCTGGTTCGTTTAAAAGAGACAGACGTAAATGAGATAGCAAAAGACATTTGGGGAATTGAAAAACTTGATATAGAAGTGAAACAGGATTTGACACGTGTCACGAAAATCATAAATTTTAAGGAAATCCGTCAACCGGATTTAAAGGAAGAGATAAAAAAAGCAGTATATGGGTTAGTCAAGAATCTGAGAAAGAAAATAGAAGAAAATCTGGAAGAACCGTACTACATAGAAACGATACGTGGTGTAGGATACCGTTTCCGGGCATAAAAAGAGCCGTCCGATTGGGCGGCTCGAAGTCTTTAAACAGCAGTTTTCTTCGCTGTCGGTTTATAGTTACCGGCAGCATCGTAATCTCCAGAGAGGAGCAGCTTCTGGCGAAATTGCTCC